>Ga0208398_100817_pt1 | contig 15723 bp, 13 predicted proteins | sample LakWasMe79_HOW10_2_FD_183905 | JGI IMG/M metagenome (GOLD analysis project Ga0208398, IMG submission 183905) | Freshwater sediment methanotrophic microbial communities from Lake Washington under simulated oxygen tension - Sediment Metagenome... | ecosystem: Environmental > Aquatic > Freshwater >...
CCGATCAACCTCAAAACCGGGTCGAAAGGCCTGGTTCTGAAGAAGAAAGGTGCACTGCAAGCCTCCGCAACTAGGTTGGCAGGACTGAACTCGTGCCGATCACCGACTTCTTCAACAGAATCTGCCGTAAGCTGCCTCAGCTCAAGGCGCCGGCCTTGCCCTGGTTGGCACGCTGGCGCTGCAGATCTCCACATGCTTGGGGCTGTGGACGAACCAGCCACCGCGGTGGCGGCGAGCATCAAGCAAGGCGTCCCAGGTCTTGCTTTCGGTCCTCAGCACTTGCAGGGCGGGGCGCTCGGCCTCGGGCAGTTCGCTGGCCAGGCGCACGCGCGTGATGCCGGTGCGTTGCTCGGGCTTGTCATAGAAGCCCATGTTCGGGCCACCGCGTTGCAGCGAGGACAGCAGCTCCATGCCCTTGAGCACGCGGCCCACCACGGTGATGTTGAGGTCCAGACCGCGCGGCGCATGGCCGATCACGGCGTAGAGCTCGGCGCCGGTGCTGGAGTCCACCGCGTCGCTGCGGCCCGCGCCCACCATGCCGTAGCAATGGGCCAACCAGGCCTTGCCGGCCTTGGGGTCCGCGGCCACCGGGAAACCATCCACGAAGCCGGTCACCGGCGCCCAGCCATCCACATCGGGAATCTTGTTGATGGGCAGACCCTTGTAGGCCACCGAGAACTCGGCCGGAATCTTGGCCTCGGCCTTGCCCAGGGGCTTGGCGGTCTTGGCGTCGTCGCCGTTCGGGTCGCCCCATTGGGTGACGAAGTTGTCCTGTACGCGCACGATCGCCAGGCCGTCGTAATAACCGCCGCGCGCCAGGGCGCGGATATTGGCAGCATGGCGGGGCGCGAAGTGCGGTGCCAGTTCAATCAAGACCTGACCCTGCGCCAGCTCCATCAGCAGCAGATCCTCGGGCTTGATCTCGCGCCAGTCGCCGGCGGGCGATTGGGCCAGGATCTCGGCGCTGGTGCGTGCGGGCTTGGCCGCGGGCGCGGCTGGCTGCTTGGCGGCGAGTGCGGAGCCGGCAGCGATGGCAATGGCGAGTGCCAGGATGTGCTTCTTGTGCATGGATTCCCTCCGTCTGAGAACAGTGATGGCGCCGCAGCATACCCGGCGAGCTGTGCCCTGGCCCTCTCTACAATCCCGCCATGCCTTTTGTCCATCTGCGCACCCATACCGAGTTTTCCGTCGTCGACGGCACCCTGCGAATCGACGATGCTGCCGATGCCGCGTCCAAGGACAAGCAGGTGGCCCTGGCCATCACCGACCTGGCCAATCTGTTCGGGGGGGTGAAGTTCTACAACGCCTGCCGCAAGGCGGGCGTCAAGCCGATCCTGGGTGCGGATTGCTGGATCGAGTCCGACGCCAGCGACAAGCCGCCCACCCGCGTGCTGCTGCTGGTGCAGAGCTACCAGGGCTATCTGAACCTCTGCGAACTGCTGTCGCGTGCCTGGATACAGAACGTGCAGCGCAACCAGGCCTGCCTCAAGCTCGAATGGATGCAGGAGCTGAGCGAGGGCCTGATCTGCCTGTCCGGCGCCCAGTTCGGCGCCATCGGCCAGGCCCTGATGCAGGGCGACCTGCCGCGCGCCCGGGAATGGGCCGAGCGCCTCGCCGCCCTCTATCCGCAGCGCTTCTACATCGAGCTGCAGCGTGCCGGTCTGCCCGGCCAGGAGGCGCTGGTGCGCAGCTCGGTGCCGCTGGCGGCCGAGCTGGGCCTGCCGGTGGTGGCCACGCACCCGGTCCAGTTCCTTGGTGAGGAAGATTTCGACGCCCATGAGGCGCGCACCTGCATCGCCGAGGGCGAGACCCTGGCCAATCCCAAGCGCATCAAGCGCTTTCTGCCCGGTCAGTACTTCAAGCCCCAGGCCGAGATGGAGGCCTTGTTTGCCGACATTCCCTCGGCCATCACCAACACGGTGGAGATTGCGCGCCGTTGCAGCCTCAAGCTGACGCTGGGCAAGCCGCAGCTGCCCAACTTCCCCACGCCCACCCTGGCGGACGGCACGACCATGCCCATGGAGGCCTATTTCCGTGAGCTGAGCTACGAGGGCCTGGAGCAGCGCCTCATGCAGCTGTTCCCCGACGCGAGCAAGCGCGATGCCGAGCGAGCGCGCTATGTGGAGCGGCTGGAGTTCGAGCTGGGCACCATCATCAAGATGGGCTTCCCGGGTTACTTCCTGATCGTGTCTGACTTCATCCGCTGGGCCAAGGCCAACGGCTGCCCGGTGGGGCCGGGCCGGGGCTCGGGTGCGGGTTCGCTGGTGGCCTATGTGCTCTCGATCACCGACCTGGATCCGCTGCAGTACAAGCTGCTGTTCGAGCGCTTCCTGAACCCCGAGCGGGTCTCGATGCCCGACTTCGACATCGACTTCTGCCAGGGCAATCGCGATCGCGTCATCGACTATGTGAAGGACAAGTACGGCCGCCCCGCGGTGAGCCAGATCGCCACCTTCGGCACCATGGCGGCCAAGGCCGCGCTGCGCGATATCGGCCGGGTGCTGGGCATGGGCTTCGGCCATGTGGATTCGATCGCCAAGCTGATCCCTGCGCCGCCGGGCAAGACCGTGACCCTTGCCAGGCTGCCGCCCGACTTCGACCCCGAGAAGGCCAAGGTGATCTATGCCCGCCACGAGGCGCCGGAGATCGAGGAGCGCGAGCAGCAGGAAGAAGAGGTGGCCGAGCTGCTCAAGCTGGCCGCGCGCGTCGAGGGCATGGTGCGCAATATCGGCATGCATGCCGGCGGCGTGCTGATCGCGCCGGGCAAGATCACCGACTTCTGCCCGATGTACCAGCAACCGGGCTCGACCAGCGCGGTGAGCATGTACGACAAGGACGACGTCGAGGCCATCGGCCTGGTGAAGTTCGACTTCCTGGGCCTGGCCACGCTGACCATCCTGGAGCTGGCCAAGAACTTCATCATCGCCCGCTACCCGGATCGCCAGGACTTTGACTGGGCCAAGGTGCCGCTGGACGACCGCAAGGTCTTCAAGCTCTTTGGCGATGGCTTCTCGGAAAGCGTGTTCCAGTTTGAATCGCCCGGCATGCAGCGCCTGCTCAAGGACGCCAAGCCCTCGCGCTTCGAGGACCTGATCGCGCTGGTGTCGCTCTACCGGCCGGGCCCGATGGACCTGATCCCCTCCTTCGTGGCGCGCAAGCATGGCCGCGAGAGCATCGAGTACCCGCATCCGCTGCTGGGCCAGGTGCTGGAGGAGACCTACGGCGTGATGGTCTACCAGGAGCAGGTGATGCAGGCGGCCCAGGTGCTGGGCGGCTACAGCCTCGGCGGCGCCGACATGCTGCGCCGCGCGATGGGCAAGAAGAAGGCCGAGGAAATGGCCATGCACCGCGAGATCTTCCGCAAGGGAGCCGCGGCCAAGGACATTTCGCAGGACAAGGCCGATGAGGTCTTCGACCTGATGGAGAAGTTCGCGGGCTACGGCTTCAACAAGTCGCACGCCGCCGCCTATGCCCTGCTGAGCTACCACACGGCCTGGCTGAAGACGCATTACACGGCCGAGTTCTACGCCGCGAACATGACGATCGAAATGGACGACACCGACAAGCTCAAGGTGTTGCTGGGCGACGCGCAGATCTTCGGCATCGAGTTCCAGCCGCCCTGCGTGAACCGCGGCGTCTACCGTTTCGAGCCCATCAGCAACAAGCTCGTCAACTACGGCCTGGGCGCCATCAAGGGCACCGGGCAGGGAGCCATCGAAGCCATCGTGGCGGCGCGCCAGTCCGGCGGGCCCTTCAAGAGCTTCTTCGATTTCTGCGCCCGCGTGGACCGCAAGGCCGTCAACAAGCGCGTGGTGGAGGCCCTCATCAAGGCCGGCGCCTTCGACACCCTGGAGGCCGAACGCTCGCGCCTCTTGGCCAGCGTGGCCCTGGGCTATACCTATGCCGACAAGCTGGCGCAGGACGCCGACCAGGGCGGGCTGTTCGACTTCGACGAGGGCGCGCATGGCTCCTCTTCCGCCGAGCCGGCGCTGGTGGAGGCCGCGCCCTGGAGCATCAAGGAGCGCCTGAGTCTGGAGAAGACGGCGATCGGCTTCTACCTCTCCGGCCATCTGTTCGACCAGAGCGGCGAGGAGGTGCGGCGCATGGTGAAGCGCCGCATCGCCGATCTGCAGGACAGCCGCGAGCCCATCATGGTGGCGGGCATCGTCTCGGACATGCGCATCATCAACGGCCACCGCGGCAAGGTGGCGATCTTCAAGCTCGACGACAAGAGCGATGCGATCGAGGCCGTGGCCAACGAGGAGCTCATCAACGCCCACAAGGAAGTGCTGGCCGAGGACGAGCTCATCATCGTTTCGGGCAAGGTGCAGAACGACCGTTTCTCGGGCGGCCTGCGCCTGAATATCCAGCAGGTCTGGAGCCTCATCGGTGCGCGCGCGCGCTTCGGCAAGTTCCTGCGCCTGCAAGCCAATGGCGTGGCACCGCCGGTGGCCGAGGTGGTGGCGGCCTGGCCGGCACGCCGTGTCGAGGCCGAGCAGGGCACCCTGGTGCAGGGCCTGTCGCTGCGCCTGGCCATCAAGCGCGAGGGCGCCAGCGCCGAGCTGGACCTGGGCGAGGCGGCCAAGTTCTGGCCCTGCGACGAAGCCCTGGCGAAGCTGGGCAACGCACAGATCGTCTACGACTGAGGCGCCGCGGCGGCGCTGTTGCGCGGCCGCGAACAGCCCCTCTTTTGGGCGTTTGGCGTGCCGGGGATTTCGGGCATGATCGGCTCAAACGACAGCCATGGACACCCCGGCGCCCAACCCCTCCATCCCCATCACCGGCCTGATCCTGACCGGCGGCGGCGCCCGCGCGGCCTACCAGGTGGGCGTGCTGGCGGCGATCGCGCAGCTGCGCCGCGATGCCGGGGTCACGGCCGCCAACCCTTTTCCGGTGATTGCCGGCACCTCGGCCGGCGCCATCAATGCCGGCACCCTGGCTTGTCAGGCGGATGATTTCGATGCGGCCGTCGACGGCCTGATGCACATCTGGCAGAACATCCATGTGGACCAGGTCTATGCCGCCGATTCCTTTGGCGTGATACGCACCGGGGCGCGCTGGATGACCATGATGAGCCTGGGCTGGGCGCTGGCACGCTGGAAGCGCAGCAAGCCGCGCAGCCTGCTGGACAATGAGCCGCTGGGCCACCTGCTGCGCCGCTGGGTGCGGCTGGAGCGCCTGGACGACATGCTGGCGCAAGGCCATATGCGCGCGCTGGCGGTGAGCGGCTCCAGCTACAGCTCCGGCCAGCATGTGACCTTCTATCAAACGCACGCCGAGCTCAAACCCTGGCTACGCTCGCAGCGCATCGCCACGCCCGCCAAGCTGAGCATCGAGCACCTGCTGGCGTCCTCGGCGATTCCCTTCATCTTTCCGGCCCAGCTGTTGGACCTGGAGGGGCAGGCCGAATGGTTTGGCGACGGTTCGATGCGCCAGAGCGCGCCGATTTCACCGGCCATCCACCTGGGCGCCGAGCGCGTGCTGGTGATAGGCGCGGGCCGCATGCATGAACCGCCCGGGCGGCGCAGCACCCTGGTGGAGGGCCATCCCAGCATGGCGCAGATCGCCGGCCATACGCTGTCCAATATCTTTCTGGATGCGCTGGCGGTGGACGTGGAGCGCCTGCAACGCATCAACAACACGCTGAGCCTGCTGCCGTCGGCGGCGCGCGAGGCCACGCCGCTGCGGCCGGTGGATGTGCTGGTGATCGCGCCCAGCCGCCGCATCGACGAACTCGCCGCCGAGCACCAGCACAGCCTGCCGCCGCCAATACGCGCGATGCTGCGCAGCGTCGGTGTGGCGGGCGAGGGCAAGGCCGCCACGGGTTCGGCGCTCACCAGCTATCTCTTGTTCGAGCCCTCGTTCACCGGCGAGCTGATCATGCTGGGCATGTCCGACACCCTGGCCAAGCGTGCCGAGGTGCAGCGCTTCTTCGGCTGGCCGGCGCAGGCGCCCAAGGTCGACCCGCGCTCGATGCGCAGGCGCAGTGCCGGTTTCGCCGAGGTTCAGCCCACCGTGGTGCCAGAAGCGGCCTGAGCATTCCAGGCCTGGCCCTGCACACGCAGGCCCTGGGCCGAGAGCTTGGCGGCCAGCTTGGGGCCGATGCCCGCGACGCGGCGGCGCAGGTCCTGCCAGTCCTGGAACGGGCGCGCGGCCAGCAGGCGCTCGGCCAGATCCGGGCCGATGCCCGTGAGCGATTCCAGCTCGGCGCGGCTGGCGCTGTTGAGCTCCAGCGCCGGCGGGTCTTGCGCCCACGCGGCCCGTGCCAGCAGGGCGCTCAGCAGCATGGCGCGCCGGCGCATGGCTCAGTCCGCGAACTGGGCCTGCACCATGGCGGCGTAAGCGCCATCCCTGGCGACCAGCTCCGCATGGCTGCCACTCTCCAGCACGCGGCCCTGCTGCAGCACATGGATGCAATCGGCCGAGCGTATGGTGGAGAGCCGGTGCGCGATCACGATCAGGGTCTTGCGGCCCTGCCAGGCTTCGATGGCCTGCTGCACGGCGCGTTCGCTCTCGGTGTCCAGCGCCGAGGTGGCCTCGTCCAGCACCCAGATCGGCGCATCCTTGTAGAGCGCGCGCGCGATCGCCAGGCGCTGGCGCTGGCCGCCGCTGAGCTTGCTGCCGTTGGCGCCGACGGCGGTATCCAGGCCCTCGGGCAGGGTCTGCACGAAGTCCCACAGATGGGCGGCGCGCAGCGCCTGCTCCAGCCTGGCCGCGTCGCGCGGCTGGGCGTAGGCGATGTTGTCGGCCACCGAGGCGTCGAACAGCACGATGTCCTGCGAAACCACCGCGAACTGGCGGCGCAGGCTGGCGCGCGTGAGCTCGTCGATGGGCGCACCATCCAGCAAGACCTGACCCTGGTCGGGCTCGGCAAAGCCCAAGAGCAGGTTGACGATGGAGCTCTTGCCCGAGCCCGATGCGCCCACCAGGGCGGTGGTCTGGCCGGCGGCGAAGCGCAGGTCCAGGGCGTCCAGGGCGGGCTGCTCGGCGCCGGGGTAGCGCAGCGTCACCGCCTGCAGCGCGATCTCGCCGCGGCATTCCGCCAGCTCGCGCGTGCCGCGGTCGTTCTCGGCCGGGATGTCCAGCAGGCTCAGGCTGCCCTGGGCGGTAATGAGGGCGTTGGTGATGGGCTGGGCCAGCTCGCTGAGGTGGCGCAGGCGCGAGGTCAGCAGCAGCAGGGCGGCGATGAAGGCGGCAAACTCGCCCACGCCGCTCTGGTTCTGGCGCGCCTGCAGCAGCGCCAGGCTTAGGATCACCGACAGCCCGATGCTGGCGATCAGCTGCGAGACCGGCTGGGTCAGTGCGTTGGCGGCCGCGGTCTTGAGGGTGGCGCGCTGCACCTCGCGGGCGCGCGCGGCGAACTGTTCGCGTTCGTGCTCGGCGGCGTCGAAGCTGCGCACCACGCGCCAGGCGCGCGTCAGGTCGTCGACCTTGTTGACCAGCCTGAGCTGGGCGTCATAGGCCCAGCTGCCCATGCGGCGCACGCGCGCGTTGACGCGCTTCACCACCACCGCCATCACCGGGGTGGTGATCATCGACAGCAGGGTCAGCTGCCAGTTCAGCCACAGCAGATAGCCCAGCATGGCCAGCGCCGGCAGGCCGTCGCGCAACAGCGTGATGAGGGCGCCACCCAGCTGGGCGACAATCTGCTGCGGGTCGTTCACCACCTTGGTGACGGCGGTGCCCGGCTGCAAGCTGGTATAGATGCGCGCATCGGCCTTCAGCAAGGCGTTGAGCAGCGCGGCGCGCAGGTCGAACACGGTGCGCGAGACGGTCCAGTTCAGCAGGTACTGGCCCAGGAAGCTGAACAGGCCACGCGCCGCGAACAGGCCGATCAGCACCACCGGCACCCACCAGACCGAGAAGCTGTCGGCCTTGAAGCCCTCGCCCAGCACGGTCTTGAGCAGCTGCGGTATCAGCGGCTCGGTGCAGGCGGCGCCGATATAGGCCAGGATGGTCAGCACCACGCCCCGGCGATGGGGCTTCAGGTAGACCGCCAGGCGGCGCGCCGTGGCTCTCAAGGTTTCTGCTGGCTGACTCATCTCGTTGCAAACGTTGCGAGGGGCCGATTGTCGCCGCTGCGCCGGGCGCAGACGCCTGCCTATACTGCCCGGCATGTCTGAAAACAACATGGTCCTTGGGAACCTGGCCGGCGCGCCGCGGCGCGTGCTGCACTTCGTCACCGGCGGTTTTTCCGGGGCCACGCAGGTCGCGCTGGACCTATGCCTGTCGGCGCAAGCGAGCACGCAGATGGAGGTGCTGCTGGTGCTGCGCCGCAAGCGCAACACCGATGCGGCGCGGGTCGAGGCGATCCGTGCGCGCGGCCTGCGCGTGGAGGTCGTGCCAGGCTGGTCGCATCTGGCGACGATCTGGGCGCTGTGGCGGCTGTGCCGCGCCTGGCGGCCCGAGCTGCTGGTGGCGCATGGCTTTCCCGAGCACCTGCTGGGGCGTTGGGCCGGGCTGCTGGCCGGCGTGCCCAAGCTGGTGCAGGTGGAGCACAACTCGCGCGAGCGCTACACGCGCTGGAGGCTTGCGCAGGCGCGCTGGCTGGCGGCGCGCAGTGCCAAGCTGGTGGCGGTGTCGGAAGGGGTGAGGGCGGCCTTGCTGAAGCTGGGCATGCCGGACGACAAGACCATGGCGATACCGAATGGCGTGGACCTGCGGCCCTATGCCGAAGGCGCCGCCAAGCCCTTCGAGGAGCGCATTGCGGGCATCGTGATGTCGGCCCGCTTTGCGCGGCAGAAGGACCATCTGACCCTGATTCGTGCCTTGGGTCTGCTGAAGGCGCGTGGCCTGCGCCTGCCGCTGAAGTTGGCAGGGGCGGGCAAGGCCGCGTATCGGCAGCGCGCCGAGGCCGAGGTCAAGCGCCTGGGGCTGGAAGCCCAGGTGCAGTTCCTGGGGCATCACGGCGGCATGCCCGAGCTCTTGATGTCGCATGCCGTCTGCGTGCTGGCCACCCATTACGAGGGCATGCCGCTGGCCCTGGTGGAGGGCATGGCGGCGGGCTGCGCCTGCATCGCGTCGGATGTGGCGGGGGTCAGTGAGGTGCTGGACGAGGGGCGCACGGGCCTGCTGGTGGCCGAGGGTGATGCCAAGGCCTTGGCCGACGCGCTGGAGCGCGTGTTCTGCGAGCCGGGGCTGGGCCAGCGGCTGGCGACCGCGGCGCGCGAGCGCGCCTTGGCCGAGCATGGCGTGGAGCTGATGCGCCTGCGCTACCAGGCCCTGCTCACGACGCTTTGACGAGCCACCAGCGCAGCTGCAGCCAGCGCAGCAGCTTGCCGTGGCGCAGATAGACCTGCAGCAGTTGTTCGGGCGTGAGCGGCGAGGCGGCGCGGAATTGCCGGCCGAAGCGTTGCAGGGCCTCTCCCGCCTGGGCCTGGCGGCTGCGCCGCTTGCTGGCGCGTATGAAGGTGCGGGCGCAGAAATGCGCGATCTCGAAACGCGTGGTTTCGCTCAGCGCTGGCAACTCGGCCGCATAGCCGTCCAGCGCGCTCATCCACTCGTCCAGCCTGGCCGGCGTCAGATTCGTCAGCGCGCTGCCGGCACGCTGCCGGTAGGCGATCCAGACCTCGGGCACATGCACGAAGCGGCGCACCTGCAGGGCCAGGCGCGGATAGACCGCCAGATCCTCGAACACCCGGCCGACCGGGAAGCGCAGGCCCGTGGGCCAGATGGCACGGCGCACGATCTTGGACCAGGGATGCAGCTGGCCGGCCTGGAACAGGCCGCTCAGCAAGGCATCGAGGTCCGCGCCGGTCGACCGGCCCAGGAAGCTCGGGATGTGCCGATAGCGCGCCTTGCCAGGCTTGTCGCTGCCGTCGTCGAAGGCGCGGAAGTCGCACATCACCAGGTCCGGTGCCTGCTGTGCGATCACTTGCTTGAGGCCGGCGACGGCGCCGGGCTCCATCAGGTCGTCGGGGTCGACGAACCAGAGGTAGTCGCCGCGTGCGGCATCGAGCAAGCGGTTGCGTGCCGCGCTGACGCCATGGTTACGCTCCTGCCGTAGCAAGCGCACGCGCGCATCGCGGGCCTGCAAATGCTCGATCAGGGCGACCGAGCCATCGGGCGACGCGTCATCCACAAACACCAGCTCGACGCCCTCGTCGGCCTGACAAAGAATGGATTCCGCACAGGCGAGCAGATAGGGCTCGACCTTGTAGACCGGCAGCAGGATGCTGAGCCAGGGCGCCGCTGTCGTCATGCGCGCAGGTCCAGCAGGCGGGCGATAGCACTGCCGCGCAGCCAGCGGCCCTTGGCCAGGCCGCGCTCCAGCACCTGGCGGTCGCCGCCGCGCAGCTTGATCAGCGCGGGCAGGCGGCGCGGGCAGCGCGTGAGCGCCAAGCGGGCGTAGAGGTGGCGCTTGCGCCAGCGCAGCGCCTGCAGATAGGCAAAGGCCGAGTCCTCGGCACACAGCAGGGCCAATCGGTAGGGCTGATGGTAGGCCTGCGGCGCGCGGTCCAGCAGATCGGAGGCGGCCACATGCATCAGCAGGTAGCGCTGGAAGTCGGGGGTCAGGTCTTGCACCACGCGCGCCAGCCGGCGCTGCGCGCGCAACTCGTCCAGATAGGCTTCGGCGCCCAGGTCCAGCGCATGGTCGAAGGCCGCGGCCAGATCGCGCACAAAGGCGCTGCCGGGCACCGCGGCCATGCACCAGTTCTCGACAATGGGCAGCTCGGGTCGGTTGCTGTAGCGTGCGATGTAGAAGCCGGCGTACTCGGCTTGGGCGGCTGCCTGCAACTCATGCAGCCAGGCCAGGTCGCGCGTCAGCAGGGTGGAGGCGTCCATCCAGATGCCGCCATGGCGGGCCAGCAATTGGACGCGCAGCCAGTCGGCCTGGCGGTAGGGCGGTAGGCCGTCGAAATCCGTCCGCAGCGCGGCTGCGGGGATCCACTGCAGCAGGCTTTGGCGGTCCAGCAGGCGCAACTCGTGGTCGGGCGCATGGCGCCGCCAGTTGGCCAGGCATTGCTGGATGAAGGCCGGCGCCGGTGCGGGATGCCAGTAGGTCCAAAGGATCTTGGGTATGTTGGCGGCAGCGCGCGGCGCAGCACCGCCAACCAGCAACTCGCGGACCTGCGCCGGGGCTTGTGCGCTCAGGATCTGCCAGCACTCGCGCCCCAGCAGCGCCAGCACCAGCAGTACCAGCAGCCCCAGCCAGATCATTCGCGCCAGTGCTCGGCGATCCAGTGCGCCGGGCGGGCGTGGCGCCAGTTGCCCATATTGCGGCCGGCCAGTGCGTCGGGCGGATTCATCACGCCGTGGAAGATCAGGATGCGCGCGCCCTTGGGAATGATGGGGTCACGCCAGTAGCTGGTCGGCCAGGCCGGGATGCAGTGGTATTTGTAGCTGGCGCACCAGGCCGCGTCCCAATACTTGAGCTTGCCCTGCTTGTGCATCTCGTCGGAGAGATAGGCCTGCTCGTTGCGGACCTGTTTGCGTATGGCCTCGGCCTCGCGGCGGAACTTGGCCAGCACATCGGCATGCGCGCCCAGCTCGAAACGGTAGACCGAGCTGTTGCCGGTGATGCGCCAGGGGCGCTTCCAGTCATGGATGATGAGGAACTCGCCCGGTACCTCGAAGAAGGGCGTGATGTCGTCGACGATCACCACGTCCAGGTCCAGGAACAGCGCCGTGCCCTTGAGGCCATGCAGGTCTGCCTCGAAGGTGGTGAGCTTGGTCCAGCCGCGCTCGGGGATGCCGGCAGGCAGCTTGAGCTCGGGGATGGGCAGGCATTGCACCTCGGCGCGTATGCCCTCGCTGCGGTCGGTCAGACAGACGAACTTGAAGGGGCCGCGCAGATGCCGCACCACCATCGCATAGAGGCGATTGACGTACTCGGGACCGTATTTCGTGCCCCATTTCATGCACAGGATGACGCGCTCGGTGGCCTTGTCTTGCATCAGAGTTCTTCCACGTGACGCGGTGGGTAGCTGTCCCAGTTCAGGCAGCCCGGGCATTGCCAGAAATAATGCTGGGCCTCGAAGCCGCAGGCGGCGCAGCGGTAGCGCTGCAGCGGCCGGCCGGCGCGCTCGATGGCGCTGCCCAGCAGGTTGGTCTCTTCATCGCTGAGCTGCGCACCGGACTGCGCCAGCAACTGGCGTGCGGCCGACAGGCTGGGGTCCTGGCGCAGGTGCGCCAGCAGGCGCTGGCGCTGCGCAGCGGCGGCCGGTTCGAGCTTGGCGATGGCCTGCAGCAGATGCATGCCGGGATGGCGCTGGTACTGGGCCTGCAGGGTCTGCAGGGCCGCCGGCGCGGCATCGCAGGCGAGTGCCGCGCTGGCGTAATCGCCGGCCACCAGGTTGAAGGCCTCGGGGTTGGCGGCCAGCAACTCGGCATAGGCGGCCATGGCCTGCTGGGGCTGCTCGCGGCGCATCAGCAATTGCCCGGCCAGCACATGGGCACGCGCGGCCTGGGGCGCCACCTTGCGGGCCTCGGCCAGCAGGGCCTGCGCCTTGTCGACGTCGCCCTCCTGGTTGCGCGCCTGCGCTTCCAGAGCCAGCTCGCAAAGGTAATGCGCGATGCGCGAGGCAAAGGAGCCCGTGCCCACCTGCTCCAGATGCTTGGCCACCTCGGCGGCCTTGCGCCATTCGCGCGAGCGCTCGTAGAGCGAGAGCAGGGCCAGTTCGGCCTCGCTCTCGAAGCTGCTGCCGCGCAGTACCGCGAAGGCTTCTTCGGCGCGGTCGAACAGGCCGGCCTTGTAGAAGTCCTGCGCCAGCGCGTACTGGGCGCGCTCGCGCTCCGCCTTGGGCAGGTCGCCACGCTGCAGGAGGTGCTGGTGCACGCGCACCGCACGCTCGTATTCGCCGCGGCGGCGGAACAGATTGCCCAGCGCGAAGTGCAGCTCGGAGGTGTCGGGGTCGGCCTGCACGGCCTCGATGAAGGCGTCGATGGCCTTGTCCTGCTGCTCGTTGAGCAGCAGATTCAAGCCCTTGAAATAGGCCTTGGGCGCATCGCGCTGCTCGCGCTTCCACTGGCGCGTGTCGAGCTCGGAGGCCAGCCAGCCGAGGCCGAACACCAGGGGCAGGGCAATCAGCAGCCAGCTGAGATCGAAGCCCATGTTCAGAGACCGTCCCGCACGATCGGGGCGTTGGCGGGGTCAGGTGTTGCCGCGGCGGGCAGATCCAGGGCCACCTGGCGGGCGGCGGCACGGCGATGGTGCCACCAGGCCGGCACCATGGCCAGCACGCCCAGGGCGCAGCCGAAGCCGAAGGCGATCAGCACGATGATGACCAGGGGCGCGCTCCAGGCGCGGCCGAAGAACCAATGCACCAGCACCTCCTGGCTGTTGTTCAGCGCGAAGGCGAAGAGGGCAAAGAAGAGGAAGGCCCGGAAGAGCCATACGAAGAGGCGCATTGGCGTGGATTCTAGAGGCTCGGCAGCGGGCCGAGGCGGCTCAATCCAGCGTGCGCGGGTGGTCGGCGTCGTCCAGCGGCAACTGCTCGTCCACCGCTTCGCGCAAGGCCTTGCCGGGCTTGAAGTGGGGCACCAGCTTCTCGGGGATCAGCACCTGCTCGCCGCTGCGCGGATTGCGGCCCATGCGGGGCGGGCGGCGGTTGATGGAAAAGCTGCCAAAGCCGCGGATCTCGATGCGGTGGCCGCGGGCCAGAGCATCGGACATGGCGTCCAGTATTGTCTTGACGGCGAACTCGGTGTCGCGCTGGGTGAGCTGGCCAAAGCGCTCTGCCAGATGGGCAACGAGGTCGGAACGTGTCATGACGATCGAATTCTTGAGAAAAGAAGGGGAAGGGAAGGAAATCAGGCTCGCCCTCGGATGAGTGGCGAGCCTGATCAGGTCACCTGACAGGGGCTTAAGGCTACCAGAGCCGCCGCCCCTGCGGAGCAACGATTAGTTGCCGCCTTGATCCAGCTTGGCGCGCAGCAGGGCGCCCAGGCTGGTGGTACCAGCGTTCTCACGCTCGCTGGTGGCCGACAGGCGCTGCATCGCTTCTTGCTGGTCGGCGCTGTCCTTGGCCTTGATCGACAGCTGGATGTTGCGCGTCTTGCGGTCGATGTTGACGATCACCGAGGTGACTTCATCGCCTTCCTTCAGCACGTTGCGGGCGTCTTCCACGCGGTCGCGGGAGATTTCCGAAGCGCGCAGATAGCCCAGCACGTCGTCAGCCAGTTCGATCTCGGCGCCACGTGCGTCGACCGTCTTGACCTTGCCGGTCACCGTCATGCCACGGTCATTGACCGAGGTGTAGGTGGTGAACGGGTCGCTGTCCAGCTGCTTGATGCCCAGGGAGATGCGCTCGCGCTCCACGTCCACGGCCAGCACGATGGCTTCGACTTCCTGGCCCTTCTTGAAGTTGCGCACGGCAGCTTCGCCAGTCTCTTGCCAGGACAGGTCGGACAGGTGCACCAGACCGTCGATGCCTTGAGCCAGGCCAACGAACACGCCGAAGTCGGTGATCGACTTGACGGGGCCCTTGACGCGGTCGCCGCGCTTGACGTTCTCGGCGAACTCTTCCCAAGGATTGGCCTTGCACTGCTTCATGCCCAGGGAGATGCGACGCTTGTCTTCGTCGATTTCCAGGACCATGACTTCGACTTCGTCACCCAGGGAGACGATCTTCGAAGGAGCGACGTTCTTGTTGGTCCAGTCCATTTCGGACACGTGCACCAGACCTTCGATGCCGGGTTCGATTTCCACGAACGCACCGTAGTCAGCAATGTTGGTGACCTTGCCGAACAGACGGGTGTTGGTGGGGTAGCGACGTGCCACGCCGAACCAGGGGTCGTCGCCCAGCTGCTTCAGGCCCAGCGAAACGCGGTTCTTCTCGGCGTCGAACTTCAGGACCTTGGCGGTCAGTTCCTGACCAACCGTCACCACTTCGCTCGGGTGACGTACGCGACGCCATGCCATGTCGGTGATGTGCAGCAGGCCGTCGATGCCGCCCAGGTCCACGAAGGCACCGTATTCGGTGATGTTCTTGACCACGCCCTGGACGATCGCGCCTTCCGACAGCGTTTCCAGCAGCTTGGCGCGCTCTTCGCCCATCGAAGCTTCGACCACGGCACGGCGCGACAACACGACGTTGTTGCGCTTGCGGTCCAGCTTGATGACCTTGAATTCCATGGTCTTGCCCTCGTAGGGGCTCATGTCCTTCACCGGGCGGGTGTCGAGCAGCGAACCGGGCAGGAAGGCGCGGATGCCGTTCACCAGGACGGTCAGGCCGCCCTTGACCTTGCCGGACACGGTACCGGTCACGAAGTCGCCCGACTCCAGTGCGGTTTCCAGCGACAGCCACGAGGCCAGACGCTTGGCCTTGTCGCGCGACAGGATGGTGTCGCCGTAGCCGTTTTCGATCGCATCGATCGCCACCGACACGAAGTCGCCGACGTTGACTTCAAGCTCGCCTTGGTCGTTCTTGAACTCTTCGATGGGCACGTAGGCTTCAGACTTGAGGCCGGCGTTGACCACCACGAAGCTGTGTTCGACACGCACCACTTCGGCGGAGATGACCTCGCCGGCGCGCATGTCGGAGCGCTGCAGCGATTCCTCGAACATGGCTGCAAACGAGTCCATGGCGAAGGTGGCGTTCTGGGTTTGGGACATGGTATTTCCTGAGCCGTCTGGCAAGGCGTTTGCCCGTCGGCAGTTGCAAGCGAACTTGCGGGTTAAGGTTGTAGAGTTCGCCGCCCTCGATGAGCAGACGCTCGGAGGGAAGGGCGGCGGGCCCGGATGCTGTGCTGATTCAACGCTGTCTCAGAACGGCCTGCGCT
>Ga0208398_100819_pt1 | contig 15698 bp, 12 predicted proteins | sample LakWasMe79_HOW10_2_FD_183905 | JGI IMG/M metagenome (GOLD analysis project Ga0208398, IMG submission 183905) | Freshwater sediment methanotrophic microbial communities from Lake Washington under simulated oxygen tension - Sediment Metagenome... | ecosystem: Environmental > Aquatic > Freshwater >...
CCTTTCACCTCGAACACGCACGCGCCACCGTCCGGATCGATGGCGAAGTAGCGGCGTTCGTCGAAGACGGCGTAGTTGGGCAGGTCGCGCTTGCGGTAGGTGGCCGCGACGGCACCGTCGCGCAAGACGCTGGTCGCGTTATAAACCACGGCGCCGGCCGCTTCCGGCCAGCCCACGACGGCGACGATGCCGCGGGTGGTCGCGGCGATACGTCTGATGGCGGCTTCGCACTCAGCCAGGAAACTCGGTCGCAGCAGCAGGTCCTCCGGGGGATAGCCGCTGACTGCCAATTCGGGGAACAGCACCAGATCGGCGCCATGCATGTCGCGAGCTTCGGAGACGAACGCAATGATGCGCTCGGTATTCCCGACCAGGTCTCCAACGGGGAAATCGAACTGCGCCAAGGCCAGCCGAAGCGTCGGTGTCATGGCGCGCTCGCAGGGGGTTGCCGCAAGGTTTCCAGAATCGTGCAGGTGCCGCGCTCGTCGCCATGGCAGGCGCCGATGGTGCGCGCCAGTTCACTGGCCATGCGTTGCAGGTCCGCGAGCCGAGCCTGGATGTCGCTCAAGTGCTTGCGCGCCAGTTGATCAACCTCGCCGCAAGACAGGTTGGGGTCCTGCGCCAGGCGCAGCAGGCTGCGGATTTCTTCCAAGCTGAAGCCAAGGTCGCGGCCGCGGGTGATGAAGCGCAGCCGCTCGACATCGGCCTGCTCATACGAGCGATATCCACTGCCGGTGCGCCCAGGGCTCGGCATTAGCCCGACACGCTCGTAATAGCGGATAGTTTCCAGATGGCAGCCGCTGGCGGTTGCCGCCTCACTGATTTTCATTCGCATCTCGCTTGACTCTGTAGCCGCTACGGACTTTACTCTGGGGTTCCTTCGGATGCCATGCCAAGCGCCCTGTGCGCAGGCTCAACAGGCGGTACTGTGCGGTCAATATGTGTTTGGAAGCAGTGGGCGGTAGCCGCCTTCCTGATTTGCGCCGGCCTGGGTTCTGCCTGGGCTGCCGATCCGCCGGCGGAGGCCCGCCAAGCCTGGCAGTTGCTTGAGTACATCGCCGTCGACTACGTCGGCGCTGTGCGCGATGGGCAAGTGGTGGAGGCGGGCGAGTACGCCGAGATGCAGGAGTTCTCCCGCACTGTGCGAAGCAAGTTGGAAGCGTTGCCCGCCGCCGCTGATCGATTGGACGCGCAGATTGCACGCCGTGAAGCACCCGAGACGGTAGCCAAGACCGCGCATGCCCTGGCCAACGAACTGATTGCCGCTTACCGGATCGAGACTACGCCCAAGACGCCGCCCAATGTGGGGTCTGCAGCACCGCTCTATGTCCAGCAGTGCGCGGCATGCCATGGCCCCACAGGGCATGGCGATGGACCGGCGGCGGCGAGCCTTGATCCGAAACCGATCGCGTTTGCCGATGCGCAGCGTGCAGCCCAACGCAGTCCGCTCGCGCTGTACCAGGTGATTTCGCAAGGGCTGCCCGGAACGGCTATGACCAGCTTCGCCCATCTGTCGGAAGCCGACCGTTGGGCTCTGGCGTTCTATGTCGGCGGGATCGCATACGGGCCGGAGCAACAGGCAAAGGGCGAAACATTGTGGCGCGATGACCCGAAGCTCCATGCTGCCATCCCCTCGCTCGAAGCGTTGTCGCGCTCGAACGAAGCGGATTTGGTACCGGTGATGCAGGCTGCCGAGGCGAAAGCCATCACCGCGTATCTGCGCGCTCAACCTGATGCCGTGTTATCCAAGGGAAAAGCGTTTGCCGGCTCATTCCTGATCGCGCGCCAACGCCTTGACGAGGCGCTGCAGGCCTCTCGCACAGCTGACAGTGCGCAAGCCAAGGCACTCGCCCTGTCGGCATACCTCGACGGGGTCGAGCCGATCGAGCCAACGTTGGCCGCCCGGGATCGCCCGCTGATGCGTGAGATCGAAGCCGCGATGGGCCAATTCCGCGCCCAGGTGGGACGAGGCGCATCGGATGCGGATCTGACCTCGCAGGCTGCGCAGATCACCACCCTGTTCGATCGCGCGGAGTTGGTATTACAGGACAGTGATACCGATACCACGACCGCCTTCCTGGGCAGTTTCACCATCCTGCTGCGCGAGGGCCTGGAGGCGCTGCTGATCGTGATCGGCATGATCGCCTTCTTGCGTAAGGCCGAGCGCCCCGAGGTATTGCGGTATGTGCACGCTGGCTGGATCGGCGCGTTGCTGGCCGGTGGCGTCACTTGGGCGGTAGCGACCTATCTCGTCGGTGTCAGTGGCGCCAATCGCGAAGTGACCGAAGGCCTGTCATCGCTATTCGCTGCCATCGTCCTGCTGAGCGTGGGCATCTGGATGCACCAGAAAAGCCTGGCCGGCCGCTGGCAGCAGTACTTGCACGCCAAGATGTCGGCCGCGTTGACACGGCGCTCGGCGATCTTCCTGTTTTCGCTCGCCTTCATCGCGGTCTATCGCGAGGTGTTCGAGACGATCCTGTTCTTCATCGCCATGTGGAGCGAGCGCAATGGCGGCGCGATCGTGGCCGGTCTCGTTGCGGGGAGTGCCGCGCTGGCCGCGGTGGCGTACTGGCTGCTGCGCGTGAGCAAGCGACTTCCCATCGGTCAGTTCTTCTCGATCAGTTCGATCCTCATCGCGGTGCTCGCCGTGGTGCTGGTCGGCAAGGGGATGGCGGCTTTGCAGGAGGCGGGCTGGGTGGCGCAGGGATTGATTACTGCGCCGCGCATCGACTGGCTCGGCGTCTATCCGTCTTGGCAATCCCTGACGGCGCAGTTGATAGTGGCGGTGATCGCGTCGGTAGGCTTCCTGATCAATATGCGTTCCTCGCGCGCCCTCGCGCGCGCGGCCAAGTGAGGCCATCACGATGAGCGATTGCGGCTGCCACGAAACGGCGACTCAATTGAGCAACAACGGCGACCAGGCGCGACGTCGGGTACTGTGGATCGTGCTGGCGATCAATCTCGTCCTGTTTGCCGGCGAATTCGCCGCAGGCTGGTGGGGCGATTCGAGTGCACTGCAGGCCGACTCGCTTGACGGTCTCGGCGATGCGCTCGTGTATATCCTGAGCTTGGCCGTGCTGGGAGGAACGCTACGGCAACGCACCAAAGCGGTGTTCCTCAAGGGCGGCATTCAAGCCGCCTTCGGCGTGGCCGTGCTGGTGGAAGTGGCGCGTCACGCCTGGTTCGGTGCCGAACCCGTAGCTCCCATCATGGCAATCGCTGCGGGGGTTGCGTTGGTCGGCAATCTCATTTGTTTTGTGTTGCTGATGCGCTTTCGCAGCGATGACATGAACATGCGCTCGGTATGGCTGTGTTCGCGCAATGATCTGGTCAACAACGTCGGCGTGATTGTCGCGGCGGGGTTGGTCGCGTGGACTAACAGTCCGTGGCCCGACCTCGTGATCGGTACGCTGGTCGCGGTGCTCTTCATGAAGACGGCGACCACCGTGCTCGCCAGTGCCTGGAAGGATTGGCATCGCAGCACGGATGAACCGATCAATGTGGACGCATCGGACAGCTGCTCGGCCCGGTCTCAGTTCAATGAAATTTCATAACATCACTGCCGTCCTGTATCATTGAGGGTCATGGCCTTCCGACCCGACAGCACCCTGTTGCTTGCCCGCCTGCGCGCCTCGACGCGCCTGGCGATGCTGGTGCTGCTGGTTTTCGCCTTGAAGGTCGGTACGGCGGCGGCGTGTGTGAAGCATGATTTCGCCGACCTGGGATTGGGTACCGGCAACACGCATCAGGCCGTCATGCAAGCAACGGATACGGACGCGGGTGATGCGTCCAAAACCGTGCTGACGCATGCCGGAACGTGCAGCCACTGCGGTTGCCACCATGCCTCGGCGCTGCCGACGAGCGCCGTCCTTGCCTTTGCTGTGTGCCCGCGTGAAGGCCTGGCCTACCGATCCGGCACCCCGCCCAGTGCCGCGCCGCGCCAGGACTTGAGGCCACCGATCGCCTGAGTGACTGCCTTCGACCTCGGCAATGACGCCGAGGGAATGTCGTCGACTCAGAGGATTCCTCATGTACCTTGTTCGTTTACCGCAACGGCGTTTTGCCATGCGGTTGGCTGGCGCCATTGCGCTGGCCTTGACCCTATCGCCGATGGTCATCGCGGCCGAAACGCCATCGACTCTTGCACCTGCCACCGTACGCGACGCACTGCGCGCCGCTTGGCAGCGTCACCCCACTTACCGTGCTACCGAAGCCCAGTTGGCGGCCGCCCGGGCCCGCCTCGATGCCGCGGGCCAGCCGCTATACAACCCCGAAGCCGAACTTGCGTCCGACGACGAAGGCCCCGACCGCACCACGACGGCTGGGCTCAGTCTTACCCTTGATCTGAGCGGCAAACGCCGCGTGCGCCGGGATGCGGCATCCGCCCGCGTGGATCAAGCGACCGCCGAAGCCCGGCTGCATCGACGCGACTTCGCCAAGCAGTGGTTCACCGGTTGGGCCGAATTGCAGACAGCCAACGCACGCGTGCGCACCGGCGAACGGCGTCTGACACTGATGACGCGTTTCGTTGATCTGGCGCAGAAGCAGTTTTCCGCCGACGACATCTCGGGGCTGGAACGCGACCTCGCCTTGCTGGCGCGGGATGAGGCGCAAGCGGAGCAATCGCAGTTGATGGCAGAGCAGGCCGAAGCGCAGGCACGATTTCGTGCCGTGGGCGGGTCACCGGAGTTGCTTGCCAACCTGACGTTGCCGACTGGCACCTTGCCGCCGCCTACCGCGGCAGACAGCAGTATCGAGCAACTGCCGGACTGGCTGGTTGCCCAGGCCGCTGCCGTGGCGGCCGAGCGCGAGGTCACGGTCGCCCGGCGCAACAGGATCGCCGACCCCACGCTTGGGGCCTACGGTGGACGGAAACGCTTCGATATGGGTGGTCCCAGCGACAACGTGGTCGGGGTGTCGATCCGCGTGCCGCTGTTCGTGCGCAACTCCTATCGCGCCGAAGTGGTAGCGGCGCAGGCCGACGCCGATGTCGCGGTCGCCGATCGCGACCGCGTGCGAATCGAGCTCGAAGGCGACCGGCAACGGGCAATCGACACCTATGCGGCCACGCAATCGTCGTGGACTCGCTGGCAAGCCAGCCGCGGTACCGATGTCGAGCGCCGCACAACGTTACTGGAACGGTTGTGGCGCGAAGGCGAACTGTCGACCTCCGACTATCTTCAGCAACTCAAGCAAACCCTGGACACGCAGCTCGCCGGCGCCGAACTCGAAGCCCGCCTTTGGCGCTCCTACGCCGACTACCTCGCCGCCACCGGTCAGCTTGAACGCTGGGCCGGGTTGGAGGGCACCCCATGAGTGAGAACACGATGACCCCGTTCCGATTGATGTCCCTGCCTGTGACCGTCGCGCTGGTGCTGGCCATTGCCGCCTGCTCCAAATCGCCCGAAGCCGAACCTGCCAAGGCGCCCGCGGCCGAAGCGGACCATGCCGCATCGGGCAAGGACGCCCCTGCGGAAGGCACCGAAAAGGGCGGCGAACACGCTGAGGAAGGTAAAGAAGGTGAGGCGGCGCTGGTGAAGATGGATGAGGCGGCGCTCAAGGCCGCCGGCATCACCCTGCAAACCTTGCAGTCTTCCTCGCTCAGTGAGGAACTGCGCGCGCCCGGCGAGGTGGTCGACAGTGCCTATGGCACCACGTTGATCACCCCACGTGTCGCGTCGCTGGTGGTGCGCCGCCACGCCAAGCTCGGCGACGAGGTTCGTGCAGGCGCACCGCTGGCCACGCTGGCCAGTGTCGACGTTTCCGATGCACAGGCTGACCTGCGAATCGCCGAACAGGAATGGCGCCGCGTGTCGGCGCTTGGCCGTGAAGCGGTGGCCGGCCGTCGCATCAACGAAGCGAAAATCGCCGTTGATCGCGCGCGCGCCAAGGCTCAAGCCTATGGTTTGCCGGGCACCTCAAGCGGCAGTGTCAATGGGCAGTTCACCCTGACCGCACCGCACGCAGGTCGTATCACCGAGGACGAGTTCATCGTCGGCGAGCGCATCGAGCCGGGGAAGGCGCTGTTTCGTCTGGTAGATGAATCTACAGTGTGGGTTGATGCCACTTTGCCGTCCGGGACCGTGTCGCGCATCGAAGCAGGCAGCCCGGCAACGGTCGTCATCGGTGGCCAAAGGATTGCGGGCAAAGTGCTGCGCAGCGCCCATCGCACCTCGGATGCGACGCGTACCGCTTCAGTGCGAATCGAAGTTCCAAACAAGGACGATCGCCTGCACGGTGGGGATTTCGTTGAGGTCTACTTCGACGCCGGCTCCAGCGCAAGCGTCGACAACGGCAGCATCACAGAGCTGACGGTGCCGACCGAGGCGCTGGTGCAACTTCAGGGCGAGACCGTCGTGTTCCGGCGCAATGCCGCCGGTGCCTTGGAGCCGGTCCCCGTTCGCATCGGCGAGGCGATCGGTGACCGCACCATCGTCCGCGAGGGGGTGAAGGCGGGCGACGTCGTGGTGGCCTCGGGTGCGTTCACTTTGAAGTCGCAGATGCTGAAGTCCCAGCTTGGAGAGGAATGATGACCGTCCTTTCACTGCTGCGTGACGTAGGAGGTGGCTCGTGCTGAATGGCCTGGTCGAAGCCTCACTCCGTTACAAGTTTCTCGTCATCATCATCTTTGCGGTAGTCGCGTTTCTCGGCATGAATGCCGTGCGCAACGTACCCATCGATGCGTTCCCAGACGTGACGCCCGTCCAGGTCAACGTGTACACCGAGTCCCCGGGACTTGCGGCGGAAGACGTCGAGGAGCTGCTCACCACGCCGGTGGAGTCGGCCCTCGCGGGTCTGCCGAAGGTGCAGGAGATCCGTTCCGTCTCGCTTTTCGGACTGTCGTTCGTGTCGGTCTATTTCGAGGACGACATGGACGTCTATTTTGCGCGGCAACTGGTGGGGGAGCGCCTGCAGGAAATTGGCGATCGCCTCCCGGAAGGCTATGGCAAGCCCTCCATGGGTCCGAATACCTCCGGCCTCGGTCAGGTCTACTGGTACACGGTGGAGCGCGCGCCGGGGGTTACCAAGGAGCAGGTCACCGACATGGACTTGCGGACATGGCAGGAGTGGACCGTGCGTCTCATCCTGCGCACCGCGCCCGGGGTCGATGACGTCAGTTCTTGGGGTGGCGGGGAGCGCCAGTTCCAGGTGCAGATCGATCCGCAACGCCTTTATGCGCGTGGCCTCGGGTTCAAGGACGTGATCGATTCGCTGCCCGCCAACAACGGACAGGTTGGCGGCAACGTCATGGATGTAGGACGCGAGCAGTTCCTCGTGCGCGGCTTGGGTCTGCTCAAGAACAAGGAAGACATTGGCGCAATCGTGCTGAAAGCCGAGCACGGCGTGCCGGTGTACCTGCGCGACGTCGCCTCCGTGGTCGAGGCGCCCGCGCCGCGGTTTGGCGCGGTGACCCGCGACGGGGAGGAGGTCGTCATGGGTCAGGCGCTCGCTCGTATTGGCGAGAACGCGAAGGATGTGGTCGAGGCGGTCAAGACCAAGATCGGCACCGCCCGCGCCGCCCTGCCCAAGACGATGGTGCTGCGCCCGATCTACGAGCGCACTGACCTGGTCAACAAGGCGGTGGAGACCGCAGTGCGCGCGCTGGTCGAAGGGTCGCTGCTCGTCGCCGTGATCCTGTTCCTCTTCCTCGGTGAAGTGCGCTCGGCACTGGTCGTGGTGATCACGCTGCCGCTCGCGATGCTGATCGCCTTCATCGGCATGGGGCAGGTCGGCCTGTCGGCGAACCTGATGTCCCTCGCCGGACTTGCGATTGGCATCGGCATGATGGTGGATGGCGCGGTGGTGATGGTTGAAAACGCCTTCCGGATCATGGCGGAGCGTCTGGAGCACGGGGAGAAGGTGGATCGCACATCGGCTGTTCTGGCGGCGGCGAAAGAGGTGGCCAACCCGATTGCCTTCGCGATCATCATCATCATCGTCGTATTCCTGCCCTTGTTTTCGCTGGAAGGGCTGGAAGGCAAGATGTTCAAGCCGATGGCCTTCAACATCGCGTTCGCGATGGCGGGTTCGTTGATCCTCAGCCTGACGCTGATTCCGGTGCTGGCGGCCCTTATCCTGAAGCCGAAACCCGAGCGCGATACGTGGCTCGTGGCGCGGATCAAGCGTCTCTACGTGCCCCTGCTGGCCAAGGCGCTCGGCCGCAAGAAGCTCGTGGTGATCAGCGCCATCGTGGCGCTGGTCGGCAGCCTTGCGATCTTCCCGTTCCTCGGCAAGGAGTTCATGCCGCAGTTGCAGGAAGGCTCGATCATGTGGCGCATCACTGGCATCCCGTCGACGTCGCTGGACGAATCGATCAAGACCAGCAAGATCGTGGCCCAGGCGTTCAAGAAGTTCCCGGAAGTCGAGACCACGCTCGCGATGATCGGCCGCGCCGAGAAGGGCGAGACGGCGGACGTGAACTACATGGAGGTCTACACGGCGCTCAAGCCCATTGAAGAATGGACGACCGGCCGGGACATCAAGAAGCTCGAAGCGGACATGCAAAAGACGCTGGAGGAGGTGGTACCGAACGTGGTGCCGGGCTACACGCAGCCGATCCAGATGCGCGTCGAGGAGCTGATGTCCGGCGTGCGCGCCACGCTGGCGCTCAAGCTCTACGGCCAAGACCTGGGCGAGCTCGACCGTCTGAGCGGTCGCGTCAAGACGGCGCTGGAAAAGGTACCGGGCGTGGCCGACCTTGCGCTCGAGGCGAACATCGGCAAGCCGCAGATCCGCATCCGCGTGGATCGTGAGGAGATGGCGCGACACGGCATGAACGCTGAGGACGTGCTCACCATCGTGCGCAATGGCCTGGGCGGTGAGCCGGTAAGTGTGTTGCTGGATGGGGTCAAGCGCTTTGACATTTCGGTCCGCCTGGGCAGCCAGAGCCGGGCGACGATCGAAGACTTGCGGCGCATCCCGATGCGCACTGCGGCGGGTGCACTGGTGCCGCTCTCGGAGGTGGCCACCATCGAAGTCGCCGAGGGCTATTCGTTCGTTCGACGAGAGCAACTGCAGCGCTATGCAGTGATCCAGATGGACGTACGTGGCCGTGACGTCGATGGCTTCGTGAAGGATGCCAACGCGTCGCTTGCCAAGACCGTGAAGCTGCCGCCGGGCTATTGGGTAGAGTGGGGAGGTGCGTTCGAGAACCAGCAACGCGCGCTGGCGAAGCTGGCATTGATCGTGCCCATCACGATCTTCTTCATCTTTGTCCTGCTCTACACCGCGTTCAATTCGTTGAAGTACGCGGCGCTGATCCTGGTCAACGTGCCGTTCGCCACGATCGGTGGATTGCTGGCGTTGTTCGTCACCGGGCAATACCTGTCGGTGCCCTCGGCGATCGGTTTCATCGCGGTATTCGGTGTGGCGATGCTCAACGGTATCGTGCTGGTCAGCTTCCTCAACGAGTTGCGGGAGAAAGGCCTGTCGGTGCGCGAGGCGGTGGTGCAAGGTACTGCGCTGCGCCTGCGACCGGTGTTGATGACCGCCAGCGTCGCCATCCTGGGACTGGTGCCCATGCTGCTTTCCAGTGGCGTCGGCGCCGAAACGCAGCGTCCGCTGGCAACAGTGGTGGTCGGTGGCTTGATCAGCTCGACCTTGCTCACCCTGATCTTGCTGCCTGTTCTTTACGAATGGCTCGAAAACCGCGCCGACCGCAAAGCCGTCGAGCGCAACTCCAGGGAGAACGCGTCATGAAACAGATCAAGGCGTTCGTGCACCGCAATCGCGTTTCGGATCTCATCCATGCCTTGGAAGCAAGCGGATTCAAGCGCTTGAGCTTGTTCGATGTCAAGGGATTGCTCCGGGCGCTTAGCGCCCGAGAACAACAGTACTCGGTCGAGTTCGGCGACCAGGTGATCAGTGAGGTGCAAATGGAGTTGTTCTGCGAGGACGATGAAGTGACGCGCGCTGTAGAAATCTTCCAGAGGGTCGGTCGAACCGGCCGGCCAGAGGCCGGCTGGGTGTATGTCAGCAACGTCGAGCAAGCCATCGCCATCGGCGACACAAGCCGCGGAACCTGAGATGGCCGAAGGGCGGACTGCCACCAGGAGAATGGCGCTCGAGTGCATCGATGTTCAATGGAATGGCATTGGGAGAGGTTTGTGAATACAAAGGATGTCGATACTGTAGGGACCACCGGTTCGCACACTGATAAGGATCATTGTTGCGAAGCTGGGGCTCCCCCACTACAAGCTCAAACGGCGCAGGTAGGCAATGGGGCGGCGTTCCGCATCGATGCCATGGATTGCGCTGCCGAGGAGAGCGAAATCCGCCGCGCGCTCGCCCAGGTCAACGGGGTGCGTGGGCTCAGCTTTCAGTTGGGCGCACGCGTTCTCACAATTGACGCTCCTGAGACGGTAATTCCACAAGCGTTGACCGCTATCCGCGGAGCGGGATTTGACCCGCAACCCGTGGCAGCGGAGAACGCCGCCCCCGTCGCCTCACCCGCCGCGGGCTTGTGGCGGCTTGTCATCGCGCTGGCGCTGGCGATTGCCGCGGAATTGCTTGACTTTCTTGCCCCCCAAACGGTGGTGTTCCAGGGCATTGGCATGGCGCTGGCGGTGGCCGCAATCGCCTTGGCGGGCGTCTCGACGTACAAGAAAGGGCTCGCTGCGCTGCGTCACCGGCGCTTCAATATCAATGCGCTGATGGCGGTGGCGGTGACTGGTGCGTTCCTGATCGGTCAATGGCCCGAAGCGGCAATGGTGATGGCCTTGTACGCGATTGCCGAGCTGATTGAAGGACGAGCACTTGATCGTGCTCGCAACGCGATCAAGAGCCTGCTCGACCTGACCCCCGAGACAGCCGAGGTTCGCCAAGCCGATGGGGGGTGGTACGAAGTGCCCGCATCCGAGGTGGTGCTCGAAACGATCGTCAGGGTCAAGCCGGGAGCGCGCGTACCGCTGGATGGCGTAATCACGGCAGGCAATACCGCGATCAATCAGGCACCGGTCACTGGCGAAAGCATTCCCGTCGATAAGGCGCCGGGCGACCCTGTGTTCGCCGGGACGATCAACGACACCGGCCTGATCGAAATGCGGGTGACGGCTGCCGCCAACAACACGACCCTGGCGCGCATCATCGATGCCGTAGAAAAGGCACAAGGCACCCGAGCCCCCACTCAGCAATTCGTCGACAGGTTCGCCGCGATCTACACGCCGGCCATTTTCGTCCTGGCCGTCGCGGTAGCGGTGTTGACCCCGTGGCTGATGGACTGGACCTGGTCACATTCGGTGTACAAGGCGTTGGTCCTACTCGTGATCGCATGCCCATGCGCGCTGGTGATCGCTACCCCAGTGACATTGGTCAGTGGACTCGCGGCCGCGGCGCGGCGCGGGATCCTCATCAAAGGTGGGATTTATCTGGAGGGCGCTTACAAACTCAAGGCGATTGCGCTCGACAAGACGGGCACCATCACCGAAGGCAAACCCAAGCTGGTCGCAACTGAAACCCTGGCCAAGGACGTGCCGGAGGAAACAGTCTTGGGTTGGGCCGCCGTGCTCGCTGGACAATCCGACCACCCCGTGTCCAGAGCCATTGTCCAAGGGCTGGCAGAAAGCAAGGGCGAGGTGCAGGAGTTCAGTGCGCTACCTGGCCGAGGGGTCCGCGCCAGCGTCGACGGACAGGCGCTTGTGCTTGGCAACCATCGGTTGATCGAGGAACGCAAACAGTGTGGTCCCGAGATCGAGGCGCGGCTGGCCGTGCATGAGGCGGAAGGCCGGTCCGTCACGTTGCTTGCCTCCGACTCCCAGGTGCTCGCGATCTTCGCGGTAGCGGACACGATCAAGGAAAGTTCGCGCGAGGCGCTCATGCAGTTGCATGCGCTCGGTGTGTCATCGGTGATGCTAACCGGCGACAACACGGCCACTGCGCTAAGCATCGCGCGCCAAGCCGGCATCGACGATGCACGCGGCGACCTGCTCCCCGAAGCCAAGCTAGCCGCCATCGAGGAAATGCAAAAGCGCTATGGCCTCACTGCCATGACGGGCGACGGCATCAACGACTCGCCTGCACTGGCAAGGTCCGACATTGGCTTCGCCATGGGAGGGGCTGGCACGGACACTGCGATGGAAGCCGCCGACGTGGTCATCATGAATGACGATCTGCGGCGCATTCCCGAGACAATCCGGCTATCGCGGCGGACTCGGAGGATTCTGTTGCAGAACATCGTGCTGGCGCTGGGCGTCAAGGTTGTCTTCCTCGTGCTGGCCATCTTCGGTAGCGCCACCATGTGGATGGCGATCTTTGCAGACATGGGAGCAAGCCTGTTGGTGATCTTCAACGGACTTCGATTGTTGCGGGCCAGCAAGTAGGGCCAAGACGTGATAGGCGGCGTGCGCGAAAGAGAGCGACGGGAAAGGGCAACGGGGAAGGTATGACGCTATGACAAACATGATGGTGAGCGTCACGACCTATGCGTTGCTGCCTATGGCCGCCGCGATCATCGGCGCCGTTGTATCGACCTTCCGACCGCCAGGGCCGAAGCTGCGCAGCGCCATCCAGCATTTCGCGGCGGGAGTTGTTTTCTCCGTCGTGGCCGTGGAGTTGCTCCCGGATATCGTGCGATCACACGCACGCAATGCTGCATTCGACGTTGTCATAGGTTTTGCCCTTGGCGTCATAGCGATGCTCGCCCTGAAGGCCGTCACGGAACGGATGGAAGCGGCTAAACCGAGTGGAACATCGCGATTGCCAGTAGCGTTCCTGGTCGCGATTGCCGTGGACCTACTGGTGGACGGGTTGCTGATCGGGATGGGGTTCACTGCTGGAGTGAAGGAAGGCAGGTTGTTGACGCTCGCCCTGACCGTGGAGCTTCTTTCTCTTGGCCTGGCGGTTGCGGTAACGCTGTCCGATGCGGGTGCCACTTGCGCGAGGATCATTGCAACCACTGCGGGACTGGCGATGGCGCTGCTCGTGGGAGCCGTGGGTGGGGTGACCTTACTCGCCGCCTTGTCCCCAACTGCTCTGGAAGTGGTGTTTGCATTCGGCTTGGCAGCCCTGCTGTTCCTGGTCACGGAAGAGCTCCTGACCGAAGCCCATGAAGTCCCCGAGAACGCCTGGATCACGTCGGCGTTCTTTGCCGGCTTCTTGTTGTTCCTTGTCCTAGGTATGGTTGGCTGATGAATTAGTGCAGCCGGGATGCGTTGGCTGAATGCTGCGCAATGTCATTTCGTTCCAGCCGATCGATTTCAAGACCGCTACACTTTTCGAGCGATCAGCAAGTCGATGCACCAATTTCCCTTCGCACGGCAACCACTATGCCAGCGCACCATCACGGGCTTGAACACGACGCGCCCGAACTCGGCCAGAAGGACCAAGAGCTCGGGAATTCGCATGAATATGTGAGATATGTCGAGGGCAGTTGTCGCGAGCGTGGACTGCGCATGACGCCTTTGCGGTCCGACGTGTTGCGAATCTTGGCGACGTCACCTCGTCCCCTCAAGGCTTACGATCTTCTAGATAGGATCCGCGCGTCTAAAGCTCGGTCTGCCCCCGCAATGGCTTATCGCGCATTGAACTTCCTGCTGCAGCACGGGTTCATCCATCGGCTTGAGACGTTGAGTGCGTTTGTGGTTTGCCACTACCCCGGTGATAGAAACCACGTGGCGCCCTTCCTGATTTGCGACGTCTGCCATCAGGCGACTGAGTTGAAAGATGAGCAGACGGAATCCTCACTTAGACAACAAGCCGAAGCTGCTGGATTTAGGCTGCTTAGCCAAACGCTGGAAGTGAAGGGAGTTTGCGCCGCGTGCAGCAGATCTAGGTTCCTAGCGCTTGGGGCTGTTTCAGTAGTTACCAATCCTGTCGCCGCTTCGCAGCGAAGGAAGCTTAGCCCCCCGCCCTCGGCAAAGTAGGTCTTCCTGCATAATTTCCTGTCGCCATGCCGTCACGAAACAAAGACGGCGCTATGCCGGGTTTGAAGTAAATCACTTAATTAACAGCAAAAATGATCGGTGGGCGGTGCAGGGTCGAACCTGCGACCCTTGCTTTGTCAAGATAAAGATGAGCTGCGACAAGTGTCTAAAAGTCTGCTTGTGGCCGAAAGCGGCCATTGAGTTGAAGTAGCACGCCAGCACGCCCTCTAACTGGGAGTTCCCCCATGTCTACCAAACGTAGGCACCGCCAAGGTCCATGGCCTCGCAAGACGCTAAGATGCTAAAGGCAAAAAATGCTGCTCAGAAAAATGGCGAGTGGGGGAGGATTGAGCCAGCCGAAAGATGAGGCGTCCGAGATGCCGGGTGTCACTGGCTTTGCCCACTACGCACACGCAGAAGTTACGAACGTGGATGCGCCGCGTCGGGGCGAACTCCATGTGCACATGAACGGCGCAATCCCTGCAGCAACAATTCGGGAGATTCTGGCTGATGAAGCTACCGTGCTACCGTCTGGAATCAACCCCGACCACGATCTTATCCGGGCGACACCGTGCCAGTTGCTGGCCGAGTACCTGACGCCTTGGCAAGTGCTGCGGCTCTTCCCAAAGAAGCGGGAGAATCTTGATCGTCTCACGCTCGCCGTCTTCGCGAGCTTGGCGGACAACAACGTGAAATTTGTCGAACTTCGGAGCAGCGTTCTCTACCTCGCGGCGCTTCAGAAGTGTTCCCCAGCGCTGGCGCTCCAGCGTCTGGTCGAGTCGACGGGAGAGGCGGCACGGCGTCATGGTATACGTCGCGGACTGATCATGACCGTGACACGTGGCGACTACGGCGCTGTCAACCTATCCACGCTCCTGCAGGCATATCAGGACCTTGGTGAGCCGAATGACATCATTGGGCTCGACTTGGCTGGAGACGAAGAAATGCCGTACCCGGCCGAGTTGCCCGCGCTCTTTCGGGAGGCCAAACATGGGTATGGGCTTGGGATCACGATCCACGCGGGTGAAACAGGGCGCGTGGGAAACGTTCGGGACGCCGTGGAGCTCTTCGATGCAGATCGTATTGGCCACGGAACAGCTGCTGGCACGGATCCCAAGCTTCTGGAGCTTCTTTCCGCAAGGGGAATTTGCATCGAGGTATGCCCAATCAGCAATCGGCTCACCGGTGCCACTTCTGCGAACGAGGCCCACCCGCTGCTACAGTTCCGGGACCACGGAGTTCCGTTTGTCATTTGCTCGGACAACCCAGCGATTCACCAGCGCGGGCTGGCTGACGACCATGCCTCAGCCTTGGCAGAAGGGTTGTCGACCAGCGATATGCGACAGCAGTACGAAGTAGCCAAGCGTTACTCCTTCATTGAGGATCTAGATTGAGAATCAGGTTCATGTCGGGTAACGCGCACAAGATCACCGAGGTGCAGCGGATTCTTGCGCCCATCGGCGTGGACGTCGTGCCCGTACCGATGAAAATCGAGGAGCTCCAGACCGAGGATGTCCAGCGCTTGGTCCGGGACAAGGTGACTAAGGCTTTCGAGGCCATTGGCCGCCCATTGTTTGTCGAGCATACGGGTTTGTATTTGAATGGCCTCAACGGACTTCCCGCAGGGTTGACACAAATATTCTGGGACCGGTTGGAGGAGGTGCGCTTCGCCGACCTCGTGGCCGGGCTTGGGGACGCCAAGGTCACTGCCAAGACGATTCTTGGATATTGCGACGGACGCAGGATTCACATCTTCGAGGGGGCGATCGACGGGACCGTGCCACGCACACCTCGTGGACCAACGGGCTTCCAATGGGATTGCGTCTTCGTGCCCCATGG
>Ga0208398_100822_pt1 | contig 15670 bp, 14 predicted proteins | sample LakWasMe79_HOW10_2_FD_183905 | JGI IMG/M metagenome (GOLD analysis project Ga0208398, IMG submission 183905) | Freshwater sediment methanotrophic microbial communities from Lake Washington under simulated oxygen tension - Sediment Metagenome... | ecosystem: Environmental > Aquatic > Freshwater >...
CGCTGCACTGGGCCGTGCCGCCCGCCCTGGCCCATGCGCTGCTGATGACGCTGGGGTTCCTGCCGCTGTTTTTTGCCGGCTTCCTGTTCACCGCCGGCCCGCGCTGGTTGCAGGCGCCGGCCCCGGACGCGCGGGCCCTGCGCGGCCCGACGGTGGCGGTGCTGGCTGGCTGGGGGCTGCTGCTGCCGGCGCTGCACCTGGACAACCGGCTCGCCGCCATCGCCCTGCTGCCGGCCGCCGCCGGTCACAGCCTGCTGGTGCTGCAGCTGGCGCGGCTGTGCCGCCAGGGCCAGCCCGGCCGCCGCCAGCATGCGGTGCTGGCCAGCGTTGGCTGTGGGCTGTGTGCCGCGGCGCTGTGGGCCGCCGCCGCCGCCTTGGCCAGCGGCGCCACCGCGGCCCTGGCCGCGCTGCTGGCCGCCACGCTGTGGCTGGCCATCGGCGGTGTGCTGGTGGTAGCGGCGCAGCGCATGTCACCCTGGCTGGCCGATGAGTCCCCCACGCCCTGGTTGCTGCTGCTGGCGGGCCAGGCCCTGACCCGCGCCTTCGACGCGCTGGGCTGGCCCTTGCCCGGGCCGTTGCGTGCGCTGCTGGCGCTGGCCCTGGCCACCCTGGCACTGCGCAGCGCCTGGGCCCTGCGCCACGCGGCCCTGCCACATGGCCAGCGCACGCCGATGCTGCGCATGCTGCGCGCGGCGGCCGGCTGGCGCTCGGTGGCCCTGGCGCTGGCCGCCGCCGGCCATGCACTGGCGCTGGTCGGCGCCGGCGTGCGCGGCGACACCACCGGCACCAGCGCCTGGGCCGGCCCCGCGGCCACCGGGCTCCTACCCCTGGCCGCGGCGCTCGCGATGGCCGCCACACACGCATTGGCCCTGGGCTTTTGCGGTGGCCACCTGCTGGTGATGGCCAGCCGCATCAGCGCCGTGCACAACGGCCGCACCAGCGCGGCCGACACCGTGGTCTGGCGCCTGCACCTGGGTTTGCAGGCCCTGGTGGCGTGGCGGCTGGCCGGGGCACTGGCGACGCCGTTCATCACCACGCCAGGCCTGGCGGCCGACTTGCACGGTGCTCTGCTGGCCGGCGTGGCCCTGGGCTGGGCTGGGCTGGCCGCCGCCTGGACAACCCGCCACGGGCCCTGGCTGGGCCAGATGGCCCGGCAACGGCCGGGGGCCTGACAGGGGCGGGGCGTGCCGCTGCGCACAATCGACCCATCGCCCCGTCGCCCCGCCCCCAAACACCGCCCGCATCCCACCTCACTTGCCGCCACCGACCATGACCTCGCCCCCCGACGACCCCCAGGCCCTGCTGCGCACGCAGTTGATGGCCGCCCTGCAGGCCGTGCAAGACCCCGAGATCGGCGAGAGCATCGTCGACCTCGGCCTGCTGCACAGCCTGACCCTGTCCGAGCGCTGTGCCCGCGCCGTGCTCATCCCCACCAGCGCCACCTGCCCGATGGTGGACGTGCTGATCGACGACACCGAAGCCGCGCTGCGCGATGCCTGCCCGGCCGACTGGACCATCGAGGTCGATGTCGACTGGGACACGCCCTGGGACCCGAGCCAGCTGGCGCCGGCGCTGAAGGCACGGTTCGGGTGGTAGCCGCCACACCCGCAGGCCGCCCCGGCCACCCGACCCGCGAGGCCGGCCCCGCCCCCCTGCCACGCTGGGCCATTGGCACCGTGGCCTTGCTGGCCGCGCTGAACCTGCTGGGCGCGCTGGGCGGCGGGCTGGCCCGGCTGGGTACCGTGCCGGCCACCGGCGTCGGGCCCAGCGGCGCCGCGGCCATGGCCGGCCATGGTGCAGTGATGATGGCCGGCTTCTTCGGCACGCTGATCGCGCTGGAACGGGTGGTGGCGCTGCGCCGTGGCCTGTGGGTGCCGGTGCTGTCGGGCCTGGGCGGGCTGGCCGCCTGGACCCTGGGCGCCTGGCCCTGGGCCGGCCCGGCCTGGCTGCTGTCGGCGCTGGGCCTGGTGGGCCTGTATACCTGGGCCGGCTGGCGGCGCGCCCTGTCGCTGCCACTGCTGGTGGAGGCCAGCGGCGCGCTGGCCCTGGCCGCCGCGGCGCTGGCCTGGTGGCTGGGCCACGACGGCAGCGCCCGGCTGGCCTGGGGCGCCTTTCTGGTGCTGACGATTGCCGGTGAGCGGCGTGAGCTGACCCAGCTGGTGCGGCTGCCGCTGCTGGCGCGTCGGGCCTTCGGTGCCCTGTGGGCCCTGCTGGGCACCACCCTGGCGCTGCAGGCGGTGGGCGCCAGCCGCCTGGCCGAGCCGCTGTGGTGGGCCACGCTGGGCGGGCTGGCCCTCTGGCTGCTGCGCTACGACCTGGCGCCACGCCAGCGCCGGGCCCCTGGTTGGCCGGGCCACACCGCGGTCTGCCTGCTGGTGGGCTATGGCTGGCTGCTGGCCGCGGCGGCCACCGGCCTGGCCCGCCAGCCCGTGGCCTGGCACCTGCTGTGGCTGGGCTTTGTCTTTGCCATGGTCTTCGGCCACGCGCCCATCATGCTGCCGGCCCTGGCCGGCTGGCGGCCCCGGCCCACCCGCTGGGCGTTGCTGCCGCTGGGCCTGATGGGCGCCAGCCTGCTGCTGCGCGCCCTGGCCAGCAACGGCCGCTGGCCCGCCGCCCTGCCCTGGGCTGGCGCTGGCCACGCCCTGGCCCTGGCCGTGTTCGCGGTGGTGATGGTGCGCGCGGTGCGTGCCGGCCAGCGCGGCTAGCCGCACCGCATGGGCGTCACCCGCGCTTCGCCACCAGGGTCAGGATGTCGTAGCTGGCCACCAGTTCACCCTTCTGGTTGCTGACCTCCACGTCCCAGGCCACCACGCCCTGACCCTGGCCGTTGGCGTCCTTGCGGTCGCGGTCGATCTTGCGCTTGCAGGTCAGGCGGGCCTGGATGGTGTCGCCGATGCCCACCGGCTTGACGAAGCGCAGGGTGTCCAACCCGTAGTTGGCCAGCACCGGCCCCGGCGCCGGCGAGACAAACAGCCCGGCCGCCGCCGACAGCACGAAGTAGCCGTGCGCGATGCGCTGGCCGAAGGGGCTGGCCTTGGCCGCCTCGGCGTCGAAGTGCATGTAGAAGTAGTCGCCCGAGATGCCGCCGAAGTTGATCAGGTCGGCCTCGCCCACGGTGCGGCGGTGGGTCAGCAGCGACTCGCCGATCTGCAGCTCCTCGAAGTGCCGGCGGAACGGGTGCACGCCGGTGTCGATGGGCGGCGTGCCCCGCACGAACTCACCCGTCACCGCCGTCAGCATCGCCGGTGCGCCCTGCACCGCCGCGCGCTGCAGGTAGTGCTTGACGGCACGCAGGCCACCCAGCTCCTCGCCACCGCCGGCGCGGCCCGGGCCACCATGCTTGAGCAGCGGCAGTGGCGAGCCATGGCCGGTGGATTCGGCCGCGGCCTCGGCGTCCAGGATGTGCAGCCGGCCATGCCAGGCCGCCAGCTGCGGGATGACGCGTGCGGCCACCTGCGCATCACGCGTGACCAGGGTGGCCACCAGGCTGCCCTGGCCACGGGCGGCCAGGGCCACGGCCTGGTCCAGGTCGTCGTAGGGCATCAGGGTGCTGACCGGGCCGAAGGCCTCGATGGCGTGCACCGCCTCGGCGGCCATCGGTTGCGCGCAGCTCAGCAGCGTGGGCGCGAAGAAGGCGCCGTCGGCCGTGCCTTCGCCCAGCGGCACCAGGTCGTCGGAGCCGCCGCACAGCAGCTCGGCGGCGTGGCGCAGCTGGGCCACACGCTCGGCCACGTCGGCCACCTGGGCATGCGAGGCCAGCGGCCCCATGCGCACGCCGTCCACCGCCGGGTCACCCACCACCACCTTGGCCAGGCGGGCGCACAGCGCGGCGGCCACCGCGTCCAGTTGCTGGCGCGGCACGATGGCACGGCGGATGGCGGTGCACTTCTGCCCGGCCTTGACCGTCATCTCGCGCACCACCTCCTTGATGAACAGCTCGAACTCGGGCTGGTCGGGCGTGACCTCGGGCGCCAGGATGGCGCAGTTCAGCGAATCGGCCTCGGCATTGAACGGGATGCTGTGGCGCACCAGGTTCGGGTGCACGCGCAGCTTGGCCGCGGTGTCGGCCGAGCCGGTGAAGGTGACCACGTCGCGGCCGTCCAGCCGGTCCAGCAGATCCCCGGTGCCGCCCACCACCAGCTGCAGCGCGCCGGCTGGCAGGAGGCCCGACTGGGCGATCAGCCGCACCGCGGCCTCGGTCAGGTAGCTGGTGGCGGTGGCCGGCTTGACGATGCAGGGCATGCCCGCCAGGAAGCTGGGCGCAAACTTCTCCAGCATGCCCCACACCGGGAAGTTGAAGGCGTTGATGTGCACCGCCACGCCCCCACGCGGCACCAGGATGTGGCTGCCTGCAAAGCGGTTGGTCTTGCCCAGCGGGATGGCCGGGCCTTCGTGCACCAGATTGCCCGACGGCAGCTCGTTGCCACCGACGCCGGCATAGGCGAACAGCGTGCCGCTGCCACCCTCGATGTCGACCCAGCTGTCGGCGCGGGTGGCGCCGGTGTGGGCCGACACCGCGTACAGCGCCTCCTTGTGCTCGCCCAGGAACTTGGCCAGTGCCTTCAGCCGCGCCGCACGCTGCTGGAAGTCCAGCGCCAGCAGGCCGGGCAGGCCCACGCTGCGGGCGTGCTGCACCGCCTCGCCGAAGTCGATGGCCTCGGCATGGGTGTGGGCCACGGTGCGGCCGTTGACGGCGCTGCGCAGGGCCTGCGCTGCCTGCTGGCCCTGCCAGCGGCCGCCGATGTAGCTTTGGAGTTGGGTGGGGGTCATGGTGGGTCTGCGGTGGGCGGCAAGGCGCTCGGTCGGGAACTCAGTGAGGCACCGCGGGCTGGTACTTCCAGGCACCCTGGTCGATCAGCACCATCACGCGGGCACGCTGGTCCAGGCCCAGGTGGTCGCCGACCGACATGTTGAAGATGCCGTGCGCGCCGGCCAGGTCCTTGACCTGTTCCAGCGCGTCGCGCAGCGCGGCGCGGAACTCGGCGGTGCCGGGCTTGGCCTTCTTCAGTGCCACTGGCACGGCGGCGCCCATCAGCAGGCCGGCGTCCCAGGCATGGGCGCCGAAGGTGCTGACGCTGCCCTTGCCGTAGGCCGCCTCGTACGCGGCCACATAGGCCTGGGCGGACTTCTTCACCGGGTGGCCGGCGGGCAATTGCTCGGCCACCAGCACCGGGCCGGCCGGCAGGAAGGTGCCGTCCATGTCCTTGCCACCCACGCGCAGGAAGTCGGCATTGGCCACACCGTGGGTCTGGTAGATGCGGCCGGTGTAGCCACGCTCCTTCAGGGCCTTGGCCGGCAGCGCCGACGGCGTGCCCGAGCCGGCGATCAGCACCGCGTCGGGCTTGGCGGCGGTCAGCTTCAGCACCTGGGCCAGCACCGAGGTGTCGTTGCGCGCATAACGCTCATTGGCCACCACCTGCAGCTTCTTCAGGCCGGCGGCCTTGCCGAACTCCTGGAACCAACCCTCGCCATAGGCGTCGGCAAAGCCGATGAAGGCCACCGTCTTGACGCCGGCATTGGCCATGTGCTCGGCAATCGCCAAGGACATCATGATGTCGTTCTGCGGCGTCTTGAACACCCAGCGCCGCTTGGTGTCCTGGGGCTCGATGATGCGCGCGGACGCGGCCAGCGAGATCATCGGCGTCTGCGCCTCGGACACCACGTCCAGCATGGCCAGCGAGTTGGGCGTGGTGGTGCTGCCCAGGATCAGGTCGACCTTGTTCTCGGTGACCAGCTTGCGCGCGTTGGCGGTGGCCGCGGTGGTGTCGCTGGCATCGTCGAGCACGATGTAGTTGACCTTCTGGCCGGCGATGGTCTTGGGCATCAGCGCGACGGTGTTCTTCTCGGGGATGCCCAGCGACGCGGCCGGCCCGGTGGCCGACAGCGTGACGCCGACGTTGATGTCGGCATGGGCCAGCGGGGCCGCCAGCAGCGTGCTCAGGGCGGCGGCCAGCGCCAGCGGCGCGAAGGTCTTGGTCAGGGTCATGCGGTGTCTCCGACAGGGGTCTTGGGGGAAAGAGAGGGGGTGGCCGCCGGCGCACGCACGCCCGGCACGCCGGCAAAAAAGAGGTCGGCCACGATCGGCGCCAGCTGATCGTGCGTCAGCCCGCCGTCCGGCCGGTGCCAGGTGAACAGCCAGTTGATCATGCCGAACAGCAGCATGGTCAGCGGCTTGGTCAGGCCGGCGTCGGCCTGCTGCGGCTGCCAGGCGCCGATGGCCTGGGCGAAGCCGGCCACCACGCGGCGCTCCACACCGAGGATGCGCTCGCGGTCGTCCGGGTCGAGGAAGCGCACATCCTCGGTCAGCACGCGGTGGGCGTCCTGGGCGTCGGCGTACTCGCTGATGATGCGTTCGACCAGGCGGCGCACGGTGGCCGCCGGCGCCAGGCCTTGCGCCTGCACCTCGCACACCAGCGTCTCCAGCGTGCGCACATGGCCCTCGGCAATCTGCACCAGCATCGCGTACTTGTCGCGGTAGTAGTGGTAGAGCGAGGCCTTGGACAGCCCCGCCGCCTCGGCCACCTGGTTCATCGACGTGCCCACATAACCACTGCGCGCAAACAGCCGCGCCGCGTGGCGCAGGATGGCCTCGCGCTGGTCGTCATACCCGGCAGAACGTCCGCGGGCCACCGGGCTTACCGTTCGTCAAAGGAGAGCACCACGCGCTCGGTGAGCGGGTGCGCCTGGCAGCACAGCACGAAGCCGGCCGCCACCTCGGCCTTGTCCAGCGCGAAGTTGCGCTCCATGCGCACCTCGCCCTCGACGACCTTGGCACGGCAGGTGCCGCACACGCCCGAGGTGCAGGAGAACGGCACCTCCAGCCCGGCCGCCGCGGCAGCGTCCAGGATGCTGGGCTGCTGCTTGCGGAACTCGATCTCGCGGCGCAGGCCGTCGCGCACGATGACCACCCGCGCCACCTCGGCGTCACCCGGCTGGGCCTCGTGCAGCACCGCGCCCACCGGCACGTCACCGGCGCCGGCCTGCGGCGCCACGCCGAAGCGCTCGATGTGCACCCGGTCCTCCGGCACACCGGCGGCCAGCAACGCGGCCTCGGCCTCGTCGTTCATCTGGAACGGGCCGCAGATGTAGGCATGGGCGATGGACGCCGCCGGCACCACGCTGCCCAGGAACTCGGCCAGCTTGTCGCGGTTCATCAGCCCCATGTTCAGCGGCGAATCGGTGGGCTCGTCGCTGAACACATGGTGCAGCACCAGGCGCGTCAGGTACTTGTTCTTCAGGTCTTCCAGCTCCTCCTTGAACATCGTCGACTGCAGGCTGCGGTTGCCGTAGATCAGCGTGAAGGTGGAGCCCGGCTCACGCGCCAGCACCGTCTTCATGATGGACAGGATGGGCGTGATGCCACTGCCACCGGCGATGCCGACATGGTGGCGGCGCGCCGCCGCATCCAGCGGCACGAAGAAGCGGCCCTGCGGCGCCATCACGCTGAGGCTGTCGCCGGGCTGCAGCTGCTCGTTGATCCAGTTGGAGAACACGCCGCCCCGGACCTTGCGCACGCCCACACGCAGCTCACCGTCGTCCACGCCGGCGCAGATCGAGTACGAGCGGCGCAGGTCCTGGCCATCGATGGTCTTGCGCAGTGTCAGGTACTGGCCCTGGGTGAAGCCGAAGGTGTCGCGCAGTTCGGGCGGCACCTCGAAGCTGACGATCACCGCCTCGGTGGTGTCGGGTTCGATGGCGCGCACGCGCAGCGTGTGGAATAGAACGCTCATGGCGGTCTTTCAGTTCAGATGGGTTTGAAGTGCTCGAAGGGCTCGCGGCACGCGATGCAGCGGTACAGCGCCTTGCAGGCGGTGGCGCCGAAAGCCGACAGCTGCTCGGTGGCGGTGCTGCCGCAGCGTGGGCAGGCCACGGCGGCGGCCGCCGCGCGGCGCACCAGGCGGATGGGCACGCCATCGCCAGCGGCCACCGGCCCGGGCGGCGCGATGCCGTATTCGCGCAGCTTGCGCCGGCCGTCGTCGCTGATCCAGTCGGTGGTCCAGGCCGGCGCGCGCTGCAACGTGACGTTGACTGGCCCCAGCCCGGCGGCAGTCAGCGCAACCACCACGCTCTGCGTGATGACCTCGGTGGCCGGGCAGCCCGAGTAGGTGGGCGTGAGCACCACGTCCAGCGCCCCGCCCTGCTCGGTGACGGCGCGCACGATGCCCAGGTCGCGCAGCGACAGCGCCGGCACCTCGGGGTCGAGCACGCCGTCCAGCAGCGCCCAGGCTTGCCTGGCGCGTGGGCTGTCGCCCACCAGCGCCTGGTTCACCACGCGCCCCCAGGGTAGGCGCGCTGCAGGTACTGCATCTCGGCCAGGATGCGGCCCATGTGCTCGGTGTGCACGCCGCGCTTGCCGGTGCTGCGGAAGGGGGACGCGGCCGGCACGGCCAGGCCGGCCTCGGCCAGCACCTCGCCCACCTCGGCGGCCCAGCCGGCCTGCAGGTCGGCCCAGCGCGGGCCCAGGCCGCTGGCGGCGGCCGCGTCGTCCACCGCGTCGGCCTCGAACAGCTCGGGCGTGTAGCGCCACAGCTCGGCCAGCGCGGCCACGCAGCGGCGGTGCGACTCGCCGGTGCCGTCGCCCAGGCGCACCACCCAGTCGGCGGCATGCTGCTGGTGGTAACGCGCCTCCTTGACGGCCTTGCCGGCGATGGCGGCCAGCTCGGCGTCGCTGGAGCCGGCCAGCTTCTGCCACAAGCCCTTGAGCAGCGTGGCCACCATCAGGTTGCGCAGCACGGTGAAGGCGAAGTCGCCGCGCGGCAGCTCCACCAGCGTGGGGTTGAGGTAGTCGCGCTCGTCGCGCAGGAAGGCCAGCTGGTCCTCGTCGAAGCCCTGCGCGCGGCCGGCATGGGTCAGCAGGGCCCGGGCCTGGCCGACCAGGTCCAACGCCATGTTGGTCAGCGCGATGTCCTCCTCGAGCACGGGCGCGTGCCCGCACCACTCGCCCAGGCGCTGGCCCAGGATCAGGCAGGTGTCGCCCAGGCGCAGCAGGTACTGCTGGGTCGGGTTGCGGTCGATGGTGATGGAAGCAGTCATGTTCGCCTCAAAGGGTGTGATGGATTCCGTCGCGAGCGGTCCGAGGTCGGTTCGAGCAGCGCAGCCGTACACCCGTACGGCGAGCAGCGCAGGGCCGAGATCGGGCCGCGCAGCAGGAGGACACGCACCCTTTTACATGTGGTCGACCTCGGTGGGGAGCTTGTAGAAGGTGGGGTGGCGGTACACCTTGTCTTCCATCGGGTCGAAGTACATGCCCTTGTCGCCGGGGTCGCTGGCGGTGATGTCGGTGCTGCGCACCACCCACACGCTGCAACCTTCCTGGCGGCGGGTGTAGACGTCGCGCGCCATCTGCAGGGCCATCGCGGCGTCGGCGGCATGCAGGCTGCCGCAGTGCTTGTGGTCCAGGCCGGCGCGGCTGCGCACGAACACTTCCCACAGCGGCCATTCGGTCGGGGTGGCGGGCTGGTTGGCTTCGGTCATGGGGATCTCTCCGTTGGGTCAGGCCGCGGCCTGCTGGGGGGCGTGCTTGCGGGCATGGGCCAGGGCGGCCTCGCGCACCCAGGCGCCGTCGTCCCAGGCCTTGACGCGCATGGCCAGGCGTTCGCGGTTGTTGGGGCCGTCACCGGCCACCACGCGGAAGAACTCGGCCCAGTCGATGGCGCCGAAGTCCCAGTGCTGGCGTTCTTCGTTCCAGGTCAGGTCGGGGTCGGGCAGCGTGACGCCCAGCACCTTGGCCTGGTCCACCGTGGCGTCGACGAACTTCTGCCGCAGCGTGTCGTTGCTGACGCGCTTGATGCCCCAGCGCATGCCCTGGGCCGAGTTGGGGCTCTGGTCGTCTGGCGGGCCGAACATCATCAGGCAGGGCCACCACCAGCGGTTGACCGCGTCCTGCACCATCGCGCGCTGGGCATCGCTGCCGTCCTTCATCATCACCAGCAGGCTGTCGAAGCCCTGGCGCTGGTGGAAGCTCTCCTCGCGGCAGATGCGGATCATGGCCCGTGCATAAGGCGCGTAGCTGCAGCGGCAGATCGGCACCTGGTTCATGATCGCCGCGCCGTCCACCAGCCAGCCGATGGTGCCGATGTCGGCCCAGCTCAGCGTGGGGTAGTTGAAGATGCTGCTGTACTTGGCCTTGCCGCTGTGCAGCGCGTCCAGCATCTGGTCGCGGCTGGTGCCCAGGGTTTCGGCGGCGGCATACAGGTACAGGCCGTGGCCCCCCTCGTCCTGCACCTTGGCCAGCAGGATGGCCTTGCGCTTGAGTGTGGGCGCGCGGCTGATCCAGTTGCCCTCGGGCAGCATGCCGACGATCTCCGAGTGCGCATGCTGGCTGATCTGGCGCAGCAGGGTCTTGCGGTAGTTGTCGGGCATCCAGTCCTTGGCCTCGATGAAGTCGCCGTCGTCGATGCGGGCGTCGAAGCGCTGCTGCAGGGCCAGTTCCTCGGCCGAGCGCAGGGCCTTGGGCGCCTCGGCCATCTCCTTGCCCATGGTGTCCATCGCTTGCGTGTACATGCTCAGATCTCCAGGAAATCAGTTGAAACGCGGGTCTTCAGCCAGCGGACACCGTGGAACCGGCTTTGCCGGGCCACCGGTGTCGCCCCCTCGAGGGGGCGCGCCACAGTCGCTTCGGGGGTGGTCATAACGCGCGCTGGTCCAGCACACGCTTGGCCTTGCCGGTCAGCGTGCGCTCCAGCGCGTCGGGTGGGCAGACGTCGACCTTGGCCGTCACGCCGCACAGGGTCTTGATGCGGTGCTCCAGCGTGCGGCCGATCTCCAGCGCGTCGGCGCGGGCATGCTGGGGCTGCAGCTCGCAGCGCACCTTCAGCTTGTCGAGCTGGCCGTTGCGGGTGACCACCAGCTGGTACTGGCCCGACAGCTGGCCATGCTGCAGCACGATCTCCTCGATCTGGGTGGGGAACAGGTTGACGCCGCGGATGATCAGCATGTCGTCCGAGCGGCCGACGATCTTGCCCATGCGGCGGAAGGCGCGTGAGGTGGGCGGCAGCAGGCGCGTCAGGTCGCGGGTGCGGTAGCGGATGATGGGCAGCGCCTCCTTGCTCAGCGAGGTGAACACCAGTTCACCTTCGCTGCCGTCGGGCAGCACCGCGCCGGTCTCGGGGTCGACGATCTCGGGGTAGAAGTGGTCCTCCCAGATCACCGGGCCGTCCTTGCTTTCCACGCACTCGCTGGCCACGCCCGGGCCCATCACCTCGCTCAAGCCGTAGATGTCCACCGCGTCGATGCCGGCGGCACCCTCGATCTCGTGGCGCATGGCCTCGGTCCAGGGCTCGGCGCCGAAGATGCCGATCTTCACCGACATCGCCGCCGGGTCCAGCCCCTGGCGGCGGAACTCCTCGATGATCACCTGCATGTAGCTGGGCGTGACCATGATGATGTCGGGCTGGAAGTCCTGGATCAGCTGCACCTGCTTTTCGGTCTGGCCGCCGGACATCGGCACCACGGTGCAGCCCAGGCGCTCGGCGCCGTAGTGCGCACCCAGGCCGCCGGTGAACAGGCCATAGCCGTAGGCCACATGCACCATGTCGCCCGGCCGGCCACCGGCGGCGCGGATGCTGCGTGCACCCAGGTCGGCCCAGGTGTTGATGTCGTTCTTGGTATAGCCCACCACCGTCGGCTTGCCGGTGGTGCCCGACGAGGCATGCACCCGCGCCACCTGCTGGCGCGGCACGGCGAACATGCCGAAGGGGTAGTTGTCGCGCAGGTCCTTCTTGGTGGTGAAGGGGAATCTGGCCAGGTCGGCCAGCGACTTCAGATCCTCCGGGTGCACCCCGGCGGCATCAAACGCCCGGCGGTAATGCGCCACGTTGGCATAGGCGTGCTGCAGGGTCTGGCGCAGGCGCTGCAGTTGCAGCGCGCTGATCTCGTCACGGCTGGCGGTCTCGATGGCGTCGAGTTCACCGGGGGCCGGCGGGCGTCGGGTCATGGTTTGTCTCCTGGGGCTGTGTTCGGGCACGCGTCGGCTCAGACCGGCGGGATCACCGGCTTGCCCCGCAGCGTGTAGCTGCGGCCGCGGAACACCGCGATGCGCTCGCCCCGCTGGTTGCACACCTCGACGTCGTAGACCCCGGTGCGGCCGGCCTTGGACACCTCGGTGGCGCGGGCTGTCAGCACATCGCCCAACCGGCCCGGCGCCATCAGGTCCACCGTGAAGCCCGAGGCCACGGTCAGCTCGTTGTAGCTGTTGCAGGCAAAGGCGAAGGCCGAATCGGCCAGCGTGGTGATCAGCCCGCCGTGGCAGATGGCATGGCCGTTGAGCATGTCCTGACGCACCGGCATCTCGATCGTGGCGCGGCCGGGGGCGATGCCGGTGATGCGCATGCCCAGCATCCGGGTGGCCTGGTCCCCCCCCCACATGGCGTCGCGCACTTGCTCGGCCAGCTGTTGCGGCGTGGGCGGGGATGTCGGGTCGACCATGGTGGCGGGATTCCAGGACAAGGAGGGGATCGGGAGGCTTTGCGTTGGTTCAAAACAAATTCGACCAACCGGTCGGTAAATTATCCAATCAAGCCCCGGTCTGATGCAAGTCAAGCCGGATCAGTGGAAACCCACCCCTCCTCTTCGAAGTCCGCGGGCGGTTGACCATCACCAGGCCGGACAGGACACTGGGTCGGCACAACTTTGCCCACCGACTGCCGCCTGGAGGAAGTCGCCATGCCGCTCAACGCCTTCATCGTCCGCCCTTTCGAGGTCAAGGAGCTGTTCGTCAGCGCCGGTGACCGGGCCGCCCAGCTGCAGGCGCGCCTGGCCGAGGGCGGGCCACGCGGCGCGCTGCTGGCGGTGGCGCCGGTGGGCGACAGTGGCCACGTCAAGGTGCGCATCGACTTCGACGAAATCGACCGCCTGCTGATCCGCCCGGCCCTGGACAAGCTGCGCATCCACGGTGAGACCGCCACCGCGGTGGTGGTGGCCGGCAACATCCGCGAGGACATGTTCAACCGCCTGATCACCGCCGACCTGGTGATCGCCGACCTGTCGGTGCACAACCCCAATGTGTTCTACGAACTTGGTGTGCGCCAGGCCTTCCGCGACAAATACACCTTCCTGATCCGCAGCGACCTGAGCGAGTACCCCTTCGACCTGAAGACCGACCGCTACTTCGAATACAACCTGATCGAGCTGGCCGACCGGCCTGACGTGGTGATCCGCCGCCTGGTCGACGCGCTGCGCGCGACCATCAGCTCCTACGAGGCCGACAGCCCGATCTTCAAGCTGCTGCCGCAGCTGGAGGCCGAAGACCGGGCACGTTTCATCGCCGTGCCGGAGGAATTCCGCGAAGAGGTGGAGCGTGCCCGCCGGTACCGCAAGCGTGAGCACCTCAGCCTGATGGCCGTGGAATGCGAAGGCTATCTGTGGGAGGTGGAGGGCCTGCGCGTGGTCGGCCGGGCGCAGTTCGAGTCCAACTTCATCGACGGCGCACGCTGCACCTGGGAGTCCATCGTCGGCCGCTACCCGGACGACATCGAGGCCAATACCGTGTTGTCGACGATCTACCAGCGCCTGGGCGACCTGACACGCTCGGAACAGGCGCTGGCGCGGGTGGCGCGCTCACGCTCGATGTCGCCCAACCGGCTGTCGCAGCTGCGTGCGCTGAGCGGCCGCAACCTGAAGGAGGCCTGGGTGCGGCAGTGGCAGCGGGCCGAGCTGGCCGACGAGCAGGATCGCCAGAAGGCCGCACTGGCCTCGCCACTGCTGCAGCGCGCCAGCGACGCGTACCACGAGGCCTTCAAGGCCGACCTGAACAATGCCTATGCCGGGCTGAACGCCCTGACCCTGCTGGTGATCCAGGCCGAGCTGGCGATGAAGCTGCCCGAGGACTGGGCCAAGATCCAGCGCCGGGTCGACGACGCCACCCGCCAGCTGGCCAACCGCAAGGCGCGCATCCGCCAGCTGATCGCCGCGCTGGAGCTGGCGGTGGAGTCCGACCGCGAGCGCCTGCAGCAGCAGGGCGTGACCGACCCCTGGTTCAGCCTGCTGGAGGCGGCGGTGATGTGCATCGTCTCCGACCAGCCCGAGCATGTGGCCCAGCTGTATGCCGAGGCCAAGCACTTCGCGCCCGACAACGCCGAGGAATCGATGCGCCGCGCGCTGGAGGTCTACCGCGAGCTGGGCATCGGCGGCCGCGACTTCGAGGCCAAGTGGGAGATCGGCACCATCGGCAGCAATGTGGCGCGCGCGATCCGGGTGCTGACCGGCCGCACGGCCGCGCCGGCCCGCTCGGCCGAGCTGCAGCGCATCCTGATGTTTGTCGGCCTGCGGCTGGACCACACCATCACCGCCCCCGACCAGGACCTGCTGGCGGCCATCGGCGTCAAGTCCGCGGGGGGCACGGTGACGCCCAAGCCGGGCTTTCCGGCCAGCTGCGTGGACGCGGCACGCGAGGCCATCCAGCAGGCCGTGGACGCCGAGATCAGGCTGGGCGGCAAGATCGTCTTCGGCATGGCGGCCGGCGCCAATGGCGGCGACCTGCTGTTCCACCAGGTCTGCCGCGCCCGCAACATCCCGACCCGGCTGTGCCTGGCCCTGCCCAAGCCCCAGTACATCGGCCGCTACGTGGCGCCGGCCGGCAAGCAGTGGGTGGAGGAGTTCTCCAACACCTACCGGCAAGTGCAGTCCCAGGCCACCACGCCCGAGCAGGCCCCGGCCGGCCTGGCCAACCCGGTGAGCGTATTCACCGACACGGCCGAGCTGCCACGCTGGCTGCAGGGCCGGCCTTTCTACAACGTGGGCCGGCGCAACAACCTGTGGATGCTGCAGCACGCCATCACCGCGGCCTACGAGCTGGGCGACAACGCCGAGATCACGCTGCTGGCACTGTGGAACGAGGACGCCAGCGAAGGCGGCATCGGCGGCATCAGCGACGTGGTGCAGATGGCCGTGCAGCAGGGCATCAAGGTGCACAGCATCCCGGTGCCGCACCACCGTGCGGCCAGCCTGGCCGAAGCCGCCAACAGCACCCCGGCCGACACCAGCCTGCCGCGGCCCGAGGCGCCGCGGGCAGAAGCCGAGCACGGTGCGCCGCGCAAGGGCCAGGCCGAGAAGGTCTGACCGCCCGCTCCCCCGCACCGCTGCGCTACCGCCCCCCCGGCGGGGACGCTCAGCCGCCGTGGGGCGGCCCGACGCCGGCCGGGCCCCGGGGCCTGCTCAGGCGCGGCTGAGCCGGCGCGAGTTGTCCGGCGCCCGGAACACCAGCGGCCGCTCGACCGGCGCCGGTGTGCCGGCCTCGGCCCGCGCCACCGCCGCCGTGACCTCGGCATGGTGCGGGCTCTTGGGGCAGACCGGGTCGGCCGCCGCCGGGTCCTGCGCCAGCAGAAAGGCCTGGCAGCGGCAGCCGCCCAGGTCGGCTTCCTTGTGCTCGCAGCTGCTGCAAGGCTGCTTCATCCAGCCGGTGCCGCGGTAGCGGTTGAAGCCCTCGCTGTCGACCCAGATCTCGCGCAGGCCCATCTCGCGCACGGAGGGGAAGGCCAGGCCGGGCAGCATGCGCGCGGTGTGGCAGGGCAGCGCGGTGCCGTCGGGGGCGATGGTCATGAACATGCTGCCCCAGCCATTGACGCACTTCTTGGGCTTGCCCTCGTGGTAATCGGGCGCAACGAAGAACAGGCGCATGCGGCCGTCGAGCTTCTGTCGCCAGGCGTCGGTCACCACCTCGGCCTGGCGCAGC
>Ga0208398_100824_pt1 | contig 15635 bp, 12 predicted proteins | sample LakWasMe79_HOW10_2_FD_183905 | JGI IMG/M metagenome (GOLD analysis project Ga0208398, IMG submission 183905) | Freshwater sediment methanotrophic microbial communities from Lake Washington under simulated oxygen tension - Sediment Metagenome... | ecosystem: Environmental > Aquatic > Freshwater >...
GACGGGTCGTCCGCAGAAATGACTTCTTCCGTGAAGTGCAGGCCCGCCAGTTTGGCGGTCAACCACCCCCGCAGAGACCAGGCGCCATAGTTTTTGCTGCTGATGGTCAATACCGTCTTTGCCATGGGTGTGCTCCTGAGGTCGCATTGGTTTGCCACGGTCCATCGCAAGGGTTGTGCCAACCTGGCCCGTAACTTGCCTGTGTTCCTTCAATCCAGGCGCCGCCTGACCCTACCAGGATCACCATGCTGTACCAGGCCTATCAAAACCAGTCCGATGTGATGTCTCCGTTGCGGTTGCTGGCACAGGGGGCCAGCGCGGCCCTGTGGTCGAGCCAACCCGAAGCCGGCGTCTGGCGCAAGCTCTCGGCCTCCATGGACGTGTTCTCGCGCCTGCGGCTCACCCATTCCCGTCCGGCCTACGGCATTCACTCCGTGACGATTGGTGTGCAAGCATTTGCCGTGACCGAAGAGGTGGTGTTGCGCATGCCCTTTGGCACGCTGCTGCGTTTTCGCAAGGAGGCTTCCGGTGACTTGCCATACCAGCCGCCGGTGCTGCTGGTGGCGCCGCTGTCAGGCCATTTCGCCACGCTGCTGCGCGAAACCGCCAAGACCCTGCTGCAAGACCACGATGTCTACATCACCGACTGGCACAACGCGCGCGATGTGTCGCTGGCGCATGGTGCGTTTGCGCTGGACGACTATATCGACCACATGATCCGGTTCACCCAGACCATAGGGCCCGGTACCCACGTGGTGGCGGTGTGCCAGCCCTGTGTGGCGGCGCTGGCGGCGGCGGCCATCATGGCGGAGGACGATGACCCGGCGCAACCGCGGAGCCTGACCCTGATGGCGGGTCCGGTGGACTGCCGCGTGAACCCGACGGAGGTCAACAAACTGGCGGTCAGCAAGCCCATTGACTGGTTCGAGAAAAACCTGATCAGCCATGTGCCGCTGCCGCACAAGGGCTATATGCGCCGGGTGTATCCCGGCTTTGTCCAGGTCAGCGCTTTCCTGAGCATGAACCTGGATCGCCACAAGCAATCCTTCCGGGACATGTACCAGCACCTTGCAAATGGTGAGGTGGACAAGGCCAATGTGATCCGCCTGTTCTACGACGAATACCTGGCCGTGAATGACCTGCCGGCCGAGTTCTACCTGGAGACCGTGGAGAAGGTGTTCCAGACCTACGACCTGCCGCTGGGCAAGCTGCAGTACCGGGGCCGCACCGTGAACCCGGCGGCGATCCGGCGCACGGCTTTGATGACCGTGGAGGGCGAGCGCGATGACATCTGTGCCGTGGGCCAGACGGTGGCGGCGCAAGACCTGTGCACCGGCATTCGCCCCCACATGAAGACGCACCATGTCCAGACCGGCGTCGGGCATTACGGGGTGTTCAGCGGCAAGCGCTGGAACCAGCAGATCTACCCCCGTGTGCGCGACATGATCCACGCCAGTGTGGGCTGAACCACAGACGGGGCGCCGTGTGCGCCCCATACTCGACGACACCATGATACGAATTGAACTCCAGATTGCGTTGAACTACCAGATCGACCCCCAGGGGGCGGACTTTGTGTTCAACATCCACGCCGCGCAAACGGCGAGCCAGAGAATTGTGTTCGAGAACCTGTCGATCAGCCAGGCTATTGAGCCGCAGATCCACACCGACCCCATCAGCGGCAACCGCTACATGCGCCTGCGGGCCTTGCCCGGTGAGCTCAATGTGTCCTACGCCGCCACCGTGGACCTGACGCACCACTTTGCAGATCCGGGCCAGATTGCCGAAGTGCCGGTGCGCTGCCTGCCACCCGAGGTGATGGGCTACATCTACCCCAGCCGCTATTGCCAGTCGGACCGCCTGCTCAAATTGGCCAGCAATGAATTCGGGAACCTGCCACAGGGCTACAGCCGGGTGCAGGCCATCCGGGACTGGGTCCATCGCCATGTGGCCTTTACATCCAACAGTTCGACCAGCAATACCTCAGCAGTTGACACGCTGATCGGGCAGATCGGCATCTGCCGTGACTTTGCCCACCTGATGGTGGCGCTGTGCCGCGCGGTCAATATACCGGCCCGTTTCACGACGGGCACCGACTACGGTGCGGACCCCATCCTGGGCCCGCCCGACTTCCACGCCTATGTCGAAGCCTACGTGGGCGACCGCTGGTACATCTTCGACCCCTCGGGCACCGCCATTCCCATGGGGCTGGTGCGCTTTGGCACCGGGCGCGACGCGGCCGATGTGGCCTTCGCCACCATCTTTGGCAATGTGCAGGCGCACGCACCGGTGATGCGGGCCTGGGCGGTGGTGGACCCCGGGCTGGGCACGGTGTTGCCGCACCATTGTTTTGATGCGCTATCCACCGATGCCAACCACGTGCAGCCTTACGCGTCGGCCTTGGCCAATTCTTCGTAGGCGTGCTGCAGCCACATGGCCAGGCGCTGGCGCTCCATCAGGCGCAGGCTGGAGCCGGTGACGGTTGACGCAGTCTTGGCTGCCCAGAAGCTGCTGTTGCTGGCATCGATCTTTTGCATCACGGCATCCGCCAGGTGCTTGATGGAGATAACCTTGGCACCCATGTCCAGCGCCCGCTCCAGCTGGCCCGAGCGCTCCAGCAGGCCGAAGTCGTCGCCGCGCAACTGGTTGCGCACCAGCACGTAGTTCAGCTGGTCACCATAGCGGTCCAGCAGCCGAGTCAGCAGGTCCACCGAGTCGCGGCCCGCGTCCATGACGTGCCAGTAGTACAGCGTGAAGCCGGTGTCGCTGGCCATGTTCAGCACGCCCGAATCGTCGATCCAGCGCACCAGCGGCTCATGGGTCTGCGCCGCCAGATCGACCAGCACCCGCACGCCGGGCAACTCGACGGCAGCTTCGACGATGTGGTCCAGCGCCTCGTAACGGTCGATCAGCACGGGCGATGCATAGTCGGCATAAAAGCGCAGCAAGGCGCCGTGCGAGCGGTCGGTATCAAAGCCGACAAAGGGAATGTCCTGGTCGATGAAATACTGCGCCAGCAGGCGGGCCACCATGGACTTGCCCACACCGCCTTTCTCGCCACCGATCAAATGGATTTTGGATTGCGCTGGGGTTTCGAGTGAGGACATTTTCGGATTTTCGTTGTGGGCTGGGATGGCAGCATCAAGCAAGATGGGTGCCACGAGTTTTGGTGGGTCAGCCCGCGCCGCGACCCACCATGAGGTGAGTCAAATCGGTCTTCAATGGATTCAGATCTTCGATGACCGTCAGGTAAACGATTTCGTCGTCCACTGCGTCGTAACCGTGAATGATTCGGTTGCGCAGATCAATTGCCAACTTCAAATTTGGCAGTTGCTCCATCAACGCGGGTTCAATTCTGACTAGACGTGAACAGGCTTCGCCAAGAATTTCGAGCTGTCGTTCCACGGCGGAACGACGCATCTTGTCGTCTATGTACTGGTCTATCGAGCATCCCGCCACGAACTCCTGTGCGGACGCAATGGCGCCGAGCGCATCAAACAACAGCTTAGGAACTTTGTCGGTCATAGACAAGGGTGCGGCTCTGGTTGACTGCCTGCAGAAAGTACGGATTGCGAATGAAGCGCGGGTTGACCAAATCAACATGACGCCCCAGCAGTTTCTCTAGCGCGTCGGCAAGATCAATCCAGCGTCGCGCGAGAGAACCCGGTGCATTCTTGTCAAGTTCGACCAGAAAGTCATAGTCGCTGGAATCGGAATTGAAATCAGGCCCCGTTGCCGATCCAAACAGTTCCATGTGCGCCACGCCATACCGCTCACATAGAGCGGCGATCAAGGGAAGCTGGCTGGTTAGGGAAGCTTGCATAGTGCAATTATCGCGCTTTGGCGCACAGCCTCGCAGGTGGGTTGGACGCGAACGACCATGCAACGTTCCGCAGTTAAAGGCGCACGGGCCAGTGGTGATGCATGGTATGGCATGGCGGTGGAGGGCATGTTGGGATTATGCAGCTGGGCGTGAGCAACCGCGTCCCACAGAAACCGTCCAAGTGCCACTGATTCCAAACTGCGTGGCTAAGGAGTCTTCAGCCCGATGACATCACTGAATTTGACGAAGGCTTCTTGCGGGCCGTTCATGTAGAGCCTCAACCCCTTTTTGGGATAGTCACAGACATCCTGCACCAGCATGTGGCGCGCGGTCAGGAAAGTCAGCGGCCCGTCGCCGGTGTTGCGCAGCACATGGGCTACGCCGTTGGCAGGAAAGCCCAGAAAGTCTCCTGCACGCACGGCGTGGGAAACACCATCGATCTCCACCTCGCCATTGCCATCAAGGATGTAGTAGCACTCTTCCTCGTACAGATGCCGGTGGTATTCGCTCGCTTCGCGGCCAGGCATCACCGTCATTAATTCAAACCCCAGGTTCACGAGGCCAGTCGCGGCACCCAGAAACTTGGCGGACCGAACGGCGTTGTCGTTCAAATCATGGGTTTTCCACTTTCCTTCCATGGCTTCAATCGCTTCAGCCTTCAGCAACTCGCGCGGTGTATTCATAGTGTGGCCCGGTGGTGGTTTGTCACAGTGAACGGCGGCAGCGCGAACACTGTCTGGTGCCGTTTGCACGAGCACTATAGCCTGAGCCGCGGCGGTGTTTGCATGTTTCAAACGCCACATAGTGATCGTTTGCGACGATGCGAGATTCCGGTAGCTATCCATTCAATGGCTGTCTGCCATACTGGGCTCCGTGCAATCGGAGCAGTCGCTCCTGTTGCCAGCCCGTGTTTTCTTTGCGAGGTGTTTATGCTGATTTCATCGCTCTGCCGCTTTCTACCGTCCATCGGCCAACTGAGCCTCTGTTTGATGGTGTCTCTCGCTGCATTGTTGACAACTGCCTGCGATAGTCAGCGCATAGCCGAGCTGGAAGAAGGTGTAGCTACCGAAGGCGATGTCAAGATGAAATTTGGAGAACCCGAAAAGGTGTGGGACGGCGAAAACGGCGCCCGCATTTTTGAGTACAACCGCCAACCGGCCGGCGCCAGGAACTACATGATCACCATAGGGCCGGATGGAAAAATGAGTTCACTGCGCCAGGTGTTGGCACCCCATGTTTTCGCCAAGATAGTACCCGGCATGCCCATGGAAACGGTACACAAAATGCTGGGCAAGCCCATGAAGATCACGCCGTTTGAGTTGAAGAAGGTCTGGCACTACGACTGGCGCTATATGGACGGCCCAAACCCCTCCGACGCAAAAATATTCACCGTAGTGTTTAACAACGACCTGCGCGTGCTGTCTACCGAATCGGTGGCTGATCCGGCGCTCTCGCCGAATTGACCCGGCACACTGGTACAGACGCTTCCCTGCCGATCACCATGGCAGTTCTCTCGCAGTTTTGTTTTCGAGTTTTGGCGACCTGCCCGCAGGCATTCACGGTGCCCGTATCGCACACTTTGCCAAAAATGCGAGCGGTGTGCGTCCAAGGTGAGTGCTGAAAACGGCATTGCATCCGTCAAGGAAGACGCTGCTCTGGCAATTGCTGCCTCAGGCGCGCAAAAGGTCATGCAAGAGCCTGCTGTGGACGTTGAAATCCTGGAGTTCAACGAATTCGGACCGACGCTCGCCGTGGGGGCGTACCGCCGCACCGGTCAGCGGGGCGTGGCGGGAAGCAAGTTCCTAAGTGCTGCGCAAGCCTTTGGCTAGCCTCTTGCCTTGCCAACCATGCGCAGGATGTCGTCCAGTGCATTGCCGTCGCCGTTCATGTCGAGCATGGAGCCAAGACCGCCCAATGCGCCCAGGCCGCTTGTGCCTGCACCGCCCGTCGCACCCGCGCCTGCACCGCCGAACATGCCGCCCAGGCTGCCGATCAGGCCACCGAGGCCGCCCAGTCCGCCGCCGCTTTCCTGCGTCTGCCCAGCGCCCCCGGCTTGCTTGGCCATGAAGCCAGTAACCAGCATCGCCAGTAGCGGCAGCATCTTGCGCAGCACGCTTGCGTCGAGGCCGGATTGCGAGGCGGCATTGTCAGCCACTGCGCGACTCACGTCCTTGGAGCCGAAAATCTGGCCCAGCACTTCGTTGCCCTGGCTCGCGTCCGTCGGCTGCGGACTCAGCACCTGATCGAGCAGTCCGCCGCCGCCCAACTGCCCAAGCAGTCCGCCAAGGCCCTCCAGTCCCGCGGGCTGGGCCTGCGCCTGATTTTTCATGCCACCCAGGATTGCGGGCAGTAGTGCCTCAGCGCCGGCGGCTGCCTGACCTTCGCTCAGACCCAGGTCGCGTGCGACCGATTGCAGGCCACCCGTCTGGGCCAGGATGTCGGTGAGGTTCATGGTTGTCTCTCCGGTCAGTCGAGTAGTTCTTTGGGCACATTACCACCGTTGGCGGCGAGCTTGGCCAGCACGGTCTTGTGCAGCCACATGTTCATCTGGGCCGAATCACCCATCAGGTTCGCCGGGCAACCGAGCTCGGTTGCCAACTCCTTGCGTGCATTCAGGCTGCTGTCGATGTCCAGCAGTTTCAGCAGATCCACAATCGAGGTGCGCCAGTTAAGCTTCTGCGGGTTGGCGGCAGCCTTCTGCTCGAGCTGCGCTACCACGTCGACCTCGCGCATGGGCGTTACCGGTGCGGCGGAGGGGGCGGCCGGCGTTGTCGCAGTACTTGCCGATGGAACGGGTGCGCGCAACATCTCCTCGACCTTGCTGTTACCGGCATCGAAACCCAGTTTGTCCAGAATTTTGCTGAAAAATCCCATGTTGCTTCTCCTGAGGTGATGCGCCCGTGCCGGGCCGCCGGGATGGCCGGATCTCCTGCACGGGTCGCGCTTCCATCCTACTGAGAATTAAGTCCAACGGGCAACAAAATTGGATTCCCCTTCAACTTTCCCAGTCCGTGAGTATTTTGGGCAGACGGATGCCAGCTCCCGCCACCAGAACTGACTTCAGTTGCCGGTTCGTCCAACATACCACCCCATGGCTTGGGCCGTTAGTCCGAACCATTCTTGCTACCAAATAGGTAGCAATAAACCAATATTTCACGAGGGCTGCCGGCCAATATAACGAACAACATTCTCCGAAGATGGCCGGCAAATGGGGTCAGAGCACACGTTCGCTGTGCGAACGGTGATCCGACCCCATTTACCCTCACGTGTTGCGCCGCAAATCCCGCGTAAACGGAAACTCCTTGCTGGCCGCCACATTGATGGTGGCCGGTGGCACATGCATCAGACCCGGCGTATGACCGGCCGCCGTGAAGCGCGTCAGGCGCCGGCTTTCAGCCTCGAAGGAGTTGACCGGGAAGCTCTCGTAGCTCAGGCCGCCCGGGTGGGCGACGTGGTACTGGCAGCCGCCCAGTGAACGCTTCATCCACGTGTCCACGATGTCAAAGGTCAACGGTGCATGCACGCCAATGGTGGGGTGCAGACTGCTCGGTGGGTTCCAGGCCTTGAAGCGCACGCCGGCCACGTATTCGCCGACCGTGCCGGTGCTTTGCATGGGCAGGGCCTGGCCGTTGCAGGTGATGACATAGCGGCTCTCATTCAGGCCTTTCACGTGCACTTCCATGCGTTCCAGCGACGAGTCCACATAGCGGGCGGTTCCACCCGGTGCGCCTTCCTCGCCCATCACGTGCCAGGGCTCCAGCGCGCAGCGCAGCGTCAGGTCGATGCCGGCGGATTGCACGGCGCCCACCAGCGGGAAGCGGAACTCCACGTGCGGAGCAAACCAGCTCGGGTCAAACGGATAACCGGCCAAGCGCATGTCTTCCACCACACCGTCGAAGTCCATCTTGATAAAGGTGGGCAGCATGAAGCGGTCGTGTAATTCGGTGCCCCAGCGGGTCACCGGTGCCTTGTACGGTGCCTTCCAGAAGCGGGCGACCAGTGCGCGCAGCAGCAGCTGCTGCACGATGCTCATGCGCGGGTGCGGTGGCATCTCGAAGGCGCGCAGTTCCAGCAGGCCCAGGCGGCCGGTCGCCGAGTCGGGCGAATACATCTTGTCGATGGAGAACTCGCTGCGGTGCGTGTTGCCGGTGGCATCGATCAGGATGTTGCGCAGCGTGCGGTCCACGATCCACGGGGGCATCGATTGGCCATACAGTTCGCGGTTGGCATAGATCTGCTCGATGGCAATTTCCAGCTCGTACAACTGGTCGTTGCGCGCCTCGTCCACGCGCGGTGCCTGGCTGGTGGGGCCGACAAACATGCCGCTGAACAGATAGCTGAGGGACGGGTGGTTGTGCCAGTACAGCAGCAGGCTGGCCAGCAGCTCGGGCTTGCGCAGGAAGGGGCTGTCCGCCGGCGTGGCGCCACCCATCACAAAGTGGTTGCCGCCACCAGTTCCGGTGTGGCGGCCATCGGTCATGAACTTCTCGGCCGACAAGCGCGACTCGAATGCCGCGTTGTACAAAAACTCGGTGTTGGCGACCAGTTCCTTCCAGTTGTTGACCGGGTGGATGTTGACCTCGATCACGCCGGGGTCGGGGGTCACCTGCAAGAGCTTCAGGCGTGGGTCGCGGGGTGGCGGATAGCCCTCCAGCACCAGCTTCATGCCCAGTTCCTTGGCGGTGGCTTCAATGGCGGCCAGCAGGTCCAGGTAGTCTTCCAGTTTTTCCAGTGGCGGCATGAAGATGTACAGCACACCGGACTTGGTGCCCACCGCTTCGGCCTTGGGGCCACTGGCGCGGCGCGGGTCGCGCACTTCCACGCACAGCGCGGTGCGGGTCACCCAGTGGGCGGATTCACCCCGCTCGGGTACGCGGGCAAAGTCCTGCGGTTCGGCTTGCGACGCACGGCGGGCGGCCATGTCGGCCAGCGTGGTGCTGGTGCCGGTGTAGGCTGGCACCGGTGTAGACGCCGTGTCGGTCTTGCCGTTCAGGGCGCTCTGGAATTTGCGCGCGGCTTCCTGTGGCGTGGTCGCGCCGCTCAGATAGGGCACATCGGCACGCGCCGTCTGACCGCCGATGGGGCCAGTTGCCGGTGCGGCATAGCGCGCCGCCAGCGCACCGTGCGCGGGCAACGCACCCCGTGGTGCGCTGGGGTCGGTCTCCACCAGATACGGGAAGTCGGCCTTGCTGACCCAGGGCAATGAATCCAGCGGCAGGCGCAGGCCCATGGGCGAATCGCCGGGCATCAGGTACATGCGCTCGTCGCGCAGGAACCACGGGCCGGTGGTCCATTTGGGAGCGGACAGGCCGGGCTTCTCGACGGCCTTGACCGGCAGCACATAGCCAACGGCGGTATCGAGCCTTTGCTCGAACACGCGGCGCAGGCGGGCACGTTCCATTTCGTCGTCCAGTTTGGAGTTGAACGGGTCCACGTTGACCGGCAGGCGGCGCTCGCGCCACAGGTAGTACCACGAGTCTTCATACGCGGGCAGGATGTACTGGTCGGTCAGGCCCAGCCGCTTGCTCAACGCTTTGGTGAAGCGCTGGGCGTCTTCGCTGGTGTAGTGGGTGGGGTCGCGCTCGTCGGTGAACAGCGCGGGGTCGGCCCACACCGGTTGCTTGTCGGCGCGCCAGTAGATGTTGAGCGCCCAGCGCGGCAACTGCTCGCCGGGGTACCACTTGCCCTGGCCAAAGTGCAGGAAGCCGCCCTGGCCATATTCGGCGCGCAGCTTGTGCACCAGCGCCGTGGCAAAGCCACGCTTGGTGGGGCCCAGGGCGTCGGTGTTCCATTCGGCGGCGTCACGGTCGCTCACCGCCACAAAGGTGGGCTCGCCGCCCATGGTCAGGCGCACGTCGCCGGCCAGCAGTTCCTTGTCGACGTCGGCGCCCAGTGCCATGACGTCGGCCCATTGCTCGTCGGTATAGGGCAGGGTGACGCGGGGCGATTCGTAAATGCGGGTGACCTGCATGTGGTGGCTGAATTCCACCTCGCTCTCGTCCACGCCGCCTTCGATAGGCGCCGCGCCCGAGGGCTGCGGAGTGCAGGCCAGAGGGATATGGCCTTCACCGGCCAGCAGGCCCGAGGTGGCGTCCAGGCCGATCCAGCCGGCGCCCGGCAAATAGACCTCGCACCAGGCGTGCAGGTCCGTGAAATCGACTTCAGTGCCGCTGGGGCCGTCCAGCGCTTTCACGTCGGACTTCAACTGGATCAGGTAGCCCGACACAAAGCGCGCCGCCAGGCCGCAGTGGCGCAGCAGCTGCACCATCAGCCAAGCCGAGTCGCGGCACGAACCCGATCCCAGCTCCAGCGTTTCATCCGGCGTCTGCACACCGGGCTCCATGCGGATGGTGTATTTGACGGCGTTGTGCACCATGGTGTTGAGATCGACCAGAAAAATCACCGTGCGCCGCTTGGTGTAGTCGATCTTGGCCAGGTAGTCGTTCATCAGCGCGGTGCGCTCATCCGCCATCAGGTAAGGCAGCAGCTCTTCCTGCAACTGGGGGGCGTACTTGAACGGAAATTCCTCGGCCTCGGGCTCCAGGAAGAAGTCAAACGGGTTGTAGACCGCCATCTCGACGACCAGATCCACCGTGACCTTGAATTCGCGTGTCTTGTTCGGGAACACCAGGCGCGCCTGGTAGTTGGCAAACGGGTCCTGTTGCCAGTTCATGAAGTGGCCCTCTGCGGGCTCCACTTTCAGCGAATACGAAATGATCTTGCTGCGGCAATGCGGCGCGGGGCGCAGGCGCACCACCTGGGGGCCTAGCGCCACGAGGCGGTCATAGGTGTAGTGGGTAACGTGGTTGAGTGCTGCGTGGATGGACATAGGTGTCTCGGTGGTTCTCGGAAATCGGGCCAGGGCCGAATGAAGCGCCTGGCTGACATGGTAGCAAGCAATTCCCGAGCCACCCTGCCTTAGGGCCAGCGCGGGGGCAATTTCACGGGTTAGCATGGGCGGGTGCAGTCCCAGACCTACCCATCCCATCGCCTGGCCCAGGTGCTGTTCGCGGCTCTGCTGGGCTTTGTGCTCGGAACGGCACTGCAGCTGCAGCAGGCGGCGCTGTTCCCGTGGCAAGCTTATGCATCAATTGTGCTGCTAGCCCTCGTAGCATATGCCTTTGTAACTACCAAAAGCATAGCGTATGGGTGGCGCATGGGTCTGGCTGTGGTGGCGCTGGGGCTACTGGGCTTTGGGGTGACCGGCCTGCGTGCCACGGTGTACCTGGGCGGCACGCTGGAGCCGGCACTGGAGGGGCGCGACGTGCGGGTCACCGGTGTGGTGGCCAATCTGCCGCAGCGCAACGAATCCGGGCTCCGGTTTCGACTGGAAGTGGAGGCAGCTGTGCTGGACGGGCATGCGGTGCACGTGCCGCCGCTGATGGATGTGGGCTGGTACGGTGGCGCGTTTTCGGCCGGGCCGGCGGTGGTGGGTGACGCGGCCCCCGTGGCGGCGCTGAACCGCCTGCCCGCCGATGTGCAGGCCGGCGAGCGCTGGGACATGACGGTGCGGCTCAAGGCACCCCATGGCAGCCGCAATCCGCATGGCTTTGACTATGAGCTGTGGCTGTGGGAGCAGGGCGTGCAGGCCACCGGCTATGTGCGCGCCACGGCGCGCGACCCGGTGCCGGTGCTGCTGGGCCAAACCTGGCGCCATCCTGTGGTGCTGGCGCGCCAGGCAGTGCGCACCCGTATCTACCAGCAGGTGCAAGAGCGTTCGTTCTCCGGCATGATCGCCGCGCTGGTGGTGGGGGACCAGGCGGCCATCGACCGCGTGGACTGGGATGTGTTCCGGGCAACCGGTGTGGCCCACCTGGTCTCCATCTCGGGCTTGCACATCACGATGTTCGCCTGGGGCGCTGCGATGTTGGTGGGGTGGCTGTGGCGGCGCTCGGGCCGCTTGTGTATCGCGCTGCCGGCTCCGAGCGCGGGGCTGATCGGTGGCGTGCTGTTGGCCACGGCCTATGCGGTGTTCAGCGGCTGGGGCGTGCCCGCCCAGCGCACCTGCCTGATGCTGGCCACCGTGGCGCTGCTGCGCCTGTCCAACGCGCGCTGGCCCTGGCCCCATGTGTGGATGCTGGCCTGCGCCGTGGTGGTGGCGGTTGACCCCTGGGCCTTGCTGCAAGCGGGTTTCTGGCTGAGCTTTGTCGCGGTGGGGGTTCTGTTTGCTACAGATTCAGGAGCGCATCAATCAGATTCCACGAGGGCTAGAGGCCTGAAAGGCTCAGTGCTTTCTGGTCTGCGCGAACAGTGGGTGATCACCGTGGCGTTGACGCCGCTGACTTTGCTGTTGTTTGGCCAGGTGTCGTTGGTGGGGCTGGCGGCCAATGCGCTGGCCATTCCCTGGATCACGCTGGTGGTCACGCCGCTGGCCATGCTAGGGGTGCTGGTGCCTGCCGTGTGGGACGTGGCGGCCGCCGCCATCGGCTGGCTGTATGCCTATCTGCAATGGCTGGCCAGCTGGCCCTGGGCTGTCATCACGGTGGCGGTGCCGCCACTGTGGGCAGGGGCCGCGGGTGTGCTGGGTGGCGTGGTGCTGGTCATGCCCTGGCAGTGGTCGATGCGCTTGTTGGGCGTGCCCCTGCTGTTGCCGGTCCTGCTGTGGCGGGCGCCGCTGCCGGCGGCGGGGCAGTTCGAGCTGTTGGCGGCCGACATCGGGCAAGGTAATGCGGTGCTGGTGCGCACTGCCAACCATGCGCTGCTGTATGACGCGGGGCCCCGCTTCAGCCTCGAGAGCGATGCCGGGCACCGGGTGCTGGTGCCGCTGCTGCAAGCCCTGCACACGCGGCTGGACACGCTGATCCTCAGCCACCGGGACATGGACCACGTGGGCGGCGCCCCGGCCGTGCTCACCATGCAGCCGCAGGCCCGGTTGCTGAGTTCGATGGAATCCGACAACCCGTTGCAGGCGTTGCGCCCCGCCCAGCGCTGCGTGGCCGGGCAACACTGGGAGTGGGATGGCGTGCAGTTCGACATCCTCCATCCGCAAGCTGCCGACTACGGCGCTGCGGCCAAGTCCAATGCCATGTCCTGCGTGCTCCGTATTTCCAATGGCGCGCAGACGGCCTTGCTGGTGGGGGATATTGAACAACCGCAGGAAGCGCAGTTGGTGGCAAGCCTGGGGCCCAACACGGAGAAAAACATGCAAAACATGCTTAAGGCCGATGTCTTGCTGGTACCGCACCACGGCAGTAAAACGTCCAGCAGTGCCGAGTTCCTGGACGCCGTGGCGCCGCGCCTGGCCATCGTGCAATCGGGCTACCGCAACCGCTTTGGCCACCCGGCGCCGGGAGTCTCGGCACGCCTGGCGGCGCGGCAGATCCAGGTGGTGGATTCACCCCATTGTGGGGCGTATACCTGGAAATCCTGGCAGCCGCGACAACCCCAGAATGGTGCATGCACGCGTTTGCAGGGGCTACGCTATTGGCACCATCATGTGCCATAGCCAGAGCTTAGTCCCCGCCGCTGTGCATGGGCGTGGTGGCACTATCCTTGCTATGCTGTAACCAGAGAGGTCTTTCATGCAGAAATTTGACGAGATGTACACCAGCTTGCCCTACGCGTTCTTCAGCAAGGGCGAACAAGTGCGGGACCACTACAAAATCTACGACGCCTGGCTGGCCCGCCAACCCGGCGACATGATGGCCAAGCGGCGCGAAGAGGCGGAGATGATCTTTCGCCGCGTCGGTATCACCTTTGCCGTTTACGGCGAGAAGGACGAGGACGGTTCCGGCACCGAGCGCCTGATTCCGTTTGACCTGATTCCCCGCATCATCCCGGCGCATGAATGGTCCAGCATGGAAAAAGGGCTGGTGCAGCGCGTCACTGCGTTGAACCGCTTCATCCATGACGTCTACCACGAGCAGGAGATCATCAAGGCCGGCATCGTGCCGCGCGAGCAGATTGAAAACAACGCACAGTTCCGCCCCGAGATGATGGGCGTGGACGTGCCGAACAACATCTATTCGCAGATTTCGGGCATCGACATCGTGCGCGCGCCCGACGCCCAGGGCAACGGCGAGTACTACGTGCTGGAAGACAACCTGCGCGTGCCCAGCGGTGTGAGCTACATGCTGGAAGACCGCAAGATGATGATGCGGCTGTTCCCCGAGCTGTTCAACGCCCACCGCGTGGCGCCGATTGCACACTATCCCGATTTGCTGCTGGAGACGCTGCGCGCCAGCAGCCCGGCGACCACGGCCGAGCCCACGGTGGTGGTGCTGACGCCCGGCATGTACAACAGCGCCTACTTCGAGCACGCCTTCCTGGCCCAGCAAATGGGCGTGGAGCTGGTGGAGGGGCAGGACCTGTTCGTCAAGGACAACTTTGTGTACATGCGCACCACGCGCGGCCCACGCCGCGTCGATGTGATCTACCGCCGCGTGGACGATGATTTTCTGGACCCCACGGCATTCAGGCCAAACTCCACGCTGGGTTGTGCCGGATTGCTCAACGCCTACCGCGCCGGACACGTGACCATCTGCAACGGTGTGGGCACCGGTGTGGCGGACGACAAGTCCATCTACCCCTATGTGCCCCAGATGATCGAGTTCTACCTGGGCGAGAAGCCCATCCTGAACAACGTGCCCACCTACATGTGCCGCAACAAGGACGACCTGGCCTACACGCTGGCCAATCTGAAAGACCTGGTCGTCAAGGAAGTGCACGGTGCTGGTGGCTACGGCATGCTGGTAGGCCCGGCCGCGACCAAGGCAGAGATCGAGGATTTTCGCAAGGCCATTCTGGCCAACCCCAGCGGCTATATCGCGCAGCCCACGCTGAGCCTGTCGAGCTGCCCCACCTTTGTCGAGAGCGGCATTGCTCCGCGCCACATCGACCTGCGCCCCTATGTGCTCAGCGGCAAGACCGTGCAGATGGTGCCCGGTGGCCTGACGCGCGTGGCGCTGAAGGAAGGCTCGCTGGTTGTGAATTCGTCGCAGGGTGGTGGCACCAAAGACACGTGGATCTTGGAAGTTTAGGAGAACGAAATGCTGTCACGCACCGCCGACCACCTTTTCTGGATGTCCCGCTACACCGAGCGGGCGGAAAACACCGCCCGCATGCTGGATGTGAACTACCAGACTTCACTGCTGCCGCAGTCCGATGCCGTGGCCCTGGTCGGCTGGCAGGGGCTGCTGTCGATCAGCGAGCTGCTGTCCACCTACACCGAAAAATATGGCGCCATCCAGGCCCGCGAGGTCATGGACTTCATGGTCAAGGACGAGAGCAATCCGTCCTCCATCCTGTCCTGCCTGGGTGCCGCTCGCGAGAACGCCCGTGCGGTGCGCGGTGCGCTGACCACCGAGGTCTGGGAGACGCAGAACACCACCTGGCTGGAGGTCAAGCGCATGCTCAAGGCGGGTGAGTTCGAGCGCGACCCGTCTCAGTTTTTTGAGTGGGTCAAGTTCCGCTCGCACCTGTCGCGCGGCGTCACCGTGGGCACCATGCTGATTGATGAGGCCCTGCACTTCATGCGCCTGGGCACCTTCCTGGAGCGGGCCGACAACACGGCGCGGCTGGTGGATGTGAAGTTCCATGCGCTGCAGAGCGATTTTTATGGCACGGCCAGCGAGAAAGACCAGGAGTACGACTTCTACCATTGGAGTGCGATTTTGCGTAGCGTCTCGGGCTTTGAGGTCTACCGCAAGGTCTACCGCGATGTCATCAAACCCGAGCGCGTCGGCGAACTGCTGATTTTGCGACCCGACATGCCGCGCTCCATGCACGCCAGCCTGAACGGCGTGGTCAGCAACCTGCAACTGGTCGCCAGCGACCCGGCCAGCGAGACCCTGCGCCGCGCCGGCAAGCTGCGCGC
>Ga0208398_100825_pt1 | contig 15627 bp, 15 predicted proteins | sample LakWasMe79_HOW10_2_FD_183905 | JGI IMG/M metagenome (GOLD analysis project Ga0208398, IMG submission 183905) | Freshwater sediment methanotrophic microbial communities from Lake Washington under simulated oxygen tension - Sediment Metagenome... | ecosystem: Environmental > Aquatic > Freshwater >...
GAACAAGCGAAGTTAATTTTGGTGAACATACAATCAATTTTAAAGCGCCTTATGCACGCGTTACAATGACCGATTCTATCAAACATTTTACTGGTTTTGATATTTCTGGAAAAACAGAAGCTGAATTGTTCGAAGCTGCAAAAGGTATGGGAATTGAGGTTGACGAAACGATGGGTAAAGGAAAATTGATTGATGAAATTTTTGGAGCCAAATGTGAAGGAAATTATATTCAGCCTACATTCATTACAGATTACCCTAAAGAAATGTCGCCTTTATGTAAAGAACACCGCGACAATCCTGAATTGACAGAGCGTTTTGAATTAATGGTTTGCGGTAAAGAAATTGCCAATGCCTATTCTGAATTAAATGACCCTATTGACCAAAGAGAGCGTTTTGAAGATCAAATGCGTTTGGCCGCAAAAGGTGATGACGAAGCAAACGGTATTATCGACGAGGATTTCTTAAGAGCTCTTGAATATGGTATGCCTCCAACATCTGGAATGGGAATTGGAATGGACCGTTTGATTATGTATTTAACAAATAATGCTTCTATTCAAGAAGTTTTATTGTTCCCGCAAATGCGTCCTGAAAAAATACAAACCGTTGAATTATCAGACGAGGAGAAATTTATCGTTGATTTATTGAAAGGAAATGAAAATAAAATGGATCTTCAGCAACTAAAAATTACCGCAAATTTAAGCGGTAAAAAATGGGATGCATCTATGAAAAATTTATCTAAACACGGTTTGACAAAAGTTGCCGTTGAAGGTGAATTTAAATTTGTGGAATTGGTGGAGTAAGGTCTTATCCCGAAAATCATATGAAAAGGAGCTTCATTTTGAAGCTCCTTTTTTTATATCAATATTCTCATTATATTTTAGTAAAATTAAATGTTATGGAAAATCTAATTTCAAGAATCACAATAAATCCTGACGTCTTGCCACGGCAAGCCAACGGTTAGAAATATGAGATGGGCTGTAGAAATAATTCTGGATATGCTAGGTTCCGGTATGGAAATCAAAGAAATTTTAGAAGACCATCCTGAATCAGAAAAAGAAGATATTTTAGCCTCATTATACTATGCTAAATTATCGATTTCTGGAGACATCTTAAAAGAAGTGAGCTAATGAAGTTTCCATGCGATGTTCATATTTCTATAAAACTTGCAAAACACCTCAACAATATAGGTTTTGAGTGCATTCATATCAATACCGTTTTAGATAAATGGTTTACGTCTGACAGTAATATCGCAAAATATTCAGATGCAAACAATTTAACTCTTATCACTAAAGATTTCGATTTTAAAAACTCATTCCTTGTCAATAACACTCCTAAGAAACTAATAAAAATTAATTTAGGCAATATTTCAAATACCTCAATTAATCAAAATATTCAATCGATTTATATCCGATATAGAAACTATTGACAACAATCACAATCAATATATGATTGAAGTTGACCCTCATTTTTTAAAAGCAACTAACAATTAAAGGTTATTCGATTCAAAAAACTCATAAAAAAGGAGCTTCGTTTTGAAGCTCCTTTTCATTTTTTCATCTTTTAGTATTTGTATTTCCTGTCGGTAAATAATACAACCAGCCAAAACCTATTAAAAACAAAACTAGAGAAGCAACAAATGCTGGAATAAGAATTTCTTTATTGTTATCCAAAGCGTTGTTCAACGAAGCATACAACAGCCAGATTTGAATACTCACATTAAGTATTAATATAAAAATTAAGGTTGAAAGAATAGCATTCAGCTTATTAGGATTGGATTGATTCTGACTTCTTCTAAAATTACTCATATTGATTTATTTTAAAGTTTATCCAAGTTTTTCTTCCTCTGCAGCTTTTACATAAACTGCGTTGTCTTTGAAAAAAACATCCAGACTTGGCAAAGCTCTTGGTGGCGGTCCTCCCAGAACATCTCCTGTTTTGGCATCAAATGATCCTTCATGACAAGGGCAATGAATAATTCCTGTCCCAGGCTTGTAAAAAACAGAGCAGGAAAGATGGGTACATTTCTGCTCATAAGCTTTAAACTCACCAGTTTCCAGATGAATTAATATATACGGAATTGTACTCCCTTCTATTACAAAAGCACGTGTTCCTCCTAACGGAACTTCTTCTTTTTTACAGACAAAATGTTCTCCCTCTACTTCTTCTTTCGGGTACATATAAGCTTTGGCAGCAACCAAACCGCTTCCTACCATCAATCCTCCCGAAACGAGCGTAAGGAATTTTGCAAAGTCACGACGGCTTACATTAGTAGCCTGTTGTTTTTCGATCGGGAAATCTTTTTTCCAGTTTTTATTTAAATTATCTTCTTTAGACATGAGTGTATTCTTTAATAAATTATCAGTTCGGTGCTTCCTTTAGGCATCATAATATTAACCTTTGTATTTACTGTCTCTTTTCCAAAAATAAAAGTATTTACAGGAGTACTGTTTGGACGCATTTCCTGAATTTCATCTTTAGTACCATAAAACAGCGCACCGCTTGGACAAACAGTAGCACACATTGGTTTTTTGCCTACGCTGGTTCTGTCATAACACATGGTACACTTCATCATCAAATCGTAGTTTTCTTCTTTTTTCGGCACACCAAAAGGACAAGCCATCACACAGTTTGAACATCCAATACATCTTTCAGTATTGGCAGTGTGAACAATTCCAAATTCATCTTTCGATATCGCATCAGCAGGGCAGACATTTGCACAGACAGGATCATCACAGTGCATACACACCTGAACCGTTGTTTGTACAGTAGATGCCCGATCCACATAATTCACATGAATCATTGAGTCCTGACCGTTTGTCTCGCATTCGGCACAAGCCATTTCACAGGCTTTACAGCCAATGCAACGCTGCATATCTACAAAAAACTCTTCATTTTTATTAAAACTGGTATAGTTCATTTTATATCAATTTATATCAATTCTTTATAGATTAAACACTTGCATAAGCCGTTGATTCTGTTGAAGGCGGTGCTATTTCTTTAAGCGGTTCCAAATGACAGGCACAAACTTTGAATTCAGGTATTTTTGAAATTGGATCCAATGTCCCCGGTGTCAATTGGTTTGCTGATTTTTTCCCAGGCCAATGGTACGGAATAAAAACAGTGTCTTCTCTGATGGTTTCAACAATGTTTGCCGGAAAAATCCCTTCTCCTCTTCTGGTGGAAACTCGGATTAACTCTCTTTGTTTAATACCGTATTGTTTGGCCATATTCGGATGGATTTCAACCAAAGGTTCCGGAAACTGATCTACCAATTTTCCGATTCTGCGGGTTTGTGTTCCGCTCAAATATTGAGAAACCACACGTCCCGTTGTTAAAATCACCGGATAATCCTCGTCAGTAACTTCTCCTGGAAGTTTATACGGAGCGGGATTAAAATGCGCTTTTCCATCTGGTGTTTTAAACTTTCTGTCTTCCCACAAACGCGGAGTTCCGGGATGACCTATTGTTGGACAAGGCCAAAAAACACCCATTTCATCTTCAATTCTTTGATATGTAATTCCGTAATAATCGGCAGTACCGCCTTTGGATGCGACACGCAATTCGTCAAAAATGGCTTCGCTATTTTCGTATGTAAATTTATCTTTCACGCCCAAACGCTTGGCAATTTCCAAAATAATAGAAGTATCGGTTCTGGCCATTCCCGGAGGCGTTACCGCCTGACGGATACGAATAACTCGCCCTTCTGCTGAAGTTGTAGTTCCTTCTTCTTCTTCCTGCAAAGAACCTGCTAAAACAATATCCGCATGGCGGGCTGTTTCGTTCAGGAAAAAGTCGATACAAACGTAAAATTCCAACTTTTCCAAAGCTTCGCGGACATAATTACTATTCGGCAAAGAAACCAATGGGTTAAAACAAATAGATAATAATCCTTTGATTTCTCCTCTGTGAATTGCTTCTATTATTTCGTAAGCAGACAAACCTTTTCCTGGCATATCTTTCTCGTCAATTCCCCAAACTTCTGAAATATATTTACGGTGTTCCGGATTTTCGATATCTCGATTCCCTGGCAATTGGTCACATTTATGACCGTGTTCTCTTCCTCCCTGTCCGTTTCCTTGTCCTGTAATCGTTGCATAACCGCAATAAGGTTTACCAATTCTTCCTGTTGCCAAAACCAAATTGATACATCCCAAAACATTATCCACTCCTTTAGAATGATGCTCGATTCCACGGGCATGAAGCAAGAAACTGGTATTGGCTTTGCCCCATAATTCAGCAGCCTGCTGTATTTTTTCTTTCTTGATTCCGGTAACTTCTTCTGCCCATTCCAAAGTATTATCTTTTACAGCATCTAAAGTTTCCTGAAATCCCGAAGTATGATTGTCAATAAAATCATGGTCCAGCATATCGTGGTCGGCCAAATATTTCAGCATGGCACCATACAAAGCCGAATCGGTTCCTGGACGTACATCTAAGTGAATATCTGCTGTTCTAGCCAGCGGAATTACCCTTGGATCAATAACAATTAATTTTGCCCCTCTGTCTCTCGCTTTCCAAATCCAATGTGTCAATGTTGGAAATGTTTCGCTGATATTGGCTCCAGCCACAATAATTACCTCGGCATATTCCAAATCAGAATAATTATTGGAACCTCTGTCCAGTCCAAATGCTTTTTTGTTTCCCGCACCTGCACTTACCATACACAAACGGCCGTTATAATCCAGGTTTTTTGTTTTTAAAGCTACTCTGGCAAATTTCCCAACCAAATAACTTTTTTCATTGGTCAATGAAACTCCCGATAGCATCGAAAAAGCATCATTACCATACTTTTCTTGAATTCTTTTTATTTCTCCAACCGTTTTATCCATGGCATCATCCCAGGAGGTTGGTACAAATCCTTGTCCTTCCACTCTTTTTAACGGACTCAAAAGTCGGTCTGGATGATTGTTCTGCAAATAACGCTGTACTCCTTTTGGACAAAGACGGCCTTCGTTAAACGGAAATTCCATCCATGGCTCAAATCCCACTACTTTATTCTCTTTCACAGACAATTGAATTCCACATTGCATGCCGCAAAAACAACAATGGGTTTTGACCAACTCATCCGGTTCGTCTCTTCCCTCATAGCCTTCCTTTGGACTATAATTTTTATGAGGTCCAAAAAGCGAAACAATATGTTCTTCTGAAACAGGTAATTTTGCCATGTTTTATATTTTTTCTTTAAAAATTATCCAAATAAATTTCCGCCAGACTGCCTTGCTCTTAAATGTGCTTGTGCCAATCGGGATCTTTTTCCTTCGGGACTTAAATCCAAATGTGAACCTCCGTCTTCCATCGAAAAATCAAAACCCAATTCTTTAGTCACTATTTTAAGATCATCAATATGCAGTTTTGTAGCAAATTCTTCTCCAGTGTGAGGACAAACTGCCATTCCTCTTTTCATCCCTTGCTTCTTGTAAATATGCGCTCCAATTTGTGCAGGCCGCTGAATGATGTGAAAAAACTTTCCGAACGGAATCCAAATCAAAAACATAATTACTGTAATGGCATGAAGAACTGCCAAAAAGTCGAAGGCAAAACCTTTCATAAATTGGTATGAATAAGTCAATCCCAATCCTGTAACCGAAATCGCTATCAATAAAATAAGCGGCAACAAATCGCCCTCAAAAGACTGTGTGGCAATTAAACCCGGGTTCGTCAATCTTCTTCTTAAATAATACAATGAACCAAAAATTACTAAATAAGAAGACCAGTTCAGTGCGTGAAATGTCAGGAATGCTGTAATCGAATCCAAATTAAAATCCATCACTTTGAAACCGAAGAAATGGGCTTCGTAAACCGAAATCGAATTGGGTGCCATCGTAAAATGAATCCATCCAAACGTAAGCGGAATTGTTATCAAGAAAGCAGATGTACAACCTATTGCAATCATAAAATGCGCCACCCATCGGTATTTCCCTCTTGGATAAATAAATTTTTGAAACGCAATATTTTCAATGGATTCCTTGGTAGCAAACCAAAAATGTGAAAACACTTTTCCTGTTACCAAATATGTAATTCCTCTTTTGAAATAAATCCATGTGGGCGGTCTTTGCAACCAAACGGTGTAACGGTAAACAATCCCAAAGAAAGCGAACAAGGTTCCGAATAAATAAGTAATAAGAGCCGCATCAAAATTTTGCAGTTCTCTGGAACCGTAAAACACCAACACAATCATAAATACCGAAAGTAGTGTAGCAATGAGTAATGCTTTTATATTATATGTTCTGTTTTTCATTTTAATTTATAGTATTACATGCTTACAATTATGAATCTGTTTTAATCAGGTTTAATTAATTCCAAAGTGTTTTCTTCGGAAGCTAAATTAAGCAAAAAATAAAAATTAAGTAAAACTACCTAAGTATTTTTCTTAAGTACAAAACATGAAAATGTTAAAATATTTTATATCAATTACTAATTTACAATATATAAGTTCATTAACAACTTCTTAATTGTTAATTCTGATACAATAGTAATAATCAATTGAATTATTGCCTAATTTGTTAACCTTTTTGAAGTTAAGAATTCATCACTCTAACTTGGTCTTTCACAACCTTTTCGGTTATAAAACCACCAATTAATTACTGTGGCCAATACTGTAAAAAGAGCCAGTCCTATAAAAAAGTAATTTGCACCTCCATTAGAAGAAATATCACTACCTATCAATTTTGAAAAAATAAAAGGGCCAAAAGCGGCAATTGCTGCGGTCCAACCAATTACTCCTGCAGCCTGACGAAGATTGTCTCCGAAAATGATTGGAAACTGTCTGAATGTCCCCGCATTACCGATACCTGTAAAGAAAAACATAGCCAAAATTACTCCGACAAAAAGCGGAAACTGTTCCATACTTGTTGGCGCTACCAATCCTTGAGTCACTAAAATTATTGCTCCTCCCAAAATTCCTAATCCAGTAATCGTAGTTAAAACAGCCCCACCCACTTTATCGGCTACGAAACCAAATATGATTCGGCTTAATGATCCAATTAACGGACCGAAAAAGGCGTAAGCCAAAGGATCCGGAGCATTAGGAAAATCACCGTATAAAATTTTTATCATTAAAGGAAAAGCTGCTGCCAAACCGGCAAAAGTTCCAAAAGTCATCACATAAGTTACGGTACAGTACCAGGTATGTTTATTGCTGAAAATATCCAATTGTTCTTTGATAGAAGCCTGCATTGGAATACTTCTTAAATAAAACCAGCTCACCACTGTCATAATCAACAAAAATGGAATATACCAGAATGCCGCAGATTGAATATACATTGGCTTATTGATTACTGCTTTATTATTCTCATCCAATTTATTTAAAAATTTCTCTGCCAGTTTAGGATTGGCATCAGTGATTATTTTAGTTCGAACTTTTAAAGGAAGGGAAACAAAAAGCACTTTTTTATCAGAAGAATGAACTGCATTTACAACAGAATCCATAACATTTTTTTTCACTGAAGCTAAAATTGCAGTTTGTTTAGTATCTTCCAATGAGGCAAAAACAACTCCTTGTTTCTCAATAGCTGTATTTTCCAAAACCGCCTGAGTTCCTTTTAAATCAATCTTGGTAAAGATTGAAGGCGCCCCGTAAATAGCTATACTCAACACCATCGGCGTTACAAATTGTGCTAATGAAACCCCAAAATTCCCAATTCCTGCTTGTATCCCCAAAGCGGTTCCTTTTAATCGTTTTGGAAAAAACAAACTCGTACTTGGCATATAAGAAGAAAAATCTCCTCCTCCAAAACCTGTTGTAAATGCCAGTATCATAAAAACCCAAAATGGTGTTGAAGTATTCATAATGGCAATTCCAATACCCAATACAGGAATTAATTTAATAAAAGTGGCAAAGGTTACCACATGACGTGTCCCAAATATGGGCAATATAAAAGTATGGACAATACGTAAAATCCCAGCTGCCAATCCCGGAATTGCTGCCAGCCAAAAAAGCTGATCTTTAGAAAATGTAAAACCCAGACCCGGCAATTTTACAACCACCACACTCATAATAAACCAGGAGGCAAAAGACAACACCAATGTAAGTGTCGTAATTAACAAAGTTTTCCAGGCAATTTTACTTCCTGTTTCTTTCCAGAATTTTTCATTTTCAGGCTCCCATTCGTTTAACCAAGTGTCTGAAAGCGCATTTTGTGTTTCATTAGATTCATTTTCACGCTCTGATTGTAATTTTTCTAAATAAGTATCCATAGTGTTATTTTTTAAAATTTAAAATACTTTATGATTGTGTTTAATTTCTTTTGTAAACTGAGGCCTGTTTCCTGTATAATACTGATAATTAAAACGATTTGTCAAAAATAAATTCCGATACAATTTTGATTGACTAATCATAATTAACCCTAATCATTTATTGGGTAAAGATAAAATAGTCTTTTATCTATAAATATGATAAATATCAGTAACCCATCACATTCTTTCAATTATTTATAAGTCAATTATTTGCATAAAAAAAAACCTCTATTATAAGATCTGAAAACTTATAATAGAGGTTCTGAAACCGAATTAATAACTATTTTTTAAACGAAAAAATCTGAGGGTTTACATTAACACATAACCATCCCCAATTGTTGGTATGATCTACATCGCCGCCTTTAAGCCTTTGCATCGTATCTGTTGCAAACATTTGCGAATAGCCGCCGGTAATATTTACAAATTTATGAACAGAATAGCCTGCGGTAAAATCGATTTCTGTTCCAAGATAGTCGTCCATTTTGTTTCCACCAGCATCCAGAACAGTATTGGCGGCACTAAAAGCATGTGGCAGTAAAGCAAACTGCCATTTGTTTACGTTATAACCAAATTTCAAAAATGCATCTTGTAACCCGACTGAATTTTTATGATTACCCACATAGAAATAATCCATATAACCATTCAATCCGTGATTAGTTCCAAAAATTGGGTTGAACGATTTTATATCGGTACTCGTATTGTCTTGGCCTTTCCCCGAAAGAAATTCATAACCAAAACCGGCTTTGAATTTATCCGTTAATGAATAATTAAAATTAAGAGCTGCATCAAAAGCACTTACTGAATAAGTACTGTTTTTTCCTGTCTGTCCATAGAACCAAAGATTACCATCCCACGATTTACCTTTGGTATTCATATAGGTACCAAATGTTTGCATATAATCCACTTTCAATTCAGGTGTAGGTGTTGGAATTGGCGCAGTCAGTTTGTTTTCGAAACCAGTGTTCAGGAACAATAAACTAAGGTTTAGTTTCCCCAACTCATTGTGATACCAGGCATACTGCATTGTTTTGTATGTTGCAACAGTATAAGGCACAGCAATATCGGATTCACCGTTTGCATTTAAGGCAAAGCCCATATCCAAATGGCTTTTATTATTTTTATAAGTAACCGATACAGCATCATGGCTTTGCGCTTGAGGTGCCCAATCGCCTTCACCCAGAATACGCTGATTATCATACGAAATTACCTGACGCCCCAAACGGGTACTCCATTTATCGTTAAAATTATATTGTGCCCAAGCTTCAAAAATCTGAATGCCGTTCACATCCGATTTGGTATTTGGAGCAACATCTCCCCAAACACGGACATTTTGCATTGTCAGTTTGGTAACAAACTTATCCTGAGAAAAATTTAAATTCAAACGAGTTCTGGAATTAATAAACTGAGCCGGCGCTTCACCATGAGGAATCGGGGCTTTATATCCGTTTCTAAATTCGTAACGTGGCTTAATCTGCAAATTGGCATCAAACTCCTGGGCAAAAGTATTACCGCTGGCCATTAACACAACTGCCATTATCATTATTTTAAATAGCTTCATTTGTTGAAATTTTAGTTTAGCTTAACTGCTTCTTCTGTTATTTTTTTGATGGTTTCATCTGAATTTACTCCTAATCCTTCCTGCTGATAGGCTAATTCTCCTTCGGCATTAAAAACACTTATAATGTTGGAATGAGAGAATTCAAGAGGTGCAATTTTCTTGTAATTCACAGCTAATACAGCTGCAAATTCTCTAGTATTTTCTTCTGTAGATCTCAAAAACTCCCATTGATTCCCATCCATTTTATTAGCAATGGCAAACTCCTTTAAGCGCTTTGGAGTATCTGTTTCGGGGTCAATGCTGACTAATACCAATTTCACATGCTCCTTGATATTCTCCGGCAAACGCGATTCTATATTTCTCATATCAGCCACCAAACGGGGACAGGCAGATTTGCAGGAAGTATAAATCATTACCATTACAAGCACTTTCCCTCTCAAATCTTTCATTTCAATATTCTGTCCGTTTTGATTGGTCCATTTGGAAGGCAAATTGTAAATAGACAAATCCGAAACAGACTTGTCTTTATTTACAGCTTCTTTTTTATTACATCCTTGAATAGCAAAAAAAAGTGCAAAAATAGACAAAACAAATAAACAAGAAAGTCCTTTTTTAAGGATTTCTTTTTGTTTTTGGGTTAATTCTAATTTCATTTTATTTGGTTTTGGTAAGGTTCCAAAGCTATTTGTCTTTAGCACATCGAAACCCTAAGTTTTTTGTAGTATAGCTGGCTTTCAAACTGCCTCTGAAAGCGTAACGCATAAAAGCGGCATAGTTCATCAAATCGGTTGCATTGACCGATCCGCTTCCGCAAAAGAGATTTTTATCAGTGTCTTTGTCTTTTCTGGATTCACCCGAAAGAAAAATACTGTTGAAGTCAGCTGTCCATTCCCAGACCAAGCCATGCATATCATAGACACCCCAATAATTTTTAAAAGTCTGTCCAACTGGATTAGCATAGGTTTTGGGTTTTTCGTACCAGGATAAAATGTATTTATTGAATTCTTCTTTGGTACGGGCATCAGACCGTTTTTCATCGGCCATAGCCACATACTCCCATTCATCCATAGTGGGTAATCTCTTTCCCTCGCACTCGCAGTATTTCTTTGCTGCAAACCAGGAAACATTGGTTATAGGAGCATTGCTAAGATTATTTTTTCCGTAACTGAAATCACTTTCCCATTGGGTCAGATAACTTTTATCGGCATATAATCCTTTCATTTTAGAACGGCTGTATTCCGGATATTTTTTAACAAAAGCAAGGTATTGCGCATTGGTAACCGGATAGATATCAATATTAAACGGCGCGACTTTAACCGGTTTTTTGGCAGTAGCTCCATAAAGGGGAACAAAAGTCCCCCCGTTTATGGATGCCATTTTAACATCTTGAGCAAAAAGAACACTGTTTATCAACAATAAAAAGAAGGTTATTATTTTTTTTAGCTGGGACATTGAGACTCTTTTTGCTTTAGTAATTATTATTTTCTTTGGGCTTTAACCATAGCAACAGTAACTGTTTTTTTGCTGTTACCCCAACTTGAATATACGTACGTAAGCACGTCTGCAATCTGTTGGTCACTCAAAGCCTGCGGAGGCATAGCTCCTGTGAATTTTTTTCCATTTACTGTGATTGTACCATTAGATCCTTTAATTACCTGTTTGATGGCACGGTTCACATCGGCATTCAAATAATCCGATTTGGCCAATGGAGGAAAAGCTCCCGGAATCCCAGCCCCTGTAGCCTGATGACAGGCAATGCAAGTTTTGGTATAAACCCCTTTACCTTTGTTTGCATCCTGACTGAATCCTTTCAGACTTAATCCAATTAATGCTATCCCTAAAATGTATTTTTTCATGACTTATAAATATTTAAAATTGTGTTTATTATTTTCTTTGAGCTTTAACCATTGCTGGTGTTACTACTGTTTTATTGTTACCCCAACTGCTGTAAACATAAGTAAGAACATCGGCGATTTCATCATCTGACAGATTTTGACTTGGCATCACACTGTTTATTTTCTTACCGTTTACAGTAATCTCACCACTTAATCCTCTTATAACAACTTGAATAGCTCTTTTAGGATCTGCATTCAAGAAATCTGATTTTGCAAGTGGAGGAAATGCATTTGGTACTCCCTGACCTTCGGATTGGTGACAAGCAAAACAAGTTGTTCCAAAGATAGCTTTTCCTGATTTAATTTGTTCAGGTAAAGTTTTGGCAACTGCAGGTTTTGCTTCTTTTTTTCCTTCAGGCATATTTTGAATATTACCTCCTTCAGGTAAATAAATTCCTTCCTGAGTAGTACCTGAATAGATTTTTTTGTTTTCTTCACCGGTTACTTTTAACATTCCCAAAGCCCCTTTATTGAACGCTCTGAAAATAGAGTGATCCACTAGTATAAATGTACCCGGCACATCCACTTTAAACTCAACAATTGCTGAACCTCCGGCTGGAATTAATGTGGTTTGAACGTTAGTATTTATAGCATCGCCTCCCTCAATATGAACTTTGTCAAAAATTTCGCCGATAACGTGGAATGATGAAAGTAAATTTGGACCACCATTACCCATATAAATACGAACGGTTTCTCCAACTTTGGCAGTCAATGCATTGTCTCCCGCAATTGATCCCACTTTACCATTAAAAACTACATAGTCCGGTTCTTCTTTCAAGGCTTTGTTCATATCAAAAGCCTGAACGCCTTGCTCTCCGTAACTGCCTTTGGTATAGAAATCTCCCTGCATTACGTAGAATTCTTTGTCAACTGGAGGTAATCCACCTTCCGGCTCTACCAGAATCAAACCATACATTCCGTTTGCGATGTGCATCCCAACAGGTGCAGTTGCGCAATGGTACACATACAAACCTGGATTTAATACTTTAAAATTAAATACTTTTTCATGTCCCGGCGCAACTATAGAAGAAGCTGCTCCCCCGCCTTGTCCAGTTACAGCGTGTAAATCGATGTTGTGCGGCAATTTATTGTCCGGGTGGTTTTTTAAGTGAAATTCAATTTCATCACCTACTCTTGTTCTAATGAAACTTCCTGGTACAGAACCGCCAAATGTCCAGTAAACATATTTGGTTCCATCCACCATTTCACCTTCCTGCTCCTTGATCTCCATATTGACTACCAAATGCATTGCTGGTCTGTCGCCTATTGGTTTTGGAACAAATGGTGGAGATGTAAGTTCGGCTTCTTTTTGTCCTTCGACTTTTATTTTTTCGTAATAAGCAACATCATGCTTTTCTTCTTTTTTTTCGCAAGAAGAAATACTAACCGCTGCAAATAATGCAAAAGCAATAACTTTACAGGGCTTGTTAAAATGGAATAATTGTTTCATAATTGTTTGGTTTTAAAAGTGGCTTTTATATTAAGGATAGTTTTGTCTTTTTTTATTACTCTGTAAAATTAAATTTTGATGTTTTAAAAATTAATGATAAATATCATGTTTTTAACTTTTATTTAAGATTCCTATTTTATCACAATAATCAAAATCACAAGCAAGCCTAAAGTCATTATTAAACTTATTTTCCAGAACATATGAGCCTTTTTTAATTCCATAAATTGAAAGGCAACCAACAAGAATTTGAACACTGCAAAAACCATCAACAAAGGACACATAAAAGAATATCCGTTAAATGATAAAAAAACACAAGATGTTAACAATGTGAATAATAACACCAATAAGTAAATTAAAATTAGTGATTTTTTCATTACTAAAAAAATAAATAAAGTGTAGGAAATAAAAGCAGCCAAATCAAATCGCACATGTGCCAAAAAGCGGCACTGGCTTCTACATCTTCAATCGTGGTGTCTGAATCTTTTTTAATCATTCCGTAGTTTGTCCAAGCCAAAATAACTAATCCAATAATCACATGAATGACATGAAAACCTGTCAACAACCAATAAAAAGTGTAAAACATATTGGTATCCAATGAAATACCACTTTCAATTTTATGGTAATACTCTATACTTTTTAATGCCAGGAACAAAAATCCGCCTAGCATTGCGAGCTTAAAGTAAACTGATGACTTTTGAATTTCATTCTCTTTAAAAAGATGCACAGCATTGGCCATAAAAAAACCGCTAGTCAATAAGAAAATTGTATTCACAGTTCCGAAAGCTGTATTCAATTCCATGCGCGACTGGTGAAAAACCGTAGCATTTTCGGTTCCGTAATACACAAATGCCAGCAATGCCATCCCAAAAGTAATGAGTTCGAGAAAAATGATTATCCACATTAAGATTCCTCCCGGCGGATAATATATATTTTTGTAGTTTATTTTTAAGGTTTCCATTTGATTTTAGATTTATGATTGCTTCGCCAGTTCGCTATCGCTCGTGTAACGGTTTTTGATCGCAGATTTAATTCAAAACAATTAACATATTCGATTTTGTTATTTGACCATTTTAGACAGACCAAATCACGCTAGTTTGTCATTCCGACAGAGGAGGAATCTCCACAAGTAACTCCGTTATCACACATCAATCTTTGTCGATTTTGCAACGGAGATTCCTCGTTCCTCGGAATGACAATATTGGGATTACGTGTTGCATAAAGAAAATCTTTCCCTGCCTTCTGAAATCTGCCATCTTTTTTTATTCCCAATCCAACAGTCTTTTTTCGCCTTCGATTTTCTTGATGTCGGTGATGTCCTGCGACATTTCGATTACACCCTTGTAATTTTTATCGGCATCCCTTACGGCAAAATAGCGGATATAAATCAATCTGTCTTTGTAGTTAATCCAAAACGAAGATTCATTCTGAGTTCCTTTTCTAAATTCTTCCAAAATTTTTAGAACCGTTCCAACACTTTTTGGCGGATGGCAAAATTTCACTTCACGCCCAATGATTCCGGCACTTCTAGGAAATACACGCTCTTCACCTCTGTTGTAGAAAATCACTCTGTCGTTTTCATCCACATAAGTCAAATCCACAGGCATCGTTCTAAAAAGCAAATTCACCTGCTCCACTGTCATGTATCCTTCATCAAAATGTGATTTATTTTCCAAAGAAAAGGGCAGTTCTCTCACAGTAAAATCTTGACTTGGATGTATGTATTCCTCTTTTGGAAAAGGCGGAGGTGTTTGCGAAAGCATCCAGCCAATTTCTTCTTCACCTTTGCGCATCTCAATCCAATCATTTTCGGTAAGAATGTCCAATGCATTTGGGAACAAAACGTTTTCTTCAACTCCTAATAATCTATAAATTCCGTCCATCAAAAAAGGAATATTGGTACCTACTCTCTCGGGATTATCCATTTTGAGATAGTACTGAATCAAACGGAATTGTTCTCTCAAATTGTCATGAAACGACCACATTCCCTGAGACGGACCAACCCAACCTTTCTTTTCCAAAAAAGGAAAAAGCTGATTTTCCTTTCTGGCAAATCGTTTTTCGATAGTAAGCAGTTGATTGAAAATATTGATGAATTTTGGCAAATCAATCAATGGATTTACACCTTTTATCTCTTTCAAAAGAGATTCAATTAATTCTTTTTCCTGAAAGTAAGTCCAAACTGGATGACCTTCCGGCAATACTGGGGTATGAATTGTTTCTGTCATTGTAATTAAATTTAAAAAACCATTAAGGGATTATTTTATCGACTTTAAATCTTCAACTTTTACCTTAATAAGAGGCCTAATCCCTTAATGGCTGGTCAAAAAAAATGGTTGGCTTTATTTTTGATGTTTTATCTTTGCATATAATTTCACTAGCGATTGCAGTAACTCGACAGGAGTCGTTAAAATCTGGTAGTGGTTTTGCCCGAACATTTGAGGCAGATAATATTTGGCTTCAGCCTCGATGGCCAATGCATAAGAATTAAT
>Ga0208398_100826_pt1 | contig 15622 bp, 15 predicted proteins | sample LakWasMe79_HOW10_2_FD_183905 | JGI IMG/M metagenome (GOLD analysis project Ga0208398, IMG submission 183905) | Freshwater sediment methanotrophic microbial communities from Lake Washington under simulated oxygen tension - Sediment Metagenome... | ecosystem: Environmental > Aquatic > Freshwater >...
TTTGTTGTTCTTTCCCTCAGACCAAAAAAACCAATGGAGACCCGATGAAATCGAAGACCTTGCACCCGCTGGTCGGTGCCCTCATGCTCGCCGGCCTGGCCCACAACCCGGCCAGCGCCCAGACCGCGCCCGCCCCCGACAAGCTGACCCGCGTCGAGGTGATCGGCAGCCACGTCAAGCGCCTCAACATCGCCGATGAGGGCCCGGCCGCGGTGCAGATCATCTCGCGCGAGGAGATCGCGTCCAGCGGCATGGCCACGGTGCGCGAGCTGCTGGAGCTCTCGGCCGCGGTGACCGGCGAACTCTCGGACATCGGCGGCGGCGGCTCCTTCGCCAACGGCGCCACCGGGGCCTCGCTGCACAACCTGGGCAAGCAATCGACCCTGGTGCTGCTGAACTCGCGCCGCCTCTCGATCTATCCGCTGGCCGACTACAACCAGACCTTCGCCAATATCGACGCGCTGCCGCTGGAAGCGGTGGAGCGGGTCGAGATCCTGAAGAGCGGCGGCTCCTCGCTGTACGGCTCCGACGCCGTGGCCGGTGTGATCAACATCGTCACGCGCAACAACTACCAGGGTCTGAGCGCCAAGCTCAGCAACGAGAGCTCGCTGCTGAGCCACCGCTTCGGCAACCGCGCCGGCTCGATCGCGGGTGGCATCGGCGACCTCGCCAAGGACGGCTTCAATGTGCTGGCCAATATCGACGTCTACCACCGCGACGGCAACTTCTCCTGGCGCGATGTGCTGGACCATGCCAACCCCGCCATGAAGGCCTATTCGGGCAGCTTCGGCACCCTCTCCAGCTACAGCTATCCGGGCAATGTGATCGGCGCCGGCCCGATCGCCGGTTGCACCACCTTCAATGCCAGCAAGTCGCTGTGCATGTATGACCGCTATGAACGCTTCGCGGTGCAACCCTCGGCCGATCGCGTCAGCGCCCTGGTATCGGGCAAGCTCAACATCTCCGAGCATCTGCAGGGCTTTGCCGAGGGCATCTACGCCAACACCAAGACCGCCTACTGGGGGCCGCATGGCGCCTATGGCTGGGCACTCGGCGCCTCGGTCTGGGCCGACCCCTCGACCAAGCAGGTGCGCACCTTCTATCCGCGCGGCCTGCCGGCCGAACATCCGCTCAACCCGCTGGGCGAAGAGGCCGAGCTGCGCTACCGCGTCATCGACGACGGCAACGGCAACCGCCTCTCCACCGACCAGTACCGCGTGCTGGCCGGCCTGAAGGGTGACTGGCAGGGCTGGGACTGGGAGACCGCCGCCGGCGTGATGGGCGGCAAGACGCGCCAGCGCACGCGCGGCTCCTTCAGCGACAGCGGCTTCAAGGCCCTGATCGGCGACTACAACAAGGACCGGCTGGACGCCGACTTCTTCAACAAGCCCGGCGGCTACAGGATCGGCCAGCCCAATAGCGAGGCGGTGCTGGCCCAGCTGTTCCCCGAATACGGCTACCACGCCAGCACCCGCCAGACCTTTGTGGACGGCAAGGTGTCGGGCGATCTGGGCCGGCTGCCGGCCGGCCCCATCGGCGTGGCGGCGGGCTTCGAGCTGCGCCGTGAATCGATGGCCATCCTGCCCACCGAGAACCTCGCCAAGGGCGACATCGTCGGCTGGGGCAGCGTGCGCACCGACGCCGCGCGCAGCTTCGGCGCCGTCTACGCCGAGGCCAATATGCCCTTGGCCAAGAGCCTGGAGCTGCAGGCCGCGGGCCGGGTCGACAAGTTCGGCGGCTTCGGCGCGCATTTCTCGCCCAAGCTGGCGCTGCGCTTCCAGCCCATGCAGGAGCTGCTGCTGCGCGCCTCGCTGGAAAACGGCTTCCGCGCGCCCAACCTGGCCGAAAGTTCACCCTCCACCAAATCGGTGTTCGCCAACGGCCTCAGCGACCCCAAGCGCTGCGACGCCGCCAACCGTCTGACCAACGACTTGCGCGCCCAGGCTGCCAACCTGCCCGACAGCGATCCCAACAAGACCCTGCTGCAGGCACGTGCCGACGGCATCGTCGGCAGCGAGTGCAATTTCGGCGCCGCCAGTCTGGTGCAGTACAACCCCAACCTGAAGCCTGAGACCTCGCGCATCATCACGCTGGGCCTGGTGCTGCAGCCGATCAAGCAGATCAGCAGCTCGCTGGACTACTACAGGGTGGAACGCAAGAACGAGATCCAGACCATCAATGCGCAGGACCTGCTGAGCGCCGAGGCCCAGCAGCCGGCCGGCACCCTGGTGCGCGCGCCCGACTTCAGCAACGACCCCACCTTCATCAATGCCGCCGAGGTCGCCAAATACCAGCCCGGCGCGCCCAAGGTGCTGTACCTGAACGACCATTTCCGCAACCTCGGCAAGACCCGCGTCAGCGGCATCGACTGGGCCATCAAGAGCCAGTTCAACACGCCCCTGGGTGCGGCCGGCGCGGAACTGGACTCCAGCTACCTGATCGAGTACCGCAGCTTCAGCACCGCCGAGAACCGCTGGGGCGACAACCTCGCCGGCCGCTACGGCTTCCCGCACTGGTGGGCACGCCTGTCGGGCCACCAGCAATGGGGTAACTGGAAGCATGGACTGAGCATGATCTGGCAGCAGCCGACCCCGCTTACCGGCGACTACTACGACCAGAGCTGGAACACCCAGGACTGCGTGGACAACAAGGGCCTGACGGCCGAGCAGTGCCGCGTTGCCAGCACCATCCGCTGGGATTACAACCTGCGCTTCACGCCGATCAAGTCGCTGACGCTGACGGCCAATGTGCGCAACCTCTTCAACCGCCGGCCGCCGATGGACTACCGCGCCTTCGGCCAGGGCGGCATCATCCCCGCCAACCGCGAGGATGTGATGGGTCGCATGTTGCGCATCAGCGCCGAGTACAAGTTCTTCTAAGCTAGCCCACCAGAACCAAGCTCAGCCCGGTCTCTGCACGGAGGTCGGGCTTTTTGGCGCAACGAGTACCTCATGAGCAAACTGTTTCCCACCGCCCTGCTGGGCGCCAGCCTGCTGCTGAGCGCGCATGCCCAGATCCCCGCCTTTGCGCCGCGCTGGCAACTGGAGGGCCAGCAGATCCGCTGGAGCGTGCGCGACGCTCATCAGGATCAGCTCGAGATGAGCGGCCGCCAGGTTTCGGCGGTGATAGCCTACGGCAGCGACGCCCAGGGTCGGCTGCTGCTCAAACGCACCCTGGTCTGGCCGATGCTGCGCACCCTGCCCGACGACACCCACGCCAGCCTGCTACGCCGCTTCGACGCCAGCGTCACGCCCGAGCTGCTGATCGACGGCCGGCCGGTGGCGGCTGAGACGCTCCGGCAGGTGCGCTTCAACGGCATGCTGACGCTGGAATCCGATCTCGGGCAAGACCTGACCCTGGTGCGCCATCTCACGCCCTCGCCCGACGAACCTGCCCTGATCGAGCGGCTCGAGCTCGTCAACCGCGGCGCGCGCAGCCTGCGCTACCAGTTCAAGCCGCTGCTGCGCAGCGAGGCCACCGCGGCCGAGGCCGGCACCCACGGGGCATACCGCGTCCAGGTCAGCGCCGCGGGCCGCGAGGGCGAGCTGGCACCGCAAGAGCGCGTTGCGGTGGACCTTGTGTTCATGGCCCGGCTGGCCAACGAGATGGTGCATGTGGACGCCGACGAGGCCTTCGAGCGCCGCGCCGCCAAGCTGGCGCAATGGCGCAGCCAGCTGGTGCTGGAGACGCCCGAGCCGGCGCTCAACGCCATGTTCGACTTTGCCAAGATCCGCGCCGCCGAGAGCATCTTCGCCACCCGCGGCGGCCTCATGCACGGCCCCGGCGGCACGCGCTACTACGCCGCCATCTGGGCCAACGACCAGGCCGAGTACGTGAATCCCTTCTTCCCCTATCTGGGCGACAGGGCCGGGGTCGAATCGGCGCTCAACAGCTTCCGCTGGTTCGCCAGCTATATGAACGAGCAGTACAAGCCGATTCCCTCGTCCATCGTGGCCGAGGGGCGCAGCTTCTGGAACGGTGCCGGCGACCGCGGCGACTGCGCCATGATTGCCTACGGCGCCAGCCATTTCGCGCTCGCGCAGGGCGAGCGCGACAGCGCGCAGCGCCTGCAGCCGCTGATCGATTGGTGCCTGGAATACAACCGCCGCCAGCGCGATGCGAGCGGCATCATCCGCTCCGACAGCGACGAACTCGAGGGCCGCTTCCCGGCCGGCAAGGCCAATCTCAGCACCAATGTGCTGGCCTATGCAGCCCTGATCGGCGCGGCACGCCTGGCCGACGACATCGAACCCGTCAAGGCGCCGGCCCTGCGCGCCGAGGCGAGCGCGCTGCGCCAGGCCATCGATCGCCACTTCGCCGCACGCATGGGCGGCTTCGACACCTACCGCTATTACGAGGGCAATGACAAGCTGCGCGCCTGGATCGCGCTGCCGCTGAGCTTTGGCATCCACGAGCGCCAGACGGGCACCGTCGAGGCCCTGCTCTCGCCCCAGCTCTGGTCGGCCAACGGCGTGCTCACCGAGGCCGGCGACAGCACCTTCTGGGACCGCTCCACCCTCTATGCCTTCCGCGGTCTGATGCGCAGCGGCGAGCTGGAGCGCGTGCTGCCCTATTTCCGCTACTACTCGCAGCGCCGCCTGCTGGGCGAGCATGTGCCCTATGCGGTGGAGGCCTGGCCCGAGGGCCAGCAACGCCACCTCTCGGCCGAGAGCGGTCTGTACGCACGCGTGGTGGTGGAGGGGCTGTTCGGCATCGAGCCGCTGGGCCTGCGCCGCTTCGCGCTGGCGCCGCGCCTGCCGCAGGCCTGGCCGAAGATGGCGCTGCGCCAGGTCCGGGCCTTCGGGTCCGGCGGATTCGACATCGAGACCGAGCGCCGCGGCGCCCGGCAGCAGGTGCGCGTCAGCGCGCAAGGCAAGCGCCTGCTCGACACCTTGTGGGACGGCCGGGCGCCGCTGCAAGTCACGCTACCCTGATCATCATGACGCCACAACTCCCCCACGATCCGGTCGCCGCCACGCTCACCGCCGATGCCCCCAACCCCTGGGGCGCGGTGGTGCCGCCGATCGCGCAGACCTCGCTGTTCACCTTCGCCAGCTACGAGGCCATGGCCGCGCGCTTTGCGGGCGAAACCAGCGGGCCCATCTACAGCCGCGGCGACAACCCCACGGTGATGGAGTTCGAGGCCAAGCTGGCAGCGCTGGAGGGCGCCGAGGCGGCGCGCGGCTTCGCCAGCGGCATGGCGGCGATCTCGGCCGCCATCCTCTCGGTGGTGAAGGCGGGCGAGCGCATGCTCTGCGTGCGCCATGTCTATCCCGACGCCTACCGCTTCATGGAAAAGTTATTGCCGCGCCTGGGCGTGCGCGTCGACTACGTGGACGGCAGCGACCCCGCCGCCGTGGCCGCAGCCCTGCCCGGCGCGGCACTGCTCTATCTGGAGAGCCCCAGCTCCTGGGTGATGCAGACCCAGCCGCTGCGCGAGCTCTGCGCGCTGGCGCGCCAACATGGCGTGGTGACCATCTGCGACAACAGCTGGGCCACGCCGATGTTCCAGCGGCCGCTGGATTGCGGCGTCGACCTGGTCGTGCACTCGGCCTCCAAATACCTCAGCGGCCACAGCGACACCGTGGCCGGCGTGGTGGCCGGCAGCCGCGCCCGCATCGCCGCGCTGAACGATCTGGTCTACCCCTATCTGGGCGCCAAGCTCGCGCCCATGGAGGCCTGGTTGCTGGTGCGCGGCATGCGCACCCTGCAGCTGCGCATGCAGCACCATGAAGCGGCCGCCGCAACGCTGATCGAGCGGCTGCTGGCGCATCCGGGCGTGACGGCGGTGCTGCATCCCAGCCAGGCGCCGGCGGCCGCGGGCAATGCCAGCCTGCGTGGCTTCAGCAGCCTGTTCAGCCTCGAGCTGGCGCCGCACATCGACGTGCCGGCCTTCTGCAATGCGCTCAAGCTGTTCCGCATCGGCGTCAGCTGGGGCGGGCATGAGAGCCTCGTCTTCCCCTCGGCCATCGGCCGGGCGCAGAACGCCGGGCCGAACCCTTTGCTGGCCTTTGATGTGAGCGGCCGCCTGGTGCGGCTCTACATCGGGCTGGAGGGCGTGGATGACCTCTGGGACGATCTGCAGCAGGCGCTGGCCAGCGCCCGCCGCTGATGCATCAGGCCTTCAGCGCTTCGAGCCAGGCGGCAAACTCGCCGTCCAGGCTACTGCCCCAGCCGCGCAACAGGGCCTGGTAGCGCGGGTAGTCGCCGGCGCGGGTGAAGGCCAGCATCTGCTCCACCTCGGCGCGGTGGCGTTCCATCATGAAGCGCACCGCCAGATAACCCCATGTGTAGATGCGCTCGTTGCCGGTGTTGGCCTCGTAGCCGGTGTCGAACAGCTGGCTGAGCGCAAAGCTCTTCGCGGCCGCGGCCTGCAACGCCTTGGGATGGTCGCTGCCGCGCGCGATGTATTCGGCCACGCCCTCGGTCCACCACACCAGATAGGGCGTCGGCGGTGCCGGCCGGGGGCAGTTCTCGGGCGGCGCATGCGAGTCATGCAGATTCGCGCAGAAGTCGCCGTAGAGGTTGTAGCGCCCATCGAGGTAATGCACATACTCATGGCCGAGATTGCGCACCGTGCCGTCGGCCTTCTGGTTGGCGACGAACTCGGCATGGTTGCCAAGCTGCCCGGGCAGGCCCTCCAGATACATGCCGCCGTTGTTGGTGGGCATATTGAAATGGCTGCCGGCATGGCGCACAAAGTCCTCGCCCGAGCGGTAGATATTGGCGCGCAGCGAGTCATTCAGGTCGTGCGGCACCGGCTTGCCGGCGGTCTGGAAGAGCGCATGAAAGCGCGCCTCGACGGCGGCCAGCTCGCGGCAGATCGCCGCCTCCTGCTGGGCATCGAGCGCCTGCGAGCGCAGGCTCAGGCTGGCGCTGCAGCGGTGGACGCGGCTCAGCACCTGCCCGATGCCCGCGCCTGCGCTGGGCGTCGCCATGGGCGTGGCGCAGGCGGCCAGCATCAGCGCCATGCTGGCGATGGCGAAGGTGGTGAAGCTGCGTGCGAGCGAGTTGCTAAGGGAGACTGAAGAGGGCATGACGCAGCTGCATGGCTTTGAAACAGCGTCGGATATTACGATATATTTATAGTATTCCAGCAATTTCAAGAGCAGCCGGATGCACCCGCGTTCAGGCGCTTTTCTGGGTGCGGCCGCACAGCGCGCAGGTCTGCGGCTGCTCCGGACCCAGCGGACGGAACTTGCTGCAGGACAGCAGCTTGGACGGGGGCACGCCCTTGGGACATTTAGGTCGTTTGGGCAACGCCGCGGGCTGTTCGGCCGCTGCGCCGCTGGTGGTGGTTGGTTTGCCGCTCATGCTGAAGTCCTCTGGTGTGCGTCGGTGCGTGTGTCGGGGGTAGGAGCCCGCTTGTACGCGATGACCAGGGCGCTGGCAACGCGCTGCACAAGCGACGAGAAAGGAAAGAAAAAGCCCCGACGCTTGCGCGACGGGGCTTTTCGTTTGGAGGAGAGGGGGGGATTCGAACCCCCGAGACGTTTCCGTCCGCCTGATTTCGAGTCAGGTACATTCAACCACTCTGCCACCTCTCCGGTATTCGGTGCTCGCGTGGTTGGTGCGAGTCAAGCCCGCTAGTATAGCGGACTTTCTTCAGCGTGCCAGGATTTTGCGGTTCAGCCGCGCAAAATTTCTCGGCCGCCCAGATAGGGGCGCAGCACTTCGGGCACCGTGATGCTGCCATCGGCGTTCTGGTAGTTCTCCAGCACCGCCACCAGGGCGCGGCCCACCGCAAGGCCGGAACCGTTCAAGGTGTGCACCAGTTCGTTCTTGCCCTGCGCATTCTTGAAACGCGTCAGCATGCGGCGCGACTGGAAGGCCTCGCAGTTCGAGCAGGAGCTGATCTCGCGGTAGGTGTTCTGCGCCGGCAGCCAGACCTCCAGGTCATAGGTCTTGGCGGCGGTGAAGCCCATATCGCCACTGCACAGGCTCACCACGCGGTAGGGCAGGCCCAGCTTCTGCAGGACGGCTTCGGCATGGCCCACCATCTCCTCCAGCGCCACATAGCTCTGCTCGGGGTGGGTGATCTGCACCATCTCGACCTTGTCGAACTGATGCTGACGGATCATGCCGCGTGTGTCGCGGCCGGCGCTGCCCGCCTCCGAGCGGAAGCAGGGGCTGTGCGCGGTCAGCTTGATGGGCAGTTGCGCTGCGTCCAGCATCTGCTCGCGCACGCTGTTGGTGAGCGAGATTTCCGAGGTGGAGATCAGGTACTGCTCGGCCTGTTCCTCATCGCCGCCGCGCAGCACCCAGAACATGTCTTCCTTGAACTTGGGCAGCTGACCGGTGCCCTCGAGCACCTCGCGGTTCACGATATAGGGCGTGTAGCACTCGGTATAGCCATGCTCATCGGTCTGGGTGTTGAGCATGAACTGCGCCAGGGCGCGGTGCAGCTTGGCCACCGGGCCGCGCAGGAAGGCGAAACGCGAGCCGCTCAGCTTGGCGCCGGTGTCGAAGTCCAGGCCCAGCGGTGCGCCCAGGTCCACATGGTCCTTGACCTCGAAGTCGAAGCTGCGCGGGCTGCCCCAGCGGCGCACTTCCACATTGGCACTTTCATCGCCGCCCGCCGGCACTGACTCATGCGGCAGATTGGGCACGCCCATCAGCATGGCGTTGAGCTCCTGCTGGATCGCGTCCAGGCGCTCGGCGCCGGCCTTCAGTTCCTCGCCGATGCCGCCCACCTCGGCCATCACGGCGCTGGTGTCTTCGCCCTTGCCCTTGAGCATGCCGATCTGCTTGGACAGGCTGTTGCGGCGCGCCTGCAGCTCTTCGGTGCGGGTCTGCACGCCCTTGCGTTCGGCTTCCAGGGCACCGAAGCGCGCCACGTCGAGAAAGGGCTGGGGATTCTTGCGGGTGTTGAGTCGCGCGATGACCGCATCCAGGTCTTTGCGCAGCAGGCTGATGTCTAGCATGGGGACTATTCCTTGTTCTGTCCGAATTCTACGGGGCAAGAAAAAAACGGCGCCAGCACAGGGCGCCGCTTGCAGCGACAACGCCCGCATCAAGATCGGGATGAATTCACCTCGGCCATGGACTTGTCACCCAGGCCCAGCGGCAGCGGGAACTGCACATGCTCCTCCACGCCAGGCAGGCTGCGCACCGAGGTCGCGCCCAGGGCGCGCAGGCGACTGATCACCGCCTGCACCAGCACATCGGGCGCCGACGCGCCGGCGGTGAGGCCCACGCGGCTGCGGCCGTCCAGCCATTCGGCCTTCAGGTCTTCGGCGGCATCCACCATATAGGCGGGCGTGCCCAGGCGCTCGGCCAGTTCGCGCAGGCGGTTGCTGTTGGAACTGGTGGGGCTGCCCACCACCAACACCACGTCCACCTGCGGTGCCAGCACCTTGACGGCGTCCTGGCGGTTCTGGGTGGCGTAGCAGATGTCCTGCTTCTTGGGCTCGCGCACCAGGGGAAAGCGGCGCTTCACCGCCGCCAGGATCTCGGCGGCATCGTCCACGCTCAGCGTGGTCTGCGTCACCACCGCCAACCGGGCGGGATCCTGCACCTGCACATGGGCCACATCGCCCACCTCCTCCACCAGGTAGATGCCTTCGCTGAGTTGGCCCATCGTGCCCTCGACCTCGGGATGCCCCTTGTGGCCGATCATGATGAACTCATAGCCCTCGCGGTGCAGCTTGGCCACCTCCACATGCACCTTGGTGACCAGCGGGCAGGTGGCGTCGAACACATGGAAGCCGCGCTCGGCCGCCTCGCGCCGCACCGCCTGGCTGACGCCATGCGCGCTGAACACCAGGGTGGCACCGGGCGGCACCTCGGCCAGGTCCTCGATGAAGATCGCGCCCTTGGCCTTGAGGTCGTTCACCACATAGGTGTTGTGCACGATCTCGTGGCGCACATAGATGGGCGCGCCGAACTTGACGATGGCGCGCTCGACGATCTCGATGGCGCGGTCCACGCCGGCGCAAAAGCCGCGCGGTTCGGCCAGCAGGACTTCCTGCGGTTGTGCGGTGCTCGCCGTCATGCTCACAGCACCCCGATGACGTGCACTTCGAAGCTCACCGGCTGGCCGGCCAGCGGATGGTTGAAATCGAACAACAACCAGTCCTCGCCCACCTCGCGCACCAGGCCGGCATAGTTACCCTGCCCGTCCGGCGTGGGGAACTGCACCACATCGCCGACGCCGTACTGCTCGTCGGGGTCGCCCAGCTGGCGCAGCAGCTGCAATTTCACACGCTGCAGCAGCTCCGGGTTGCGCTCGCCGAAGGCCTCGCCCGGCGCCAGTTCGAAACGCTGGTGCGTGCCCTCGGCCAGACCGATCAGGCGCTGTTCGATGGCCGGGGCCAGCTCGCCATTGCCCAGCGAGAGCGTCGCCGGCTTGTCGGCAAAGGTATTGATCAGCTCGCCACCATCGGGGCCGGCCAAGCGGTAATGCAGGGTCAGGAAGGACCCTTGTTGAATCAGATTCACGGCGTTTCCGGGTTGTCCGGCTGCATTGGTTTGGGGGGATTTTAGGCTTGGCCGACAATGCCCCCTTCTCCAGACCTCCCTGCCCCGCCCGCCATGCCGCTCGACTCCCTGCCGCCCGACGCGCGCCCGCGCGAAAAGCTGCTGGCCCGCGGCCCTGCCAGCCTGGCCGATGCCGAACTGCTGGCCCTGCTGCTGCGCACCGGTTTCAAGGGCGTGTCGGTGCTGCAGCTTGCCCAGCAATTGCTGGACCACTTCGGTGGCTTGGCCGGCCTGCTGCGTGCCGGTGTGGCCGACCTCAGAACCGTCAAGGGCCTGGGCCCGGCCAAGCAGGCCGAGATCGCAGCGGTGCTCGAGATCGCGCGCCGCGCCCTGCATCAGCAGTTGGAACGCCGCACCGTCTTCGATGCGCCCGACAGCGTCAAGCAGTTCCTGCGCCTGCAACTCGACGGCCTGGATCACGAGGTGTTCGCCCTGCTCTTCCTCGACGCCCAGCATCGCCTGATCGCGATGGAGGAGCTGTTCCGCGGCACCCTCACGCAAACCTCGGTCTACCCGCGCGAGGTCGTCAAGCGGGCGCTGGCCCATGGCGCGGCGGCGGTGATCCTGGCGCACAACCACCCCTCCGGCGTGGCCGAGCCCTCGCGCGCCGACGAACTGCTGACCCAGGCGCTGAAGAACGCGTTAAGCCTCATCGACGTGCGCGTGCTGGATCATTTCGTGGTGGGCGGCGGCAACGCCGTGTCGATGGCCGAGCGAGGCCTGCTGTGAGCCCCAAGCCCGCCATCTTTCACAGCCTGCAGGATCTCAAGACGCTGCAGAAGGAGCTGATGCTGCGCCGCCGCGAGGCCGAGGAGCGCGCCGAGCGCGCGGCCGCCGCGGCGCGCCTGCGCGAGCAGGAGCAACGCCTGTTCGAACTCAGCATCGGCGCGGTGACGCGCCTGCCCGATGCCCAGCGCGTGCTGCTGCGCGCCGATCCGCCCGAACCCGAACCGCGGCAGCGCCAGCTGGACGAGCAGGCGGTGCTGCGCCAGGCGCTGTCGGACGATTTCGACGTCGACTCACTGCTCGAGACCGACGAGACCCTGTCATTCCGCCGCGTCGAGCTGGGCCCCGAGACGGTGCGCAAGCTGCGCCGCGGCCATTGGGCCCTGCAGGCCCAGATCGACCTGCACGGCCTGCGCCGCGACCAGGCGCGCGAGGCCCTGGGCGCCTTCGTGCATGAAAGCGCACGGCGCGGCCTGCGCTGCGTGCGCGTGGTGCATGGCAAGGGCAACGGTTCACCGGGGCGCGAGCCCATCTTGAAGAGCCGCGTGCGCCGCTGGCTGGTGCAGAAGCAGGAGGTGCTGGCCTTTGTGCAGGCACGCGCCAGCGATGGCGGCGCCGGTGCGCTGATGGTGCTGCTGGGTCAGGCCTGAGCCACCCGATCAGATATTGCGCATCCAGTCGGCGGTGTTCATGAAGGAGGCGTCCAGGCGCTGGCGCAGCGCCGGGTCCAGCGCGGTTTCCAGCATGGCGCGGCGCATGCAGTCCATCCACTGATCGCGCTCGGCAATGCCGATCGCGAACGGCAGATGGCGCGCGCGCAGGCGCGGATGGCCAAAGCGCTCGATGTAGTGGTCGGGGCCGCCCAGCCAACCGCACAGAAACCAGTGCAGCTTGTCGCGCGAGCCCTCCAGCGTGCTGGGATGCAGGGCGCGCAGCGGCGCATAGGCCGGCTCCAGCTCCATCAGATCGTAGAAGCGGTCCACCAGGGCGCGCACGGCAGCCTCGCCGCCCACCCAGTCGAAGGCCGTCGCCAGCGCGTTCGTCTCAGCCATGGCGCGCCTCAGGCGAGCAGCTTGCTGGCCAGCGCCTTGATCGCCTGCGCCGCGTCGCTGCCGGGGTAATGCTCCAGCAGCAGCTGGCGCTTCAGCACCGCCTGACGCACCGCCTGATCGTTTTTCACCTCGCCCAGCAGCTCGAGCCGGAAGGTCTGGCCCGGCGTGGGACCCACGAAGCGCTGCAGCACCTGCTGCAGCTGGCCGCAGATCAGCTTGCCTTCGCCGGGCCTATTGGCCTGGTTTACCACCAGGCCCACCTCGCGGCGCCCCTGCTGGGTGGCCAGCACCTTGATGGTGGCGTAGGCGTCGGTCAGGGAGGTTGGCTCCGGCGTGGCCACCACCAGCACATCGGTGGCCAGCGAGACGGCGAACAGCACCACATCGGAGATGCCAGCGCCGGTATCGAGCAGCACCCAGTCGAAGCGCGGCTTCACCAGGTCGATGATGGAGAGCAGCTTGTCGCGCACCTCGGGCGTGAGGCGCGAGTACTCCACCATGCCCGAACCGGCCAGCAACACATGGAAGCCCCCGGGCGCGGGCAGGATGGCCTGCTCCAGCGTGGCCTTCTCGGTGAAGACATCGTGCAGGGTGAGCTTGGGATGCAGGTTCAGCACCACGTCCAGATTGGCCAGGCCAAGGTCGGCATCCAGCACCAGCACCTTCTGGCCGCGCGCGGCCAGGGCGGCGGCCAGATTGGCCGTGATGAAGGTCTTGCCCACGCCGCCCTTGCCGCTGGTAACGGCAAGGGTGCGCGCGAGGGCCCGACCCGACTTCGATGCAGCAGCAGGCGCCGTGGTGGTACTCATTCGCTTTCCTGTTGCGTTACGGCAAACAACATGCCTTTTTCCTCTGCGCTGACGAGCGACTCCACCTGACTCTCCAGGCAGGCACGGTTGCGGCCCTCGGCCTTGGCGCGATAAAGCTGGCGATCGGCGCGTTCCATCCACAGCAGGGACGATGAACGCACCCACTGCGGGGCATAAGCGCCACCCAGGCTGATGGTGACGCGCAGGCTCTGCACCGGCGTGACGGGCACCTCCATCGCAGCCACCCGCTCGCGTATGCGTTCGGCCACGGTGACGCCGAAGGTGGGCTGGCAACTCGGCAAAATGATCGCGAACTCCTCACCGCCCACACGGGCCACGGTATCCATGGGCCGCACGGTCTGGCCGATCGCATCGGCCACCGACTTGATCACCAGATCCCCCGCCGCATGGCCGTAGGTGTCGTTGACGGCCTTGAAATGATCGATGTCGAGCACCAGCAGCAGCGCCGATTCACCCGAACGTGCCACGCGGTCGACCTCGCGCGACAGCGCCATCTCGAAGCTGCGGCGGTTCACCAGGCCGGTGAGCGCATCCTTGCTGGAGAGGTCGCACAGCGCATCCACCACACCTTGCAGCCATTCCGCGCTGAAGGGTTCGGCCTCGGGCAGCATGGCACCGGCCTGTTGCAGGAGCTGCAAGGCCAAGTCGAGACGCAATTCGCTGGCGTCGACCGGACGGGGTGTTGCGCTGGGTTCCAAGGGGCTCCTGGGGATGTGCCGGAGCAGTCTAGCAGCGGGCATTGGCCGCTACCGGTGCAAAAAAACATCCAAGCGCCGCCCTGTTCCGCTTTTAGCCTTGTTAGGCTGGCGCACAAACTCCAGAAACCCGAGAATCCCCGGGAGCGCGCACGCCAGCGCATCCAACCAGAAGAAGCGAGCCCTACATGCGCCCAGGAACGCCTCAGTCCACGGCAACCGAAGCGGTCGACCACGAGTTCAGCTTCAGCCGCGCAGACTTTGATCGCGTACGCCAACTCATCTACCAGCACGCCGGCATCAGCTTGCACGATGGCAAGCATGCGATGGTCTACAGCCGGCTCTCTCGCCGCCTGCGCGACACCGGCCACCGCAGCTTCGCCGAGTACCTGCAGTGGCTGGAGCAGGCCAGCGGCCCACAGGGCGAGCAGGAGTGGCAGGAATTCGTCAACTGCCTGACCACCAACCTGACCTCCTTCTTCCGCGAGGAACACCATTTCCATTGCCTGGCCGACGACCTGAAGGCGGTCAACACCAAGCCGGTGCGTATCTGGTGCTGCGCCGCCTCCACCGGCGAGGAGCCCTACTCGATCGCGATGACCTGCGCGGAATCGCTGGGAACGGGCGCCCAGGTGCAGATCGTCGCCAGCGACATCGACACCAATGTGCTCAACACCGCCCGCCGCGGCGTCTACAGCGCCGATGCGCGCGGCCTCTCGCCGGCGCGGCTGAAGAACTTCTTCATGCGTGGCACCGGCGCCAACGACGGGCGCATCCGTGTCAAGCCCGAGTTGGCGCGCTGCATCGAATTCCGCACCCTCAACCTGATGCACACCCAGTGGTCACTGGGCGATCCCTTTCACATGGTGTTCTGCCGCAATGTGATGATTTATTTCGACGCGCCCACGCAGCGCAAGGTGCTGGAGCGCATCCACAAGGTGATGCGGCCGCACGGCCTGCTTTTCGTCGGCCACTCGGAGAACTTCACCGAGTCCAAGGACTTGTTCCGCCTGCGCGGCAAGACCATTTATGAGCGCGTCTGAGACAGCGCTCAAGTTCACCCTGTAACCGGCCGAAAACCATCCAATGAGCACGCCCCTGCCCCCGTCCGGAGCCAGCGCCGGCAGCTATCTCGCCGGCGGCCCCGGCGCCGCCCGCGTGGCCCAACTCAAGGCGCAATCGCGCAAGCAGGGCGAAGCCTCGTTCTTCTTCTACGACGCGCATTTCAAGAACGCCGCGGTCAAGGTGCTGCCCGGCGAGTATTTCGTCGACAACGAAGACCTGCTGGTGATGACCACGCTGGGCTCCTGCATCGCCGCCTGCCTGTGGGACCGCCATGCACAGATCGGCGGCATGAACCACTTCATGCTGCCCGAGGGCACCGGCGACTCGGGCCGCTATGGCTCCTTCGCAATGGAGTTGCTGATCAACGAGATGATGAAGCGCGGCGCGGCCAAGAGCCGCATGGAAGCCAAGATCTTCGGCGGTGGCGCCGTGATCTCGGGCATGAACACCATCAACGTCGGTGAACGCAACACCAACTTCGTGCTCGACTACCTGAAGACCGAACGCATCCCGATCGTTTCCAAAGACGTCATGGACATCTATCCCCGCAAAGTCTGTTTTCTGCCGCACAGCGGCAAGGCCATGGTCAAGCGCCTGGCGCCGACCAACACCGACGCGTTGATCCAGCAGGACCGTGCCGCGGCGCAAAAGGCCCAGCCCGTGGTGGCCAGCGGCGGCTCCATCGACCTGTTCTGAGCCGGCGCGCACGAGGAGTTTTCAACAATGGCCAAGATCAAAGTCGTGGTGGTGGATGACTCGGCGCTGGTGCGCAGCA
>Ga0208398_100829_pt1 | contig 15561 bp, 9 predicted proteins | sample LakWasMe79_HOW10_2_FD_183905 | JGI IMG/M metagenome (GOLD analysis project Ga0208398, IMG submission 183905) | Freshwater sediment methanotrophic microbial communities from Lake Washington under simulated oxygen tension - Sediment Metagenome... | ecosystem: Environmental > Aquatic > Freshwater >...
AGGCGCGCGACAACGACTTCTTCGGCCCCGAGGTCAACCGCGCCGCGCGCATCATGGGCGTGGCCCATGGTGGGCAGATGCTGCTGTCGCAGGCGGTGGCCGAGGCCCTGGCCGGCCGCCTGCCGGCTGGCGTGGCGCTGCGTGATCTGGGTGAAGCGCGGCTGCGCGACCTGGCCCGGCCCGAGCGGCTGTGGCAGGTGCTGGCGCCGCCGCTGCGCAGCGACTTCCCTGCGCTGCGCGCGCTGGCGGCCACGCCGCACAACCTGGTGCAGCCGCTCAACCGCTTCATCGGCCGCGAGCAGGTGCTGGCGCAGCTGCGCACGGCGCTGGCCAGCCACCGGCTGGTCACGCTGCTGGGCACCGGCGGCATCGGCAAGTCGCGGCTGGCACAGCAGGCCGGGGCGCTGCTGCTGGACGACTTTGCCGACGGCGTGTGGTTTGTCGAGCTGGCGCCGCTGGCCGACCCCGCCCGCCTGCCGCAGGCGGTGGCCGAGGTGCTGGGCGTGCGCGAGGAACCCGGCCGCCCGGTGCTGGACGCGCTGCGTGGTTTTGTCGCCGACCGCCGGCTGCTGCTGATCCTGGACAACTGCGAGCACCTGCGCGACGCCGCCGCCGCACTGGCCAAGGCCCTGCTGCAGGCCGGCGCGGCGCTGCGCCTGCTGGCCACCAGCCGCGAGGCGCTGCGCCTGGCCGGCGAGGGGTGTCTGCCGGTGCCTGCGCTGGGGGTGCCCGCGCCCAGCGCCACGCTGCAGCCCGACGCGCTGCTGCAGCATGACGCCGTGCGCCTGCTGGCCGACCGGCTGGCCAGCGCGCAGCCCGCCTTCACGTTGAGCGCCGACAACGCCGCGGCGGTGGCCGAGATCTGCCAGCGGCTGGACGGCATCCCGTTGGCGCTGGAACTGGCCGCCGCGCGCGCCCGGGCGCTGCCGGTGCCGGTGATCGCCGAGCGGCTGCGCGACAGCTTCGCGCTGCTGAGCACGCGCGACGCCACCGTGGCGCCGCGCCAGCGCACGCTGCGCCTGCTGATCGACTGGAGCCATGACCTGCTGGACGAGGGTGAGCGCCGGCTGCTGCGCCGGCTGTCGGTGTTTGCCGGCGGCTGGACACTGGACGCCGCCGAGGCGGTGTGCGCCGGCGACGGCCTGGCGGCCGATGCCGTGCTCGACCGGCTGTCCGGCCTGGTGGAGAAGTCGCTGGTGCACTACAGCCCGCCGGCCGGCGACGCACCGCCGCGTTACCACCTGCTGGAGACCGTGCGCCAGTACGCCGCCGAGAAGCTGGCCGACGCCGGCCCCGAGGCCGACGCATGGGTGCGGCCGCAGCACCTGGCGTTTTACCTGGCGCTGGCCGAGCAGGCGCGCGCCGCCCCCGCGGGCGTGGCCGGACCCGGCGCGCCGGACGCCGCCGCCGGCGTCGACCGGCTCGACACCGAGCGCGCCAACCTGCTGGCCGCGCACCGCCATGCCTTGGCAGCCGACGAGGGCGCGCCGGCCGCCCTGCGCCTGGGCTTTGCGCTGCGCGGTTACTGGCTGCACCGCGGCCTGCCCACCACCGGCCTGGACATGACCCTGGCCGCGCTGGCCCACCGCGGTGCGGCCACGCTGCCGCCGGCACTGCGCGCGCGTGGGTTGTTCGACGCCGGGCAGCTGTGCAGTTTCATGGGCCGCTACGGCGAGGCGCGGGGGCACCTGGAGCACAGCCTGACGCTGGTGCGCGCGCTGGGCGACAGCGCCCGCGTGGTGTCGGTGCTGCAGCCGCTGGGCATGGCGGCCATCGGCCTGGGCGACCGGGCGCTGGCCCAGGCCTGCTTCGACGAGGCGCTGCAGCGGGCGCGGGCGCTGGCTCAGCCGAGGCCGCTGGCGGCGGCGCTGAACGCGCGGGCCCAACTGCACCGGCTGGAAGGCGACCCGGACGCGGCGCAGCCGCTCTACGCCGAGGCCCTGCAGCTGGCCCGTGCCACCGGCGACCGCGAGACCGTGGCCGTGGCGCTGCTGAACCTGGCCATGGTGGCCCTGGGCCGTGGCCGGCTGGACGGCGTGCGTGCACAGATCGCCGAGGCCGCCGGGCTGGCCCGCACCGCGGGCTCGCTGCCGGCGGCGCTCGGCGTGCTGGACGCCTGCACCGGCTTGGCCGCCCTGGCCGGCGAGCCGGCCCTCGCGGCGCGCTTGCACGGCGCGGCGACCCACCTGTTGCAGGCGACCCGGCTGCAACGCGACGCGGTGGACGCCGCGTTCCTGGCGCCGCTGCTGGCCACCGCCCGCGCGGCCCTGCCGGCGCCCGCCTGGGCCGCGGCCGAGGCCGATGGCCAGGCCGCGGCGGCCCTGCCGCTGCTGGACGCGCTGTCGCCCTGGCTGGGCGGCAGCTCGGCGGCGCCGGCGTTCACCAGTCGTTGATCACGAAGGGGTCCAGCGGATCCAGCGGCTTGTCACCGGCCAGCACCTGCACGGCGTACTTGTAAAAATCGCGCCGGGTGTTGAGGTTGACGCAGCTGAACTCGGTGGGCCGCTCGCCGATGTGACAGCGCACGATCTCGCCGTCGGCGCGCTTGTCGAACTGGATGCCGTTGGCGGCGAAGCGGTAGGGCCCGTCGGCCGGCAGGCGCCAGGTGATCAGCACTTCGGTGCGCGGCTGGGTAAAGCGCAGCACCTCCTGGTTCACCCGCACCCGGCCGTTCATCACCCGCACCTGCGGGTTGGCCGGGTCGGGCTGGCCATGCATGTCGCCAGGGCCGGCCCCGCCGTGCATGCCGTGGCCGGGCGGGTGGTTGATGGTGATGCTGCAGCCGGCCAGCAGCAGCGCCGCCAGGCTGGCAGCCAGGGTCAGTGTTCGGGTCATGGGCATCCTCCGGGGGCGTGGGCCGGTGCGGCCCGCAGCGCTTTATACCGGGCCAAGGCCGCCGCCGCCTCCCCCCAGGACACCCGGCGGCCGGGGCACCGGCCCGCCCGCGGGCACGGCGCAAAATCATCGGTTCCGACGACGCCGGCGCCGAAGGCGCGGCCAACAATCGGCGCCATCCCCCATCACTGTCCTGTCAGGAGCACCTCATGGCTGAAGCCTATATCGTCGCCGCCGCCCGTACCGCCGGTGGCCGCCGCAACGGCAAACTCGCGGGCTGGCACCCGGCCGACCTGGCGGCCAGCGTGCTGGATGCCCTGGTCGAGCGCACCGGCGTGGACCCGGCGTTGATCGACGACGTGATCATGGGCTGTGTCGGCCAAGCCGGCGAGCAGGCCACCAATATCGCCCGCAACGCGATCATGGCCAGCAAGCTGCCCGAGAGCGTGCCCGGCACCTCGGTGGACCGCCAGTGCGGCTCGTCGCAGCAGGCGCTGCAGTTTGCCGCCCAGGCGGTGATGTCGGGCACGATGGACATCGTCATCGCCGCCGGCGTGGAAAGCATGTCGCGTGTGCCGATGGGCCTGCCCGCCACGCTGCCGGCCAAGCATGGCCACGGTTTTTACGTCAGCCCGGGCATGGCCAAGCGCTACCCCGGCGTGCAGTTCAGCCAGTTCACCGGCGCCGAGATGATTGCCAAGAAGTACGGCATGACCAAGGACCAGCTGGACGAGTTTGCCTACCTCAGCCACCAGAACGCCATCGCCGCCACCCGCAGCGGTGCCTTCAAGGACGAGATCATCCCGGTGGCCGTGCGCATGGCCGACGGCACCGAGACCGGCGAGCTGCACACCGCCGACGAAGGCATTCGCTTCGACGTCTCGCTGGACGGCATCAAGGCCGTCAAGCTGATCCAGGAAGGTGGCGTCTGCACGGCGGCGTCGGCCAGCCAGATCTGCGACGGCTCGGCCGGCCTGATGGTGGTCAGCGAGCGTGGCCTGAAGAGCCTGGGCGTCAAGCCGCTGGCCCGGGTGCACCACATGTCGGTGATCGGTGGTGACCCGGTGGTGATGCTGGAGACCCCGGTGCCCGCCACCCAGCGTGCCCTGGCCCGCGCCGGCATGAAGATCGACGACATCGACCTGTACGAGGTCAACGAGGCCTTCGCCCCGGTGCCGCTGGCCTGGCTGCAGGTGCTGGGCGCCGACCCCAAGCGCCTGAACGTCAACGGCGGTGCCATCGCCCTGGGCCACCCGCTGGGCGGCAGCGGCGCCAAGCTGATGACCACCCTGATCCACGCCCTGGGTGCCCGCGGCAAGCGCTACGGCCTGCAGACCATGTGCGAAGGTGGTGGCCTGGCCAACGTCACCATCATCGAGCGCCTCTGATCAGGGCCATCTGTCTGCTGCACGGGCCGATCTGGCGCCTGCGCTGCTCGCCGTACGGGTGTACGGCTGCGCGGCTCGACGCCACCTCAGCCCGTTCGCGACGGCATCTCGCCCTGCTCAGCGGAGCGGGGCAGTCTCCTCCTCGCCGACCATGACCGATTCCCTCGCCGCCGGCCTGGCGGCGCTGCTGTCCCTGCCCGGCGCGCCGGTGCAGGTCGGCGGCCTGAAACGCCTGTCCGGCGGCGCCAGCCAGGAGACCTGGGCTTTCGATGCCAGCGGCGCCGACGGCACGCTGCGGCCGTTGATCCTGCGCCGCGCGCCACCCGGCGCCGAGCTGCGTGGCAGTGGCAATGCCGGCCTGGCCACCGAGGCCGAGCTGATCCACCAGGCCGGTGCCGCCGGTGTGCCGGTGCCCGCGGTGGCCGCCGTGCTGCGGCCCGAGCAGGGCCTGGGCGACGGCTTCGTCATGCAGCGCCTGCCCGGCGAGACCTTGGGCCGCCGCATCGCCAGCGCCTACCGGCCCGCACTGGCGCGCCAGTGCGGCCAGGCCCTGGCGCGCATCCACGCGCTGCCGGTGGCCGGCCTGCCGGCGCTGCGCCACACCCAGCCACGCGCCGAGGTCGAGCACCTGCGCGACTGGCATGTCCGGCTGGGCGCGGCGCGGCCGGTGTTCCAGCTGGCGCTGCGCTGGCTGGCCGAGCGGGCCCCCGCCGACGGCGTGGCGGCGCTGGTGCACGGTGACTTCCGCAATGGCAACCTGATGGTCGACCTGGACGCTCCCGGCGGCGCGCTGGTCGGCGTGCTGGACTGGGAGCTGGCCCATGTCGGCGACCCGATGGCCGACCTGGGCTGGTTGTGTTGCACCTCCTGGCGCTTCGGCCAGCTGGACCGGCCGGTGGGCGGCTTCGGCCAGTTCGACGAACTGTTTGCCGGCTACCGCGACGCCGGCGGCCGGGTCGACGAGGACCGGGTGCACTGGTGGCAGGTGCTGGGCACGCTGCGCTGGGGCGTGATCTGCGAGAGCATGGGCCACGCCTGGCTCAGCGGCGCCGAGCCGGTGATGGAGAAAGCCGCCATCGGCCGCCGCGCGTCGGAGAACGAGATCGACCTGCTGGCCCTGATCCTGCCCCGACCGACCGTGGAGAGCCGCTGATGCAGGACGCACCGCACCCCGAACAGCTGCTGGAGGCGGTGGTGCGCTTCCTGCGCAACGAGGCCCTGCCGGCGCTGAGCCGCCACGGCGAAGGTGCGCTGGCCTACCAGGCCCGCGTGGCGGCCAACATGCTGGACATCGTCAAGCGCGAGGTCACGCTGGCCCCCGCCGCCGATGCGGCCGAGCTGGCCCGCCTGCAGGCCTTGGTGGGCCGCCCCGGCGAGCCCGGCGACCTGGCCACGCTGAACCGCCGCCTGGCCGAGCGCATCGCCGACGGCAGCCTGGACGCCGCCACACCCGGCGTGGCCGAGCACCTCTGGCACAACACCCTGGCCAAGCTGGCGGTGGACCAGCCCGGCTACGAGACCTACCGCCGCATCGTCGGTGACCCCGTTGCACCGCCCCCTTCCAGGAGCCCCGCATGACCGAACTCGTGACCTACCGCACCGATGGCGACGTGGCCATCATCACGCTGAACAACCCGGAGCGGCTGAACCCGATGTCCGGTGCGCTGCAGCAGCAGCTGCGCACCCACCTGGCCAAGGTGGTGGCCGACAAGGCGGTGCGTGCCGTGGTGCTGACCGCCGCCGGCCGCGCTTTCTGCGTCGGCGCCGACCTGACCGGCTTTGCGCCCGACGACAGCGGCCGCAGCCTGGGCCAGCGCACCGCCGACCAGATGCACGGCCAGTCCAACCGCCTGATCAGCGACATCCGCGCGTTGCCGGTGCCGGTGGTGGTGGCGGTGAATGGCCCGACGGCCGGCGCCGGCGTCGGCATCGCGCTGTCGGGTGACATCGTCATCGCCGCCAAGTCGGCCTATTTTTACCTGCCCTTCATGGCCAAGCTGGGCATCGTGCCCGACCTGGGCACCACCTGGTTCTACCAGCGCCTGCTGGGCACCGGCCGCGCCACCGCGCTGACCCTGCTGGGTGACCGCCTGCCGGCCGACAAGGCCGCCGACTGGGGCCTGGTCTGGCAATGTGTGGACGACGCCGCGCTGCAGGACGAGGCCCTGGCCATCGCCCGCCGCCTGGCCCAGCTGCCGGCCCATGCCGCGCTGGAGACGCGCCGCGCCTACGACGCTGCCGCCAGCCACACGCTGGACCAGCAGATGCACTACGAGGCCGAGCGCCAGCGCGAACTGCTGGACAAGCCCGAGATGAAGGAAGGCGTGTCGGCCTTCCTGGAAAAGCGCACGCCGACCTTCGCGCCGCGCTGAGCAGGCCGCGCCGGGCGCGACGCTCGCCGCATGCCACGGACCGAAGCCCGCAAACGCCGCGGATCCGGCTCCGCCGGTCCGCTGGCGTTGCCCCCTTGAGGGGGCGCGCGCAGCGCGTAGGGGGTGTTCCCTTCAGTCGCGGCCGCCCAGCCACCGGGGCCGCATAAAGGGGTGCAGCGCCACCCGGCTGCCGGCCTGCAGGGTCTGCAACTCGGTGGGTGCCAGCGGCACCTGGGCGGCGGCCTCGCGCAGCTGGGCCAGCGGCAGCCGGCAGGCTTGGCAGCGGCCGAGCCGGGCGGTGCCGTCGTCGCTGGCGGTGAGGATGCGCTCACCGTCGGGGTGGAAGACCACCGAGTTCACCGAGTCGCCATGCCAGGCCAGGGCCGACAGCTCGCGGCCGCTGGCGGCGTCCCACACGCGCACGCTGTTGTCGGCGCTGCCGGTCAGCACCAGGCGGCCGTCGGGGCTGAAGTCGGCCGAGGACAGCGCCGCGCTGTGGCCGCCCTGCAGCGTCACCGGTCGGGCGTCGGCGGCGCCATCCAGCGGCCAGACCTGGGCGCTGCGGTCGCGGCTGGCGCTGACCAGGCGGCGGCCGTCGCGGCTGAAGCCGATGCTGCTGACATCACCGCCATGGCCGGCCAGCCGGCGCGGTGCGCTGCCGGCCGTGGCCTGGCGGTCCCACAGCAGCACGGTGGCGCCGTCGACGGCGGCCAGCCAGCGGCCGTCGGCGCTGAGCGTGGGCAGCTGCACCGGCACCGGCGCGGTCACCGTCCAGGCGGGTTTGGGGTCGGCCTGGGTCAGCGCGGCCAGCGGCCAGACCGCCAGGGCGCCCGCCTCGTTGCTGCTGACCAGCTCGGGCCGGCCGGGGTTGAAGCTGGCGCTCTGCCAGGCCAGCAGCCAGTCGGGCGTGGTGGTCTTCAGGCTGCCGGCGTTCCACAGCACCGGGCGCACGGTCTGGTAGATGTCGTGGCTGGTGTTCTGGCCCAGCACCCATTGGCCATCGCTGCTCCAGCCCACGTTGGACACGGTGTCGGCGGTGGCGTCGGCCAAGCGCTCGGCGTCCAGCGCCTTGCGCTGGCCCAGGTCGGCCAGGGGCGTGATGCGGCAGTTGCGGTCGCCCTCGGCCTGCTCGCCGCAGACCACCGCGCGGTCGCCCTTGGGGTTGAACGCGGCGCCAAGCTGCCAGTGCGCCGGGTCGGCGGCCAGCAGCAGGGGTGGCTGCAGCCGCCAGCGGCGCAGCGTGCCGTCGCGGCTGGTGGTGATGACGCGGCCGTCGGGGCCGAAAAAGGCGTGGGTGACCTCGTTGCGGTGGCCACGCAGCACGGCGATGGCGCTGTGTGTGCGCGACGACCAGACCCGCGCCGTGCCGTCGCTGCTGGACGAGACCAGCAGCTCGCCGTCGTCCGAGACGTTGGCGTCGGTCACCCAGTCGTCGTGGCGGCGCTCGTCGCGGGTCTTCTCGTCGGTCCAGAACACCACGCGCTTGTCAGACACCGTCATCAGCCGGTAGGCGTCGTCCACCCGCTGCACGAAGCTGGCGCGCAGCACCGGCCGGTCGTGCTGCAGGTCGTGCTGGTTCTTCTGCTGGGCGCTGGCCGGCTGCAGCCGGCCGTTGGCCAGGTCCAGCATCCAGACCCGTGCCAGCCGGTCGTCGGACGCGGTGGCCAGCAGCGACGCGTCGTTGGGGTGGAAGTTGAGGTCGCGGATCGCGCCGTCATGGTGCACCGGCGACAGGCCAGCCACCTGGCCGATCCAGGGGCGGTGCGGCGCGGCCGGGTCGGCGGCCCGTTGCCAGACGATGACCTTGCCACTGTTGTCACCCGAGGCCAGCCAGTGGCCGTCGCCGGAGAAGGCCAGCGCGGTGACGGTGGCCGCCCGGTCGCTGCCGGGCAGCAGGCTGTGGCGGGCCTGCAGGCCCTTGGCGCCCAGGCTGGCGACGACCAGCTCGCCGTTGAAGCAGGACAGCGCCACCTGCGCCGGGCCCCCCGGGCCGGCGGGGGTCAGCGCCGCGGTATGGGCCGGGTTGCGCTCGCCGCTGCAGGCCAGCTCGGCCAGCGGTGCGGCGTCGCCGCTGCCGTCGGGGTTGTTCGGGCCGTTCTGGCGGTTGGTGGCCAGCAGCACCACCTTCCACTGGTCGGTCAGCACCACCACCTGCTCCCCACCGTCCACCGCCACCAACCAGGCCTTGACGACGTTGGCGGACACGCTGAGCGTGGCCTGGGTCTTCAGCGTGGCGGCGTCCAGCAGCCACAGGCGCTGGCCACCGGCCAGCAGCAGGCGGCTGCGGTCGGCGTTGTAGCGGGCTTCGGTGAGCGGTGCGTCGAAGGCCAGGATCTGTTCGGTCTGGGCGACCTCCAGCGTGGCCATGGCCTGGCGCAGCGCGTATTCGGCGCGTGGGTTGCCGGCATCCTGCTCCAGGGCCAGCAGGGCCAGCCGGGCGCTGCGCGCCGGGTCCTGCGCCTGCTCCAGCAGGGCCCGCGCGGCCAACTCGCGTGAGCGTGCCTGGCGCTGCAGCGACAGGCCGTTGAAGGCCGCGCCCACCGACACCAGCACCACCGCCGCCACCAGGCCACGCAGGCCCCAGGTCTGCAGCCGGGCGCGGCGCCGCTCGCGGGCCTCGGCCCGCGCGCTCTTGTCCAGAAAGGCCTGCACCGCGGCCAGCCGGCGCTCACCGTCGCTGGCCGTGCCGCCGGTGCACAGCCGCACCCAGGCGGCGTTGGGCCGGCAACGCTGCTGCCAGTCGCGGGCACGCTCCAGGCTGCGGCCGCGCCACAGCTCACCATCGGCCTCGGCATGGGCCCGGGCGTCGTCGATCAGGCGCTGCAGCTCGGCAGCGGCCTCGGCCTCGGCGGCCACCCAGCCACGCAGCTGGCGCCACAGGCGGATCAGGCTCTCGTGCGAGATGTCGATCACCGGGTTGGCGGCCAGCGGCACCTCGGCGCCGGGCACCAGGAAGGCGGTGTCGGGGCGGCGGTAGCGCTCCACCACCTGGGTCACGTCGGCGATGCCCTGGGCGCTGCCGCCGCCGCAGACGGCGCACAGCTCGTCGAAGGCCAGCGGCCGGCGCACCTCGGTGCCCTCGGCCACCCGTTCGGTCAGGGCGCGGAACACACGCTCGACCATGCCGCCGGGTTCACCCAGCGCGCCGAGTGAGCGGCAGGCCTCGTCCGCATGGTTGCTCAGCGCGTTGGCGGCGCCGCCGGTGGCCTCGTAGTCCTCCAGGTCGATGGGCCGCACCCCGCCGCAGGCCTCGGCCCAGCGCTGCCAGGTGCGCGCCAGTGCATGCTGCATCACCGGCAGGTCGTCGAAGTCGTCGCTGACGTCGTTGAGCAGGCGCTGCACCAGGCGCGGCGCGATGCGGGCGCCACGCAGCTCGACCGGCTTGACGATGGCCTGCTTGCGCTGCTCACGCTTCAGGCGTGGCACCAGGTAGCCCCCACGGCTGACGGCCTCGGGCAGGTCGCGGAAGTCGGCACAGGCGCCCAGCGTGTCCGAGCGCAGCGTCAGCACCACGCTGACCGGCGAGGCCGGGTCGGCGGCGGCCTGCAGCAGCAGCTTGACGAAGGCGGCCGCCTCGTCCGGGTCGGCCAGGCGCTTGAAGCGGAAGATCTCCTCGAACTGGTCGACCACCACCAGCACGCGTGCACCCGCCGGCAGGCGCGACTGGCGCACCGCCTCCACCAACCCCAGCCCGCCCAGGCGCAGCTGGCCGACCAGCGAGGCGGTGCGCTGGGCCAGCGGGTGGTTCTCGTCGTCGCCGGCCTCGGCTTGCAGCCGCTCGGCGGCCAGCAGGCCGGCCTGCACGTCGGCGGCCACCAGCACCGCGGCCAGCGCCGCCGCCAGGTGGGCGATGGGCCGGTTGCCCGGGCGCATGACCACCGGGCGCCAGTCGGTGTCGAAGTCGGTGTCGTGGCGGCGCTTCAGCTCGTTGAGCAGGCCGGCCAGCACCAGCGACGACTTGCCGCAGCCCGAGGCGCCGGACACCGCCAGCAGCGGCAGCTCGGCCAGCCGGGCCACCAGCTCGTTGATCTGCTGGTCGCGGCCGAAGAAGCGGTCGGCCTCACCGGGCTTGAACGAGCGCAGCCCGGGGAAGGGGTTGGCCGCGATCAGGGCACAGGCCTCGGTGGTCAGGCTCATGCCGCGCCCCCGGGCAGGGCATCCACAAAGGCCCGCAGCTCGGCCTCGTTCTGGCTGACGGTGGCCTGCACCACCCGGGCCTTCTTGGTGGCGAAGGTGGACTTCTCGGCCGAGCCCTCGCCGGTGGCGTAGATGCACAGCCGGTCCGGCCCCAGCCGTTCGGCCAGGGCGTCCAGGTCCATCAGGTCGAACACCCAGTCCTCCGACTGGCGCGACCAGAACACGATGACCTGCGCGCAGGCACCCAGCGTGCGGGCCAGCCGCTCCGGGTCCTTGGGCAGGGTGCCGGCAAACTTCAGCGGCCGCGGTTCCAGCCCCAGCCGGTCGGTCAGCACGGCCTTCAGCGGGCCCAGGTCGGCCAGGTCGCCGTCTTCCACCAGCAACGCCACCTCGCGTGGTTTGGGCGGGGTCTTGGGCGTGGGCTTGGGCAGCTTGTCCAGCACCAGGGTCTTCAGGTCCTCCAGGCTGCCCTGCAGGTAGTCCACCCCCTCGTTGGCCAGGTCGCTCTCGATGAAGTCGATCAGGCTGCGGCAGCTGGCATCGGTCTCGGCGGCGGGCTGGATCCACACCAGCGGCGCCGGCCGGCCACGCGCCTTCATCTCGGCATGGGCCAGCTCCAGCTGCAGCCGCGCGCGTGCCGGGGTCAGCGGCTCGATCGAGGCCTGGCGCGCCACCAGGTGGATGCACAGCAGCGATTCCGACAGGTCGCGCGTGATGCGCTCGCGGTGGTCGTCGGCGTTCCACAGGTACTCATGCTCGGGCAGCACCAGAAAGCCACGCTGGCGCAGGTCGGTGCGCAGGCGCTCCCGCTCCTGCGCCAGCTCGGGCCCGGTGTTGGCGACGAAGACCTTGCCCAGCGCGGCCTTCTTCTGCTGGCCCTGCAGGAATTCCAGCGCCTCCATCAGGTCGTAGACCACCCGGCCCAGGCGCTCGTGGTAGTCGTCGTAGTCGCGTTTGGGGTCGAGCTCGCGCCAGGGCTTGGGGTCGAGGTTGTAGAACTCGTGGTGGCCGATCTCGGCCAACTCGCGTGGCAGCGCCTGGTCGGGCTTGGGCGGGTGCTTGAAGATCGGCACCAGCTTGCGGCCGCTGGCGTTGGCCTCGGCCTTGAGCTTGCCGAGAAAGCGGTCCAGCTCCTTGCGGCACTCGTCGCTGTCGAAATAGGTACGCGAGATCAGCGCCAGGAAGATGCCGGCGGAATCGACCGCCTCGGCGATCTCCGGCCGCCAGGCGTCGCCGGCGCGCAACTCGGCGGTGTCGCGCCACATCTGCACATCACCCACCAGGTCGCGCAGCGAGGCGCGCACGCTGTCGCAGAACTTGTCCACCCAGGGGTCGGGCCCCTCGTTGGACGCACGGCGGTAGCTGATGAACAGGTCGTTCTTGAACTGCGGCAGGTAGCCCATGGTGCTGCGGGGTGCCGTCGCTCAGCCCTGCTGGGGCTTGCTCCAGTCGGTGACCCAGGCGCCGTTTTCGGCGGTGATGCTGCGCTCGACCTCGTCGACGAAGCGCTGCACCTGCTCGGGTGCCAGGTGGTCGGGCCGTAGCAGCCATTCGTCACGGATGCCCTTCAGCAGGTCGTAGGTGGCGTAGTAGCGGCTGGCCAGTTCGTCCAGCCGCGCGGCCGCGATGTGGGCGGTGACGGCCGAGGCCGCGGCGGCCACCAGCGTCAGCCAGGGCACGGCCCAGCCCACGGTGAGCATCTGCTGGGCCGCCTGCGCCCCTGCCGCCTCGGGCACCTGCTGGCCCGACAGCGCACCCAGGCCGACCGCGGCCAGCCCGAGCAGGAACTCGGCCGCGTGCAGGCGCTTGGCGCTCTGGCCAGCCTCTTCGCCCTTTTTCTTGTACCAGCCGATCTGGCCGTCCACACGCTGGGCCACGTAGTCGTCCAGCGTGAGGGTGGACGGCCGCTCACGCCGCAGCGGCGTGGTGGCGGCGGCCAGGCCGGCCAGGTCGGCCGCGGCCTGCTTGACGGCGCGGCAGCGGCGCGCCAGCGTGGCCGGGCCGGCGGGCAGGGCGGTGGTTTCGGGCGCGGCGCCCTCGGCCGGCGTGTCGACGGGCAGGGCGCCCATCAGGTGGCGGTAGATCGCCTCCTTCAGCAGCTCGGACACATTGCGCGCCCGCACCCAGGCCTGCAGCCGCTCGGGCGCCAGCATCTTCTGGCGGATATAGGGCACCAGGGCCAGCAGCAGCACGCCGACGGTGGTGACCAGGCCTTGCTGGCCGCCCAGCACCTTGGTGCCCAGCACGCCGGCCAGCACGGTGAGGAACAGGCCGGCCACGCCGGCCACTGCGGCGACGATGCGCCAGCGGCGGATCGAGTCGGCCATCTGCGTGGCGACGGTGGACCACAGGTCCTGATCCTGCCAGGCGGACTGCACCACCTGGGCAGGGTCGGTGGGCGCAGCCCGGGACGGGGCGGCGGCGGGGTCGTTGCCCATGGGGCTCCTCCAACGGCGGATCTCTTCGTGCGGCCGGGCATGCTGCCCGGGGCCGCGGCCACCCCAACGACGTGGCGATCTCTGGGCCGGGCTTCTGTGGCCCGGCTCGAAATCAGTATTGCATAGAACCCCCGGCGGGCGCCCCCCCGCGTGGGCCGATGACCCGGGTTTCGACAGGCCGCACAATCGCCGGCCATGCACCCGCCCGCCCGGTCTCCCACCACTGCTTCGACGACGATCTGGGTGACGCTGCGCCACCGTGGCTTCCGCAATATCTGGCTGGCCAGCGTGGTGTACTTCATCGCCAATGCCATGCACACCATGGCCGCGGCCTGGCTGATGGTGGAGCTGACCGGCTCGTCCTTCCTGGCGGCGCTGGTGCAGACGGCGGTGTTCCTGCCGATGTTCGTGCTGGCCCTGCCGGCCGGCGTGCTGGCCGACACCACCGACCGCCGGCGCCTGATCCTGGGCGCGCTGGGCGTGCAGGCGCTGGCGGTGGTGGTGCTGGCGGGGCTGCTGCTGGCCGGCTGGGCCGGGCCCGCCACGCTGCTGGTGTTCACCGGCATCACCGGCTGCTGCACCGCCATGCTGTCGCCCGCCTGGAACTCGGCGGTGGGCGAGATCCTGCCGCGTGACGAGCTGCCGCAGGCCATCATCGCGATGAGCATCGCCTACAACGGCGCACGCGCGCTGGGCCCGGCCTTTGCCGGCCTGGTCTACGGCCTGGCCAGCGGCGCCGGTGGCAAGCAGGTGGGTGGCGGCGCGGTGTTTGCGCTGGCGGTGGCCGGCACGCTGGTGATGGCCTGGGCCATCCACCGCCAACCCCCCCGGCCGCATCCGCCCAGCCGGCTGCCGCCGGAGCGGCTGTGGGGCGGCACGCTGGCCGGGCTGCGCTACTCCTGGCATTCGCACACCATCCTGGCGCAGCTGGTGCGCACGGCCACCTACAGCGCGGCCGGCTCGGCGCTGTGGGCGCTGCTGCCGGTGATCGGCCAGCAGCGGCTGGGCCTGGGCGCCGAGGGCTTCGGTTTCCTGATGGGCTGCCTGGGCACCGGCGCGGTGGCCGCCGGGCTGGTGATCGGGCCGCTGCGCCAGCGCCTGGGGCTGGAACGCCTGGTCAGCATCTGCTGCGTGGTGTTTGCGCTGACCATGGCGGTGGCGGCGCTGTCGCGCTGGGCCTTGCCGGTCTACGTCGGCCTGGTGGCCGGCGGTGCGGCCTGGATGAGCGTGATGAGCACCTTCAACACCGCCACCCAGACCAGCGCACCACCCTGGGTGCGCTCACGCGCCACGGCCATGCATGTGCTCAGCGCGCTGGGCTCGTTTGCGCTGGGTTCGGCCTTCTGGGGGGCGGTGGCCGGGCTGGCCGGCCTGCCCGCCGCGCTGCTGGCGGCCACCGCGCTGATGCTGGGCAACCTGCTGCTGGCGCGGCGCTTTCCGCTGCGCATGGGCGAGCTGCACGAGGTGACGCAGGCGCCCTTCGAGGACCTGCTGGTGGCCGATGCGCCCGACCCCGAGGCCGGCCCGGTGGCGGTGGAGCTGAGCTACCGCATCCTTCCCGAGTTGGCCGAGGCCTTTCTCGACGAGGCGGCCCTGCTGAAGGCGCCGCGCCAGCGTGACGGCGCCACCTTCTGGCGCATCTACCGGGACCTGGACGACCCGACACGTTATGTCGAGCGTTTCATCGTCGCGCGCTGGGCCGACTACCTGCACCAGCGTGCCCGCGCCACGGTGGCCGACCAGGCCATCGAGGCCCGGCTGCGGGCCCTGCTGGCACCGGGTGAGACGGTGACCATGCAGCACTACATCGCGGAGCGCTGATGACCCACCCCCTGCGCGCTTTGCGCGCCCCCGCAAGGGGGCAACGCCAGCGGCCCGGCCAAGCCGGATCTGCGGCGGTCGCTGGCTCAGCGCTTTTCGGATCCGACGCCTACGCCCCCCAGGAGATCGCCGCCCGGGTGCAAGAAGTGGGTGTGGGCAAGGCGCGGTTGCCGCTGCTGACGCTGGCCTTGCTGGGCGTGCTCGCCGGCGTGTTCGTCGGGCTGGGCGCGCTGATGTTCACGCTGGTGGCCAGCGATGCCAGCCTGGGCTTTGCCGCGTCGCGCCTGTTGGGTGGCCTGGCGTTTTCGCTGGGCCTGGTGCTGGTCAGCATCGCCGGTGCCGAGCTGTTCACTGGCAACAACCTGCTGGCCATGGCCTGGGCCAGCCGCCGCATCGGCACGGCGGAGCTGTTGCGCAACTGGGGGGTGGCCTGCGGCGCCAATGCGGTGGGTGCGGCAGGGCTGGCGCTGGTGGTGTTCCTGGCCGGCCACGCGGCGCTGAACGAGGGGGCGGTGGGGCAGGCGGCGCTGCGCATCGCGCTGGCCAAGGTGCAGCTGCCCGTGGCCGAGG
>Ga0208398_100830_pt1 | contig 15554 bp, 15 predicted proteins | sample LakWasMe79_HOW10_2_FD_183905 | JGI IMG/M metagenome (GOLD analysis project Ga0208398, IMG submission 183905) | Freshwater sediment methanotrophic microbial communities from Lake Washington under simulated oxygen tension - Sediment Metagenome... | ecosystem: Environmental > Aquatic > Freshwater >...
GGCCGTTTTTTCAAAATTTATTGTTTCTTTTTCTAACATACCTTCAAATAAGACTGCAAATTTAATGATTTGAGTTCGATTGTTGCGTTTTATTTTTTTGTTCGGGATTTGTCTCGTTTCTCGTAAAAACTCAGAGTCGCAAAGTTTGTCAATGATAACAAAAATGACTAATATCTCTCTTTAGCCCCGATTGAAACGAAAATCCTCTTATCCTGTGGTTCAGGACAAGAGATTGCAGTGGAAAGCGGGACCAATGCCGGCTGAAAATACCTTGTCTTTCTGCTCCAAAAAAATACCCCTCATTTCTGAAGGGTATCATTTTATAGAAAATTGTCGAATATTATTTTTTGTTCAATTTGGAAAGCAATCTCAAAAATTCGATGTACAACCAAACTAAAGTAATTATTAATCCCATTGCTCCGTACCATTCCATGAATTTTGGCATTTTTTGTTCCACTCCTTTTTCTATTCGATCGAAATCCAAGAACAGGTTTAACGCTGCAATTACAATTACAAATACGCTGATTCCAATGCTCATCATCGAATTACCGTAGTGTACAGGTACGAAACTTGTAAATAGTGAAATTACCCACGAAATTAAATAATAAGTTACAATGGCCAATGTAGCGGCAACTACAACAGATTTGAACTGCTCGGTTACTTTTACAATTTTGTATTTGTACAGACCAAGACAAACTCCAAAAGTAACAAAAGTCGCCCCAACAGCCTGCGTTACAATTCCTGGGTACTGCACTTCAAAAATAGCAGATACTCCACCTATGAACAATCCCTCAAAAAGGGCATATCCCGGTGCCAAATAAGGAGAATATTGAGGTTTGAATGACGCGATTACAACTAAAATCAATCCTATTATTGCTCCACCAAATGCTGGAACTATTGGGTTCATTCCGTTAAAAGTAGCCCACCAAATTACCGTTGCCGAAGCTACAAGCAATAAAAAAAGAATTAAACTTCTGTTGATGGTTCCAGACAATGTCATGTCTTGATTTTCGTCAATAACTGTCGCCTGATGCACTTCCGATTGTCTGGAAACTGCAGTGGAAAATGTTTTATTATTTAAAAAAGGGTTATTCGAATTCATGGTTTTCAAATTTAAATTTTATCAAATATAAATTATATTTTTTAGAAGACTGTTTAAAATTTATTAATTTATTTCCGGTTATTTCCCCGACAACCATGCCCTTGGATTGGTATAAGTTGTGTTTTGGGTGATGGCAAATTTCAGTATTGTTTTTCCCTCTCCATTGGTTTTTATTTTACCCAAACTTTGCCTTATGCTCACATTATCACCTTTTGTTACATTCACAGAACTCAGATTTTGGTATATAGTAAAAAAATCACCGTGCTGGAGCATTACCAATTTATTTACCGGCGAAATAATGATAACGCTTGTTACCACTCCGGCAAAAACTGCTCTGGCACTAGAACCTGAATCGGTAGTGAATTCCAATCCGCTGTTATGGATTTGCAGTTCTCTATAAACCGGGTGTGACTGGTCACCAAAACCCAAAGAAATATATCCTTTTTCCACAGGCCAGGGCAATTTCCCTTTATTGGCCTTGAAATTATCGGAATCCACTTTGCCGTAAGGCGATAAATCTATTTTGGTGGTTGAAACTGCTGCCACTGGAGCCGTTGCTGGTTCTTCCTTGGCAATGGCTTTTTCAACTTCTTTAGGAATCGGAATTGGTTTTGGAATTGGTTTCGAATTGGCTTTGGCTTTGGCTGCGGCCAATGCATTCGCTTTCTCAATTTCTTTTTTCTTTTGCAGTGCTTTGGCTTTTTCCAAGGCAATGGCTTTTGCAGCAGCTTCGGCTTTTGCTTTTTCTCTGGCTGCTTTTGCGATGGCCGCTTTTCTGTTGGCTTCTGCAATCGCTTCCCTGATTAATTTATCTATTTTTTTGTCTATCGTTTTAGACTCTTGCTGTTTTTTCTTTATCTCAGCTATAATTTTCTTTTTGTCTTTTTTCAAAGATTCAACCAGTTTTACCTGCTCTTGCTTTTCTTTTTCCAAAGACAACCTTTCCTTATCTTTTTCTACAATCAGTGCTTCTTTAGCACTTTTTTGAACATCCAGTTTGGCATTGAACGTATATAGTACATTCGTTTTGGATTGGATTTCTTTTCCCTGCATACGCCTGTAATTGGTATACTGCTTCATATATTGAGCCCTTTTGTAGGCCTGAAAAAAATTCTGGGAGGACAGCAAAAACATCGCCCGGCTTTCTTCAGAACGGCTTTTGTATGATTTAACAATCATCTTTGCATAATCTTCTTTAAGCAACAGCAGCTCTTTTTCCAATTTTTCAATTTGAGTCTGATTCACAGCAATTGAATTTCCGAGAAGTGATGTTTGTTTTTCAGTAGTAGCAATCAGTTCTTCCTTAAGTTTGATTTTATCACTTTGCAAAGCAATCACTTTGTTTGCTGTTTTTTCCTGCTTCTTTACCGTTTGAAGTTTGGTTTCGTTTTCCCGAATCTCTTGTTGAATTTTAACCTTGCGTTCTTCTAATTTTTTTTGTTGATTGTTTTGGCTCCAAAGTAAAGCCGATGAAATTAGAAAAATTAAACTCAGAAAATTTTTTAGCATCACAAATTATATAAAGTGCAAACTTAATGAATGATTTTATTAAAAGCGGCACTATTTTATTTTTTACCATAAATAGTACCGCTTAGATTTTTTATAAAAATTACATATTAAACAACCAAGACGCAGGATCGTTATAGGTTGTATTTTGTGAAATAGTGAACTTCAAAATGGTTTTCCCTTCTCCATTGGTTCGAATTTTCCCTAAACTTTGTTTGGTGTTCACTTTCTCCCCTTTGGTCACATAAACAGAACTTAAATTTTGATAAACCGTAAAACAATCACCATGCTGAATCATTACAGCTTTATTTACCGGTGATAAAACGATAACACTTGTCACTTCTCCACTGAAAACGGCTCTGGCATTTGATCCTTGTTCAGTAGTAATCTCAACCCCGCTATTATGAACCACAAGATTTGGATAAATAGGATGAGGCTGATCACCAAATCCAAGTGAGACAAAACCTTTTTCTACTGGCCATGGCAGTTTTCCTCTGTTTGCCCTGAAATTATCTGCCAGTATTTTGGATTCGGCTGTTAAGACAATTTTGGCTGAAGTGTACGCGGGTACCGGAGCATTAGGATTGGCTCTTGCATTTTCGGTTGCCGCTTTTCTATTAGCCTCGGCAATCGCTTCTCTAATTAAACGGTCAATCTGACGGTCGATAGCTCTTGATTCCTGTTGCTTTCTTTTAATTTCAGCCGTGATTTTTTTCTTGTCTTTTTTGATTGAATTCACCAATCTTAACTGCTCTTTCTTTTCTTTTTCAAGAGATAATTTCTCTTTGGTGTTTTCAGCAAGCAATTTCTTTTTAGCCACTTTTTGAGTATTCAGCTTTTGATTATAGCCTAAAAGTTCATCTGTTTTGGATTTGATTTCCTCCCCCTGCATTTTCCTGTAACTCGTATATTGTTTCATATACTGGGCTCTTTTGTAGGCTTGTAAAAAATTCTCCGATGACAGTAAAAACATCGCTCGGCTTTGCTCAGAACGGCTTTTGTAGGACTTGACAATCATCTTGGCATAATCTTCTTTAAGAACAGCCAGCTCTCTATTCAATTTGTTTATTTTCAGCTGATTGATGTACATGTCATTACCAAGAATCTTCGTCTGTTTCTCGGTAGTCCGAATCAGTTTTTCTTTCAGTTTTATTTTGTTGTTTTGCAGAATGATTACATTCACAGCCGATTTTTCTTTTTTCCTGACACTTTGCAATAACTTTTCATTATCACTGATTTCCTGTTGAATTTCGGCTTTGCGCTTTTCTAATTTTTCTTGTTGCGACTCCTGCCCCCACATTACTGAGGTAGCGCATAAAAAAAACAGGGCTAAGAGAAATTTTCGCATCTTACAATTATATTTTTTCAAATTTACTTAATTAAAATTCTTTTATAACCATTTGGAACACTATATGGAAAAGTTAGTTCTTCATTTATGGTTATAGTACCGTATCCTAAATTAATCTCGGTTTTCCCTTTTTCCTGCTCAGCATTGATAACAATATCTGACGGAATTGGGGACTCATTATACATTTTATAATCAGAATAAGATACCTCTATCTTTCTGTTTTCGGCTATCTGGGTAATCTCCTGCTTGCTCAACAGAAATTTCTCTTTATCCAAAAAGAAATATTTCCTGATATTGTTTTTTGAAATATCTTCCAATCGGTACGTCTGGTCAACTAATGAATCCCGATAATTTCCCTTAGACAAATCGTCCATTGCCTGACCGATCAATAGATTCTGCACTTTGGTAAAATCCAAATCGGTACCTAACCATTTACTCAATGAACTGAAATCTCCATCAAAATAAGTGCCTTCCTTCTTCTCATAATAACTTACCGAAGAAGGTGTTATCAACGCTTTGGCTATAGTGATTCCGAAAAAACGAATGCTCACCAGAATTTGTTCATCCTTTTTAATCTTAATTTCTGCCGTTAAATTTATATCTTGTTTATCGTCACTGTATTTTACATTGGATTTTATGTATAATGTGCTGAAATCATTTTTGATAGCATAGTGATTTTTAATAATTTTTTCTGCCGTCAAACGATTCTCATCTGTACTTTTGCTTTCATTTACAACTTTTGCTTTAGCTTTACAAGAAATCAATGTTATTGAACTGCACACGCAAACCATAAAAACAGAAAGTACCCTTATTATAAATCGATTCATTATTTTTTTTCTTTTAACAATTGATTGGCTTTATTGAAATATAATTCTTTTTTGGAAACATCACCTAATCCGTTATAGGCTTCTCCCAACTGTATATTAAAATTGATTTCTAAATTTTTATTTTCGACTACATAATCCAAACCCATTTCAAGAATGTCTTTGGCTCTCTTGAACAATTGCAGCTGGTTATTCGCCATTCCGGCATAATAATAAAATTGAGGTTCAGCAGGATAAGAATCAATCATAGCCATGGCTTTTTTGACTACCGGTTCAAACTGTTTGAGTTCGGTGCTGGCTTGAAGCCAAAGCAAGGCGGTTTCCAAATCAGCAACTGAGCCGTTATTCTCCGAAAGACTATAATATTTTACTGCCTTTTCCCATTCCTTTTTATTATGGTAAAATTTGCCTATTTCCTTGGCAACATTTACAGTAGTATCATTTTTAAAATAACCGATTGCATTATCCAAATCAGGTACAAACTGTGGATTGGTATTGACAAAAAGTAAAAACTCATTCAGGATTCGGTGTTTTATTTTGGGATCAATTTTAGAACTGGCCAAAACCATATTCATCGATTTTACCGCATTAGCTCCATCGTTGTTTTCGAGATAACTCTTAAACAAACTCACTTGTGCCCAAACCGACTCCGGAATTTCTTTTTGCAATTTTTTGGCAACTTCCTCTACTTTGCCCTCATCGTTATTATTGGAATATAAAAATATCAAGGCAATATAATTGGATTCCTCCTTGGGGGTTTTCTCAATCTGAGCTTTTAAATTATCAATTTCCGAATTTTGATATTTGCCTTCAGACAGGATTTCCATTTTGTACATTTCCCTTCTCTCAGTTTTCCCGACCTTTTCATTCAACTCATTAATTAACACCAAAGCTTTATCATACTGCTTGGTTACCATATAAAGCGAAGTCAGATCTTCCTTGTATTCTGCATCAAAAGGAATTATTTTGTTGACAAAGATTATGGCCTGATTGAAATCTTTCGTCTCGTAACATACGTCATACAACCCTACCCAAAACCATTTATTGCCAGGGTCGATTTGGGAGGCATGCTCATAGGAAGCATAGGCGTTTTTATAGTCTTTAGAATACTGGTAATTCTTGCCCATTTCAAAATAAATGGTTGCGTCATTGGGTTTCAGCTTTAAACACTGCTCCAAAGCAACCAGAGATTTGTCATAGTTTTCGATACTTTTTTGAAAAATGGATTCATAGAAAAAATCCTGGAATTTGTCTCCTTCCACTATAATTTCATCTGGTTCTGTCTGCGCCAATACCGTAACAGTATTGCTTAGCAAAACAGAAAAGGCGAATATGAAAGTCCAATTTTTTTTCATCTAAAAGAAGTCTTTGGGAGCAAAAGAAACACCATAGTTCTCTTTTGCAAAATAAATTAAAAAAACAACAAAGCAGCACAATAAATACTTAAAAATGCTGCTTTGCTGTTTTTTTAAATGCAGGCTTTTACATTATTCCAAAACGGAGTAATCCCCAATGCTTATACTGGTAAATTTTCCATCAAAACTGGCATGGTTTCCAATCATCGCGTTGTCTAAACTGGCATTTTTTATATGTGAATGTGTTTGCACCAAACTGTTTTGTATTACAGTGTTCTGTAAATGACAGGCATCTCCCAAAGACACGTTTGGTCCTACTGTTGAGTTAATTAAAACTACATTCTTCCCAATATAGCAAGGAGGAATGATAGTTGAATTTTCCAGTTTCACACTTTCATCTACCAAATTGATTCCATCATTGTGAAGAAATCCTAACATTCTGGAATTGGTTTCTACAGTAACGTCCTTGTTACCACAATCCATCCACTCATCAACTTCACCAGGAACAAATTTCATGCCTTTGGCCATCATTTGTTTAATCCCGTCATTGATTTGATATTCTCCTCCGTGAATAATATTATTATCCAATACTAATTGCAGTTCATTTTTTAAAACGGCTATATCTTTAAAATAATAAATTCCTATTACCGCAAGATCCGATACAAATTCTTTTGGTTTTTCAACCAATTCAATTATTTCATTGTTTTTGTTTAAGTTGACTACTCCAAATGCTTCTGGCTGGTCCACTTGTTTTACCCAAATAACACTGTCGGCATTTTTGTCCAAATTAAAGTTGGCACGGATTAAGGTATCTGCATAAGCAATAACTGCAGGACCGCTCAAAGAATCTTTGGCACACATAATAGCGTGACCTGTTCCAAGGGCTTCATTTTGATAATAAATGGTTCCTTTGGCACCTAACTTTTGAGCTATTCCAATTAAATCCTCTTCCACTTTTTTGCCAAAACTTTCGTGAATAACAAAAGCGATTTCTTCAATCGCCTGGTTTAAAACTCCGGCAATATCTTCTACCAAACGGTGTACAATCGGTTTACCGGCAACTGGGATTAATGGTTTAGGAATGGTTAAAGTATGTGGCCGAAGTCGTGATCCACGTCCCGCCATTGGTACGATTATTTTCATGTTTTTTTTTATTAAAAGATTGAAAAATTAAAAGATTGAAAAATTAGAATCAAAAATCTTTCAATTATTTAATCTTTAAAATTATTAAATTAATTTATTTCACTCCTGTACTACCAAAACCTCCTTCACCTCTTGATGTCTCGGTTAATTCCTGTACTTCAATCCACTCGGTGCGTTCGTGTTTGGCGATGATAAGCTGGGCAATACGTTCTCCGTTTTCAATAACAAATGGAGTATTGGATAAATTTACTAAAATTACTCCAATTTCACCTCTATAATCGGCATCGACTGTCCCTGGTGCGTTTAGAACTGTTATTCCGTTTTTGGCTGCCAATCCGCTTCTTGGACGTACCTGAGCTTCGTAACCTATTGGCAATTCAATGAAAAGACCAGTCTTCACAATAGTTCTTTCCAATGGCTGTAAGGTTACAGATTCAGTTAAATTAGCTCTTAAATCCATTCCTGCAGAAGCAATGGTTTCATAATTTGGCAATGCGTGCTGTGATTTGTTGATGATGTTTATAGTCATTATTTTTTTTATAATAAATTATATTGATTGCAGAATGCCCAAGATCTAATGAAAGCGACAACCTTTTCTAGATTCTTTACACAGAAAAGATACAGCGGACAGCAAGAAATCGAAGATTCAGCGAAGCTAAACAGCTCCTAATTTTTAGCAGGTCTTTTTAGAATTCGTAAAAGCATCTCTTTTTCGTTGTAGTAAATAAAACCTAAAAATATCACTAAAAGTGTTATTCCGATAAAATAATTTCCGTTAAAACCATAAAAGGAAATACATGAAAAACCAGTAGAAAGAGACAGATAACCTACGATTTTTTTCTTGTCGTAAGGAATTGGGTAATACTTATTCCCAAGATAATAGGAAATAAACATCATGCTTCCGTATGCAGAAATGGTAGCGATCGCCGAGCCAATGTAGCTGTATTTAGGAATCAGTAAATAGTTCAAAATCAGAGTTACTGCGGCGCCCACTATCGAGATATAAGCTCCTACATAGGTTTTATCAATGAGTTTGTACCAAACGGAAAGATTAGTATAAATTCCCAAAAAGAAATTTGCCAAAATAATCAGCGGAACGACATTCATTGCTTCCCAATAAGCAGAATTTGGAATCATAATTTGCTTCAAAAGGTCGGCAAAAACGATTACTGACAATAAAATAAAAGAACCAAAGATGACAAAATACTTGGTAACTGTCGCATAAGTTTGCTGTGCATTTTCATTGGAAGCATGGCTAAAAAAGAACGGTTCAATACCTAATGTATAAGCAGTTCTGTACAATACCATGAACAGACCTAATTTATAACAGGCCGAATATACTCCTACCTGTTCATCGGCAATATTGGCCGGCAATAATTTTCCCAAAAGGATTTTGTCAAACTGCTCGTTGATAGCAAAGGCTAAGCCGGCAACCATAATAGGCAACCCATAACGCATCATACGTTTCCAAAGTTCGTAATCGAATTTCCATTTAATAGTAAAATAGTCCGGAAAAAGCACCACAAAAGTTAGAAAACTGGCAATGATATTGGCTAGAAAAATATAACCTATCTGGAAATTTTCAATATAAACAGAACTTAGAAAACTGTCTGGCTGTGATACTGAAACGCTTGGCAAATAGAGCAGGAAGAACAAGTTGAATACAAGATTTACCGCAACATTTCCAATTTTGATAATTGCATAAAATTTTGGTCTCTGATTTGCTCTTAATTTGGAAAAAGGAACAATGACCAAAGCATCCAAAGCCAAAATCCAAATGGAATAGGTAACATATTGTGTATCAACCCCAGACCAAGCCGCTAAAGTATTTCTAAATAATAAAGCTATAAAAACGAAAAGTATAGTAGACCAAAAAATAGAAACAATTGTTGTTTCCACGACACTTTCCTTATTTTTTTCTGAGTTATAAAACCTAAAAAAAGAGGTTTCCATACCATACGCCAGTATAACATTAAAAAAAATCATCCAGGCAAAAATGATGGAAACTTTACCGTATTCATCTTTAGGAAGCATATGTGTGTAAAGTGGCACCAAAAGGAAACTGAACATCCTTGGTACTACTGTCGCAAGACCATATATGGCCGTTTGTTTAAAAAGCTTTTTGTATAATCCCAAAATGAATTTTTTGTTAATTATTTTGAAACAAAAATAACCAATTCTTTGGTTATTTTAAGTCTTTTCCCGTTGATAAACATCTAAAATAAAAATGTAATCAGGTCAATCCCTCTTCATTCAGCATTTTTACAAAATGAAAGCCTCTTGGCTCATACCCTTGATTATAATAAAAACGATGAGCGGTAAAATTACCCGTGAAAGCATCCAAAACAATAGCGTTACAGCCTTCGGCTTTGGCTTTAGTATCAATATAATCGGTCATCATCTTACCGATTCCTTTGGAACGGTGTTCTGAATGAACAATGAAATTGTCAATTTCTATGTATTTCCCTGTCCAAAGTTTCATCGCAGTCCAAAAACCCGTTAATCCTATACAAACTGCATTTTCAAAAACTGCCAATTGTTTATAATTGTGAGGAACCATTTCCTGCAAATAGGATTCGTATTTTTCCAAAGTCATATTAGGATATAAATGCCGCATTGTTTCAATTTGCGCCAGCATTTCCGGAATGGTGGTGAGTTCAACGAGTTTCAATTGAATAATATTTAAAATTGAAGTACAAAAATAAACAAAAAAGAGCCATTCAGTTAAATGAATAAAATTTATTAAAAATCACTAAATGTGGGTATTGCAAAAACTTATTTAAAGGTTGATATTTGCATAGTTAGAATTAGATAAGGGGTTGATAAAGCTAATTTGTCCCCACAAAACAAAGCACGGGAAAAGCTAAGTTTTACCCATAAAAAACAGAGCATAGGGTTGATAAAGCTAATTGTTCCCTCAAAAAAACAAAGCCAGGAAAAAGCTAAGATTCCAAATAAACACAGAGCATAAGGTATATAAAGCTATTTGTTCCTTTAAAAACAAAGCATAAAAAAAGAGCCAAATGGCTCTTTTTTCATTTTATGTATTTTAGACTTTATCCTTTCAAGGCTTCAGCTCCACCAACAATCTCAAGAATCTCGTTAGTAATTGCTGCCTGACGTGCTTTATTATAAGTCAATTTTAATTGATCTCTCAAATCAGTTGCATTATCAGTTGCTTTGTGCATTGCAGTCATACGTGCTCCATGCTCAGAAGCGAATGAATCACGAATTCCTTTGTACAATTGTGTTTTTAATGCTTTAGGAATCAAAGTCATTACAATTTGTTCCTTTGCAGGTTCAAAAATGTAATCACCATTAGATACCGCTTTATCAGATTGAATAGGTGCTAATGGCAAAAATTGTTCTACTTGAACGATTTGTGTAGCCGCATTTTTAAATTGGTTGTAAACCAATTCAATTTTGTCATATTCGCCCGAAACAAATTTTTGAGTTAATGTTTCTGCAATAGCCGCAACATTGTCAAACGTTAAATTATCAAAAATTGCACTTTGATTATCAATTACAGTTGACGTTTTAGATAAAATATCGTTTCCTTTTTTACCGATAGCAAAAACATCTACTTGTTTACCTGCATAATATTCAGAACGGTTTTTAGCTTCCTTAATTACATTCGTGTTAAAAGCGCCACACAAACCTCTGTTTGAAGTTATAGCAACAATTAAAACTTTTTTTACTTCACGCTGTGTAGTAAATTCTCCTCCAACATCACCATCAAGTGAAGCGGAAAGATTCTGTAATAATTCCGTTAATTTTTCGGCATAAGGGCGCATAGCTGTGATTGCATCTTGTGCTTTCTTCAGCTTTGCTGCAGAAACCATTTTCATTGCCGATGTAATCTGCATCGTAGATGAAATGGAAGTAATTCTATTACGGATTTCCTTTAAATTTGCCATTAATTTTATGTTTATTGTTTGTTGTTTTTAGTTTATTGTTGAGACGAACCACAAACAATAAACTAAAAACTATAAACTAAATATTAGTTATATTTTGCTGAAACTTCTTTTGCAACTGATTCAATTACATCTGTAATTTCATCTGTCAATTTTCCTGCTTTCAAAGCATCAAGAGTATCTCTGTGTTTGTTGTTCATGAATTCCAAGAAATCTTTCTCGAATTCTTTCACTTTGTTCACAGGAACATTTCTCAATAGGTTTTTAGAACCGGCATAAATAATTGCAACTTGGTCTTCAACAGTATAAGGATCGTTCAAACCTTGTTTCAAGATTTCAACGTTTCTTTTTCCTTTTTCAATTACATTCAATGTAACCGCATCAAGATCAGAACCGAATTTAGCAAACGCTTCCAATTCACGGAATTGTGCCTGATCCAATTTCAAAGTACCTGATACTTTTTTCATTGATTTAATTTGAGCATTACCTCCAACACGAGATACAGAAATACCTACGTTGATTGCTGGACGAACACCAGAGTTAAACAAATCTCCATCCAAGAAAATCTGTCCGTCTGTAATCGAAATTACGTTTGTTGGGATATAAGCAGAAACGTCACCCGCTTGAGTTTCGATAATCGGTAAAGCGGTCAAAGAACCTCCACCTTTTACAATTCCTTTCAAAGAATCAGGTAAGTCATTCATGTCTTTAGCAATACTGTCATCGGCAATAACTTTACAAGCACGCTCTAATAAACGGGAGTGTAAGTAGAAAACGTCTCCAGGATATGCCTCACGTCCCGGTGGTCTTCTTAATAAAAGAGAAACCTCACGGTAAGCAACAGCTTGTTTAGATAAATCATCATAAACGATTAAAGCCGGACGGCCTGAATCTCTGAAATACTCTCCAATTGCTGCACCAGCGAAAGGAGCATAAACTTGCATTGGAGCTGGATCTGAAGCATTTGCTGCTACGATCACTGTATAAGCCATTGCTCCTTTTTCTTCTAATGTTTTAGCGATAGCTGCTACAGTTGAAGCTTTTTGACCAATAGCTACATAGATACAAAATACAGGTTTTCCTGCATCGTAAAATTCTTTTTGATTTAAGATGGTATCAATACAAACAGTTGATTTACCTGTTTGACGGTCACCAATAACCAACTCACGTTGTCCACGACCAACTGGGATCATAGCATCAACCGCTTTTACCCCTGTTTGCAAAGGCTCAGTTACCGGCTGACGGAAAATAACTCCAGGAGCTTTTCTTTCCAATGGCATTTCGAATAATTCACCACCAATTGGTCCTTTTCCATCAATTGGAAAACCAAGAGTGTTCACTACACGTCCTACCATTCCTTCTCCTGTTTTAAGAGAAGCGATACGTTGTGTTCTTTTTGCAGTTGATCCTTCTTTGATTCCTGTTGAAGGTCCTAAAAGTACCACCCCAACATTGTCTTGTTCAAGGTTCAAAACGATTGCCTCTAAACCGTTTTCGAATTCAACTAACTCACCGTATTGAACATTTGAAAGCCCATAAATAAGAGCAATACCATCCCCAACTTGAAGCACTGTACCCACTTCCTCAAGCGTAGCACCAGATTCAAAACCTTCTACTTGCTTTCTTAATATTGCTGATATTTCAGCAGGTTTAATTTCCGCCATCTTAAATTATAATTTAGACACTAATGTGTAATAAAACTAATTACTTAACTCTCTTTTTAATATTTGTAATCTGTTGGCAACAGAAGCATTATACTGCTGATCACCTATTCTTAATATAAATCCTCCAATGATAGAAGGATCTACAGTGTTTACTATTGTGATTTTCTTATCAGATAGTGTTGCAACTTTAGCCAAAACTTTCGCTTCAAGTGTTGCATCCATAGCAACAGCAGTTGTTACTTTGGCAACTTCAACATTATTCTTGATATCAAACAATTTACTATATTCTGCAGCGATAACATCAAGGATTTCAAATCTTTTGTTTTCAAACAACAAATGAATCAAACCTTTGGTTACATTGTCAACAGTAGCAAAAACTTCTAAAAGTGCTTTCTCTTTCACTTCTACTTTAATGGTTGGGTTTTGAATAAAAGTACTCAATTCCGTATTGCCCTTAATCGTTGAAGCAATAGATTTCATGTCATTATTCACAGCTTCAGACACTCCTTTTGAATTGGATAAGTCTAAAATTGCGGTTGCATAACGAATTGCTGCTCTGGTACCTGCCATGATTAGTTCAATTTTACGTCACCTAACAATTTCTCAACCAATTTAGTCTGAGCTTCTTTGTTAGACAATTCTTCTTTTAATAATTTTTCAGCAATACTTAAGGACAAAGTTGAAACCTGTAATTTCAATTCAGCCATAGCAGCATTTTTTTCGCTTTCAATTGCAGTTTTAGCCTGATCAATCATTTTTTGACCTTGAGCCTGAGCTTCAGTTTTAGCATCTTCAACCATTTTGTCTTTCATTTCACGGGCTTCTTTAAGCATGTTGTCACGCTCTAATCTCGCTTCCTGTAAAATACGTTGGTTGTCAGCTTGTAGATTCTGCATTTCTTTTCTAGCGTTTTCAGCAGAAAGCAAAGCATTTTTAATTCCTTCTTCTCTATCGTTTACAGCATCAAGAATAGGTTTCCATGCAAATTTTTTCAATAAGATTATTAATCCGATAAATATTAATACCTGCCAGAAAAACAAACCGAACTCAAACTGATTTATTAACTTTTCCATTTTTTATAAATTAGTAGATTGTATTCTTAAAATAAATTTTAATCTGTTTAATATAATTTCAACATTTAATTAAAACAATAGTCACAACCAACCGTTGCAACTATTGCTTTTTTTGTTTTAATTAAGATGCGAATAACGCAGCAAAACCAATACCTTCAATAAGTGCTGCAGCGATAAGCATAGCAGTTTGGATTTTTCCAGAAGCTTCTGGCTGACGAGCGATAGCGTCCATTGCTGAACCACCGATTCTACCAATACCTAAACCTGCTCCGATAACGATTAAACCTGCACCAATAATGTTTGGAATAGTTGTCATAATATATATGTATTAAAAATTAAAAATTCTTTTTTGAATTTAGATTTTGAATATAGATTTTAGATTATGAAAATCTGAAATCTAATATCTGAAATCTAAATTTTAATGATGAGCTTCCTCATGATGATGTTCCTCAACTGCTGAACCAAAGTACAAAGCCGATAACATCGTAAAAATATATGCCTGTAAAAATGCCACTAATATTTCAAGTATAGAAAGCGCAAATGACAATCCAAATGACAAACTGCTTCCTAACCAGCTTTTGAAAATAAACATCAACCCGATAATACTCATCAATACGATATGTCCCGCAAAAATATTCGCGTACAAACGTATCATCAATGAAAAAGGTTTGATAAAAACTCCCAACAACTCAATTGGAGCCAAAACAATACGCATTACTTTCGGCACACCCGGCATCCAGAAAATGTGTCCCCAGTAATTCTTGTTGGCAGTAAAGTTTGTGATTAAAAAAGTAAGAATGGCTAATGAAAAAGTGATTGTAAGATTTCCGGTAACGTTAATACCGAAAGGCATCAAACCGAAAATGTTCAAAAACAAAATAAAGAAAAAGATAGTCAATAAATAACTCATATATCTTTTATAGTGTTTCTCACCAATATTTGGAATTGCGATTTCGTCACGGATGAACAATACAAGAGGTTCAAAAATACGGGCTCCTCCAGCAGCGATTCCGTTATTCTTAGCGTAGGATTTTGCTAAACCTGTAAAAATGATAAACATCAAAACAGCGGCAATCATAATAGACAAAACCGATTTTGTGATTGAAAAATCCAAAGGTCGCACGTTTGTCGGGTGCCCCGTTTTCTCATCTTCGGTAATAGTACCGGCAGCATCCGTCTTGTAAATTTTTCCGTCGTGGTGGTTTAATTTGTAGAAATTCCCGTTTGATTCGGCAACTGCTTCTCCATGCTCAAATTTTGAAGAAGAGAAAATTTGGAATCCATTATCCCAAATAATAACAGGTAATGAAAAACCATAGTGTTTTCCTGTTTCATCGTCTTGAAAAAAAGAAAATTCGTGAGAATCTAAAACGTGGTGTTTTACAAATGCTTTTACTTTAGATTTAACATCTGTAGGTTCAGCATGTGCTTCGTGGTTTGCTTCAGTACTTTCATGTACTGCTTCCGTTTGAACAACTGTAGTGTCCTTTTCAGGGTTTGCAGAACTAATAAAAGGGAGACATATAACGAAAGTCGTTATAATAAATCTAAGTGCTTTGTTGGAAATCACCATATCTCTTAAATATCTTATTTTTTAACGATTCTAAAATTTGGCGCAAAGGTAC
>Ga0208398_100831_pt1 | contig 15541 bp, 15 predicted proteins | sample LakWasMe79_HOW10_2_FD_183905 | JGI IMG/M metagenome (GOLD analysis project Ga0208398, IMG submission 183905) | Freshwater sediment methanotrophic microbial communities from Lake Washington under simulated oxygen tension - Sediment Metagenome... | ecosystem: Environmental > Aquatic > Freshwater >...
TCATCGTAGCGGTCAAGGACCGTCCGACCAAGCAGATGAACAAGTTCAATCTGAAGAACTTCTTCTCGGTCACGCTGCGGGACACCGGCGAAGTGGCGCTGATTGACGGCGACACCAAGGAAATTCGCAGTATCGTGAAGACCGGCTATGCGGTGCACATTTCCCGCCTGTCAGCTTCGGGGCGTTACATCTATGTGATTGGTCGCGATGGCCGCCTGTCGCTGATCGACCTCTGGATGGAAAAGCCGGCTGTTGTGGCTGAAGTCAAAATTGGCTTTGATGCGCGCTCGGTTGACACGTCCAAGTTCAAGGGCTACGAGGACAAGTACGTCGTGGCTGGCTCCTACTGGCCGCCTCAGTACGTCATCATGGATGGCGACACACTGGAGCCTCGCAAGGTTGTATCCACCCGCGGCATGACAGTGGATGGCGAGTACCACCCAGAGCCGCGTGTTGCCTCTATCGTGGCTTCCTTCATCAAGCCGGAGTGGGTTATCAACATCAAGGAAACCGGCCAGATTTTGCTGGTCGACTACTCCGACATTGAGAACCTGAAAACAACCACCATCGGTTCTGCCAAGTTCCTGCATGATGGCGGCTGGGATGCATCCAAGCGCTACTTCCTGGTGGCGGCAAATGCCTCCAACAAGGTCGCCGCAGTGGACACCAAGACCGGCAAGCTGGCTGCACTGATTGACACCGCCAAGCTGCCACACCCTGGCCGCGGCGCAAACTTTGTGCATCCACAGTTTGGCCCCGTCTGGGCTACGGGACATCTGGGTGCCGATGTGGTGACCTTGATCTCCACTCCGTCGGATGATCCAAAGTACGCGCAGTTCAAGCAATACAACTGGAAGGTTGTTCAGCAGATGAAGCACGTGCCAGGAAACTTGTTCGTCAAGACCCACCCGGCTTCCAAACATTTCTGGGCTGACGCACCACAAAACCCTGACAAGGATTTGGCCGAGTCCGTTGCTGTATGGGACATGGCAGATCTGAGCAAGCCCACGAAGATCCTGAATGTGGCCAAAGACTCCGGTCTGCCAGCTACCAAAGCGGTCAAGCGCGCGGTGCATCCTGAATACAGCGCGGACGGCAAGGAAGTCTGGATTTCGCTGTGGGGCGGCAAGGCCGACCAATCCGCCATTGTGGTGTATGACGATGCGACTCTGACGCTGAAGAAGGTGATTACCGATCCAAAGATGATCACCCCAACCGGCAAGTTCAACGTCTACAACACACAGCACGACATCTATTGATCATCTGATCAGTTGATCGACTGAGACCATCAGCCCCAAGAAAACCACCACATCCCGGCGGCGTTCGTGGGGCTGATTTGTATCGCAAAACCAAGACAATCAAACGGAATTTTCAAACGTGAACCCATCTGAAACCTCTCGCCCATCCGCGCTAAGACGCCTGTGGCAATCACTGCGTGCCCCCAGCAAGTACTCCTTGCTTGCATTGCTGGTTGTAGGCTTTGTCGCTGGCATTGTGTTTTGGGGTGGATTCCACGCCGCGCTCGAAGCGACCAACAATGAAGCGTTCTGCATCAGTTGCCATGAAATGCGCGACAACGTGTATGTGGAGTACAAAGAAACCATTCACTACACGAACCGGACCGGCGTGCGCGCCACGTGCCCCGATTGCCACGTTCCCAAGGAATGGGGACCCAAGATGATCCGAAAAATCCAGGCCTCCAATGAAGTATTGGGCAAGATCCTGGGAACGATTGATACACGAGAGAAGTTCGAAGCCAAGCGGTTGGAACTGGCGCGCCATGAATGGGCCCGCATGAAGAAGGCGGACTCGCTGGAGTGCCGCAATTGCCACACCCTGGCATCGATGAACAAGGAAGTTCAAAAACCACGGGCCCAAAAGTCACACGAAATGGCCGCAAAGAGTGGCGAGACCTGCATCGACTGCCACAAAGGGATTGCCCACCACAAACCCAAAGGCATGACGGAAGCCGACGAATAGACGTAACGGCACTTCACGGAAATTTATTCAATCTGCAATAGGAGAACTTCATGAAACTGCAACGTATCACTGCCCCCGTCTTTGGGTTGGCACTGTCTCTGTCCTTGGTCGCCGGTGGTGTCTCCGCAGCCGCCCCCGATTGGACCAAAACGCCCAGCAAAAAGATTACGGTCTTCTATCCGGGCGTATCCCCCATCGAGTGGATCGTCACAGGATCCGAACATGGCGGTGCACGCGCCTTGAAGAAAGGCGAGACTTGCGCCAGCTGTCACGACGCCGAGGCAGCCGATATGGGCAAAAAAATGGCAACAGGACAAAAGCTGGAGCCAGCCGTCATCAAGGGCAAAGCAGGCTCCATTCCCGTGGTGGTTCAGGCTGCCAATGACGGCGCCAACCTGTATCTGCGTTTCACCTGGAAACAGCCAGCCGGCGGAGCCGACAAGATGGACAAGGACAACGCCGTGAAACTGGCCTTCATGCTGGAAGACAACAAGGTAGACCGCGCCAACCTGTCGGGCTGCTGGGAGACCTGCCACGTAGACGCACGCACCATGCCAGAGGCCAAGGACGACAAGAAGACCAAGTATGTCGTGGGTGGCAGCCTGGCATCCGGCAAGTATTACGATTTGCTGCAGTGGACGTCAAAGGGCACGAAGCACGACGGCTACGTGGCTGACAAGCGTGTCATGGATGGCGGAAAGGCCCTGGTTGACGCAAAAGGCGAACTGAAGAATGGCGAGTGGACCGTCACGTTTACACGCAAGCTCACCGGTGGCGAAGGTGACGTAGCCCTGGTTGCAGGCAAGACCTACAACTTTGGTTTCGCAATCCACGACGACTACACCCACGGGCGCTTCCACCAGGTCTCACTGGGATACACACTTGGCATTGACGCCAAGGCCGACATCAACGCAGCGAAACAGTAATTTTCCGTGTGACCGGCAAGCAGGCTGCATTCGCAACCACTTGCCGAAGGGGTGACATTATGAAACCAGGACGACGAAAACTTGTTGCAAGTTTCGTCTTGGCATCGCTGGTCGGCATGTCGATGCCGGTTTCAGCACAAACGGTCAGCGTTCTGATCCGTGACTACAAGTTTGAACCTGCAGTGATTGAAATCAGGGTGGGGCAAACCGTCAAATGGACCAATGGTGAAAAACGCACCAGCCATTCCATCTTTTTCAAGGGGCCTTCGGGTTTTGAATCGGATCGCCTGTTCCCCGGTGAATCCTGGGAGCGCGTCTTCGACAAACCCGGGACCTATCTCTACACGTGCGGCCCACACCCGGAGATGACCGGCAAGGTCATCGTCACCGAATAAGTGAAAGTTCCCATGAACGTATCAAGCCTTATTGTCAATGCGCGGGACGGCTACGCCGCTGCTGTGCAGGCACTTTTGACACAACAAGCGGGGGTTGAAATCCATGCAGCCTCGCCCGAAGGCAAGCTGATTGTCACGATCGAAACCGAGTCTGATCGCGAGACCATTGCCGCCTACGAACGCATAGCAAAGACCGACGGCGTGTTGTCCGCTGCCATGGTCTACCACCAAATCGAATCCGAACCTGACCAGGAGATATGAAATGACACAAACACGACGTGAGTTCATCAAAATCCATGCGGCAACCGCTGCGGCGACCACTGCCGGAATGACACTTCCTGGCGCGGTGGCAATCGCCGCGACCGACGAAGGCATTCGATGGGACAAAGGGGTTTGCCGGTATTGCGGAACAGGTTGCGGCGTACTGGTGGGAGTCAAGGAGGGACGCATCGTCGCCACGCAGGGAGATCCCGATGCACCGGTGAACAAGGGCATCAACTGCGTGAAAGGTTACTTCCTGTCCAAGATCCAGTACGGCAATGACCGGCTGACCCGCCCCCTGCTACGGATGAAAGACGGCAAGTTTGACAAGAGTGGAGAGTTCGCGCCGATCTCCTGGAAACAGGCATTCGACATCATGGAAGAGAAGGCCAAGGCCACGCTCAAGGCCAAGGGTCCCACTGCCATCGGCATGTTTGGCTCGGGCCAGTGGACGATCTGGGAAGGCTACGCGGCCAACAAATTATTCAAGGCGGGCTTCCGCTCCAACAATCTGGACCCCAATGCCCGCCACTGCATGGCGTCGGCGGTTTTCGGGTTCATTCGCACCTTCGGCTCCGACGAACCCATGGGCTGCTACGACGACATAGAACATGCCGACACCTTTGTGCTGTGGGGCTCCAATATGGCCGAGATGCACCCCATTTTGTGGTCGCGCATGACAGACCGTCGCCTGACGGCCAAGCACGTCAAGATCAAGGTTCTGTCCACGTTCTCGCACCGGTCCACCGAGCTTGCCGATTCGGAATTGATCTTCAAACCGCAATCCGATCTGGCGATCCTCAACTACATCTGCAACTACATCATTCAAAGCGGTGCGGTGAATGAAGACTTCGTCAAGAAGCACGTCAACTTCGCCGAAGGTGTGACGGACATTGGCTATGGCCTGCGCCCCAACCATCCGCTGGAGCAGGCCGCCATGAACAATGGCTATCCCGGCGCGGACGGCAAACCGCGCGGCAACCCGATGGACGCCAAACCCATCAGCTTTGATCAGTTCAAGGCCTTTGTGGCGGAGTACACACTGGAAAAGGCGCACGAGATTTCTGGCGTCGCCAAAGAGAAGTTGCTGGACTTGGCCAAGACCTATGCAGATCCCAAGAACAAGGTGACGTCGTTCTGGACCATGGGATTCAACCAGCACACGCGTGGTACCTGGGCCAACAACATGATCTACAACGTCCACCTGCTGGTCGGCAAGATCTCGGAACCTGGCAACAGTCCGTTCTCGCTGACAGGCCAACCGTCCGCTTGCGGCACGGCACGCGAAACCGGCACCTTTGCACACCGTCTCCCGGCCGACATGCTGGTTGCGAACCCCGCGCACCGGGAAGCGGCCGAGAAGATATGGAAGGTACCCGCCGGAACCATTCAGGCGGCACCGGGTCTGCACGCCGTGGCACAAAGCCGCGCGCTCAAGGACGGCAAGCTCAACTTCTATTGGGTTTCGACGAACAACAACATGCAGGCGGGGCCCAACATCAATGGCGAGATCTACCCTGGTTGGCGCAACCCGGACAATTTCATCGTGGTGTCTGACTGCTATCCCACCGTGTCCGCCGTCAGTGCCGACCTGATTCTTCCATCTGCCATGTGGATGGAAAAGGAAGGCGCCTTCGGCAACGCGGAGCGGCGCAGCCAGTTCTGGCGGCAACAGGTCAAAGCACCTGGTGAGGCTCGTAGCGACCTGTGGCAGTTCATTGAATTTTCCAAGCGTTTCAAGACCGAGGAAGTCTGGACCGCCGACATGCTGGAGAAGAACCCCCAATACAAGGGCAAGACACTGTATGACGTGCTCTACGCCAATGGGGAAGTGGACAAGTTCGCCAAACCCGAAGCAGCGCGCGTGAACGCCCACGCGTGGGCCAACTATACGAATGACGAAACGGACGCCTTTGGCTACTACGTACAGAAGGGTCTGTTCGAAGAATATCGCCGGTTCGGCATGGGCAAAGGCAAGGACTTGGGTGAGTTCGATATCTACCACAAGGCACGGGGTTTGCGCTGGCCAGTGGTCAACGGCAAGGAAACCCTGTGGCGGTACCGTGAAGGATTTGACTCCTATATCCAAAAGGGAGAGACACTGAAATTCTATGGAAAGCCTGATGGCAAGGCTGTCGTTTTCGCCCTGCCCTACCAACCCGCAGCAGAGATGCCGGACAAGGACTACGACTTGTGGCTCTGCACGGGTCGTGTCCTGGAACACTGGCATACCGGCTCCATGACACGCCGCGTACCAGAGCTGCACCGTGCCATGCCGGACGCGTGGATCTACATGCATCCGGATGACGCCAAGAACCGTGGCCTGCAGCGCGGCGACACCGTCAAAGTGGCAACGCGCCGGGGTGAGATCACGACCAAAGTCGAAACCCGCGGGCGCAACAAGCCGCCAATGGGGCTCGTCTTTGTACCGTTCTTTGATGAGAACCGCCTGGTCAACAAACTCACACTGGACGCGACCTGCCCTATCTCGAAGGAAACAGACTTCAAGAAATGTGCTTGCAAGGTCGTCAAAGTCTGATTGACATGAAACAAGGGGGCTGGGTGCACGCAGTGTCCAACCAGTCCCAGTTCACAGCGCCGCCATGAATACCCCGTCAAAACCAGACCGTGCCGAACGCAGGGCGTTCGTACTGAGCGCCGCCCGTATGGGCTGTGGCGTCGGCATGCTGGGGCTAGGCTTGGGTCTGGCAGTCACCCAGGCAAAGGCACTGCCGGCACTGGCGCTGCGGCCACCGGGGGCCGGGCTGGAGGATGCTTTTCTGGGTGCATGCGTGCGCTGCGGCCTGTGCGTGCGCGACTGCCCTCCCGGCATTCTTCATCTTGCCACGCCAGGGCAACCGGTCAGCAATGGGACACCTTTCTTCGTTTCCCGAGTGGGCGCCTGCGAAATGTGTGAGGACATACCCTGCGTCAAGGCCTGCCCCACCGGTGCACTCGACCACGCACTCACCGACATCAAGAAAGCGCGCATGGGTCTGGCGGTGCTGGTGGACAAGGAAACCTGTCTGAACTTTCAGGGGCTTCGCTGTGACGTGTGTTACCGCGTGTGTCCATTGATTGACAAAGCCATCACCCTGGAGCTGCGCCACAACACCAGAACCGATCGGCATGCCATTTTTGAGCCAGTAGTTCATTCAGACGCCTGCACAGGCTGCGGCAAGTGCGAGCAAGCCTGTGTGCTCAAGACTGCAGCGATCAAGGTCTACCCGACCAGCCTGGCTAAAGGCGAAATGGGAGAACACTACCGCTTGGGATGGATTGAACAGACGAAGAATGCCGGCCACTCGCTCGTTGAGGGCCAGGGAAATATCGATCTTCCGGATCGACTTCCCGAAGGTTTACGTTTGCAGGGCCATTTTGACCCGGGTAGCCAAATTCCACGCCCCGCAGGCATGCCTTCGACTCCGGAGGTGACGCGATGACGTTGCTGCGAAAGACATCTGTCGGCAAGGACGCTGTGCTGGCCAAAGGCTGGTGGAAAGCGCACCAGTGGTTGCTGCTGCGCAGAGGCTCGCAACTGGGGCTGCTCGCGCTCTTTCTGCTCGGTCCTTGGGCTGGTATCTGGTTCGTCAAGGGCAATCTCACTTCAAGCCTGACGCTGGGCGTCCTTCCGCTGACGGACCCTTATGTATTGCTGCAGTCCTTATCAGCTGGGCACTGGCCACTCACGACTGCCATCACGGGAGCGATCATCGTGCTGTGCTTCTATGCATTGATCGGTGGACGCGCCTATTGTTCCTGGGTTTGCCCAGTCAACCCAATCACCGACCTCGCCGCCTGGTTACGCCCGCGCTTGGGCATCAGTGCCAGTGCACATCTGTCGCGCGCAACGCGATACTGGATTCTGGCTATGACACTGGTCGTCAGTGCTATTACCGGCACCGTTGCCTGGGAGTGGATCAATCCAGTGACCATGCTGCACCGCGGTTTGCTGTTTGGCGGCGGGTTGACCTGGACCGTCCTACTGTCTGTTTTTTTCTTTGATCTGTTCGTCATGCACCGCGGTTGGTGTGGACGGGTTTGCCCGGTAGGCGCTGCCTACAGCCTGATCGGCTTCAAGAGTGTTTTGCGCGTTACGGCAAAGAACCGATCCGCCTGCAATGACTGTGCCGACTGCTACGCCGTTTGCCCCGAGCCACTGATCCTGAAAGCCCCACTCAAGGGAGGACCTGCAGGAGCGAGCCCCATTGTGCTCTCGTCAAATTGCACCAATTGCGGGCGTTGCATCGATGTCTGCTCCAAAGACGTATTTGTCTTTTCCAGCCGTTTCCATCAATCATCCGACTCTGCGCACAAAGCTTGCACCGTGCGGTCCACCCCATCTGTTTAACGAGGAGTAAAGCATGAAACAAAATCACTTTCGAATGACCCTGGCGACACTTGCCGCCGTAGTATTGAGCGTTGGGTGCGCTGTCTCCTACGAGCATGCCACCTTCCAGAAAGTCAACTCCATGCGAGGCACCGACGTAAGCGCAGCCGATGCGCCTTTCGAAGCAAAAGCCTACCAAGGCAAGAAGCCTGGTCTACAGCAACTGGTTGTTCGCACATTCAATGGCCAACCCCCCGTCATTCCGCACACGCTGGACAACTTTGACGAGATCACACTGGAAGACAACCAATGCATTGAATGCCATGGGCTGGCCAAATACAAAGAGAAAGGAGCCCCAAAAATGGGTGAGAGCCATTTCAAGGATCAGAAAGTTGACATGACACGCTGGCAGTGCAATACATGCCATGTGCCGCAAGTCGATACCGCCCCACTGGTCAAACAAAACTTTGTGGGAAGCGCCCTGCCGAAAATCTAGCAACGCTGGCATACCTGCGTGGAGGTGTCTCCACGCAGGCAAGTCCGCTTCTGCTAATGCACTCCGTATCGCAGCAGACGTTGCGGGTCAATGATGCGAATATCGCGTTTGTCGATCTCTATGAGTTTTTCCTCCTCCAGTTCCCGCAAGACTTTGGAGAAATATTCAGGCGTAAGGGACAGTCGAGAAGCAATGGTTGCCTTCGTCACGGGAAGGGAGACGGTAATGACGGCATCGCTCGCGCCGTCCTGAACTTCGTTGTCCCGCAGCAAGTAGCCGATTACGCGCTGAACACCGCTGTGCAGAGCACCGGACTCGATGTCGTGAACCAGGCCATGCAGCCGACGGGAAATACCCGCTAGCATCTTCATCGAGAAACGGGGGTCACGCTCAATTTCTGCAACGATGGCGTGCTTGCTGACCGTCAGCAACAACGTGTTGGTCAGAGATTCGGCGTTCAGAATGTAGGATTTCCCGGTGAACATCAATGCTTCCGCGAAACTTTGACCGGGTCCTACCAATTCGATAACCTTTTCCTGACCGGCTGGTGAAATCGCAAAAAGCTTCACTTGGCCCGTGATCACCACATGGAATTCTTCGCACGGCTCACCAAAACGAAATATGGTGTCGCCACGCGACAGTCTGCGAACCTGGCACCCTTGCGCTGCACGACTCAACTCCAGTGGTGAAAGGTCACCAAACAGCGGAAGGACAGCCAGAAAACGCGGTATGTTGAATTCATCGATTTCCATACGATTTTCTTTGTCTAGGGCTTGTTTCTGGAAGCCAAATTGTAAGGCGTGTCATTCCGTGCACCTTCAGCAATCCAAAAACCAAAAAAAACCCGCAAACTGCGGGTTTTTTTGCCAAGTAGGGGCTCCTTACTTGAGGGAGAGGACCCAGGCGACAAGCTTCTTGCTTTCTGCTTCATTCACTTGCGCGTTGGCTGGCATGGGAACCGGACCCCATACTCCTGCGCCGCCCTTGATAACCTTGGCAGCCAGCATGTCTGCAGCCTTAGCATCGCCAGCATACTTCTTTGCGACGTCCTTGTAGGCGGGTCCAACGACCTTCTTATCAACTGCATGGCAAGCCATGCAATTCTTGGATTTGGCCAGTGCCTCGTCAGCAAAAGCTGGGCTTGTAACCGCAATCGTGGCAGCAGCAGACAAAACAGCCAAAACAATACGTTTCATTTCATTTCCTCTTGGGTTAATTGGGGGGCTCTTGCGGATGCGCCGCAATCCTTGAACGGGACTCAGGGTTCGGCGGTTGACCACTCCGCGCGCAGAGAATAGCAGAAGTGGCAAATAATTGAGTTGATCTAGATTAGCTTGAGCGTTAGTGCAGGGCTAAGAGCCGCCTATCATCTATGGCGACCAGCACTACTTGTGCGGAGAAGTTCCCGCCCCACCTAAGTCCCCATGACCACAGAACGCCCCAAATCACAGAACCCCAAGTCTTTGTCGGGACTACTCCCCTTTTTGCGTCCCTACCGCTGGCGCATCGCCGTCGCGTTCGTATTCCTGGTTCTGGCGGCAATCGCAACCTTGGCATTTCCCTTGGCCTTGCGCAGCCTGATTGACGGTGGTCTTGTGACGACAGACAAGGGGCAGCAGGTCATGGCCCTGCGTGAACATTTTGGAATGATGTTTGCGGTGGCCGTGGCTTTGGGACTCTTCTCGGCCGCGCGCTTTTACATGGTTAGCTGGCTTGGTGAACGGGTTACCGCTGACCTGCGCAACGCGGTCTACAGCCATGTCTTGCAGCAAAGTCCAGAGTTCTTTGAAACCACGCAAACCGGCGAAGTCCTGTCTCGCCTCACTTCAGATACGATCCTGGTGCAAACGGTCGTGGGCTCATCCCTGAGCATGGGTTTGCGCAACTTGGTCATGGGTGTGGGCGCACTGGGTGTGCTGGTTTGGACCAATCCCCTTGTCATGTTTCAAGTCATGGGTGTGCTGGTGCTAATTGTGATTCCCAGCCTGTGGTTCGGTCGGCGGGTGCGCAAGCTGTCCCGGGCCAGTCAGGACCGAATTGCCGATTCCAGCTCCATCGCGGCCGAGGTACTCAACGCCATTCCAGTGGTGCAAAGCTACACGGCAGAAACCCGTGAGGCCAATCGCTTTGCGACATCCACGGACAACGCCTTTGACACAGCCATTCGCCGCTCAAAGGCGAGGTCAGTGTTGGTTGCCTTCATCATCATCGCCACATCCGCCGCACTGCTATGGGGCTTGTACCAGGGCACGCAAGCCGTGATGGCGGGACGTATATCAGCCGGACACTTGGGGCAGACAGTGGTCTATGTCATCATTTTGGCCAGTGCCTTTGCCATACTGGGTGAGGTCTACGGCGACTTGTTGCGGGCTGCAGGGGCGACTGAGCGGTTGGTGGAACTTCTGGAGACCCAGTCACCAATTTTTTCTCCGAAGAATCCTGCGCTAGCCCTCGTACCTGTTGCAGGTAGCGCTATCAATTTCGAAGCAATTACCTTCAACTATCCATCGCGGCCACTGCAGACTGCCTTGTCGAATTTCTCACTGGACATCCCAGCAGGCCAGACCATTGCCATCGTAGGTCCCAGCGGGGCGGGGAAGAGCACAGTCTTCCAATTGCTTCTGCGTTTCTACGATCCAGTGCAAGGCCGCATTGTTCTCGACGGTGTGGACACCCGGGAAATGTCGCTCGGCGCCCTGCGCCAACGCATTGGCATCGTGCCGCAAGACGCCGTCATTTTTTCCAATAGCGCAATGGAAAACATCCGCTATGGCAAACCGACGGCAACGGATGCAGAAGTACTTGCGGCGGCGCAGTCGGCATTTGCCCACGAATTCATCAACGCCCTGCCCGATGGCTACAACACTTTTTTGGGTGAACGCGGCTTGCGATTGTCTGGTGGCCAGCGCCAGCGCATCGCCATTGCCAGAGCGATGCTCAAGAACCCGCCCCTTCTACTGCTGGATGAGGCCACCAGTGCGCTGGACGCCGAAAGCGAGCGGATGGTCCAGGCTGCGCTGGAATCCGCCATGCGCGACCGCACCACGCTGGTCATCGCACATCGACTGGCAACCGTGCAAAAGGCAGACCGCATCGTGGTGCTGGACCACGGGAAGCTGGTGGAGCAAGGAACACATGCCGAACTGGTCGCGCGCGGCGGGGTTTACGCCGGTTTGGCAGCGTTGCAGTTCAATGCCTGACGTCACACGCTTCCTGACCGAAACTAGAGGTTGAAATCGGAGGGCCTCGCTCGTAGAATGGACTGCATACCATTGGAGAGTTCGCTATGGATGTCAGCTCAGTCAACAAGACCGCCGTGCAACATGCTCCTGCGCCCAAGCGCGCAGCAGAAAGCCAGCAGGCCCCGGTACGCGACAACAAGCCCCAGGAAAATGAGACGCGCAAAGTAACGCAGACTGCCACCAAACCCGTTGTCAATACGCAGGGGCAGGTTACCGGACGCCATCTCAACGTAACCGCCTAAAAGACCGGAAGAAGGGCTTTTTCGCGAAGCCATGGTTTCAATCACCGCAACCAATAGTGCAAATCCGCCGCTGCAGATCAGCTTGGGAAAGGCACGACTTGAGCAAGCCCGGCGTGAAGCAGATCAGGCGGAAGCTAAGGCCAGAGATCTGCGGGCACAAGCCGATGACGCAGAACAACAGGCAAAACGGAGCCAAGATAATGTCCGCAAAGTCTCTTCCAGAATACAAGAGGAAGCAGCGACATACTCACAACCCCGGGACAACAGCACGTCAGAGGTTCCCTTGAAGGTGCAAAAACTAATTGAACAGATGTACAGTGCAACCGTTGAAAAACGCGCCCAAAGTGGTAACCCTTTAAAGACCAATGTCAACGCCGCACCGGTTGTGAACATGCAGGGCCAAGCGACGGGCCGTATTGTCAATATCAGCGCCTGACCACGCTATTGCAGACGCCCTTTCATGGCCGGGGGCATGGGAAAAGGTACAACGTCAATCCCTTCGTCAGCCAAAGATTGCACTTCCTGCAAGGTAGCAGTGCCCCGCAAACCGCGCGGCTTTTGTTCTCCATAGTGGATCTTGCGGGCTTCCTCAGAGAATTTTTCACCCACATCCGTTGTTTGGGCGAGCAATTGGCGCGCCATGGCCCACCAAGCGTCCGTCAATGCCGAATTGGGGGTGCCGGAATCCCGCGGAACAGAGGGATCACACTTCTCTGGGTTGACAGCGCGACTGCCCGATAGCAACAGACGTGGAGCACTCAGCTTTTTCACCACCGATGGATCACCACAAACAGGACATTGCACAAGTGATTTCTGGCATTGCTTTACGAAGTCAGTTTCCGAGGCAAACCAGCCTTCAAATACATGCCCTATTCCGCACTGCAAATCCAATACTTTCACCAGGGCTCCTATTCTTGATGTGGCGAACCAGTCGATCGCCAGTCCAGAGACCAAGCGCCGCTGAGCACATTCTGCATCCAGAGTGCACCTGCCAGGGTCTTCCCATCGGTAACCCTGCCATCCGCACACCATTGCAGCAATTCTGATGGAGTCGCGGTAAACACATCCAGGTGCTCACCCACATCCAGGCTACGCTCACCGGCATTCAATCCACGTGCAAACCAGATATCAATGAATTCGGTGGAATAGGCAATTACTGGATGCAACTGTCCGGCACGCGCCCACTCCACGGCAGAATAGCCCGTTTCTTCGCGCAATTCGCGTCGCGCGCAATCCCAAGTTGACTCGCCAGTGTCCAGCTTACCGGCTGGAAACTCGACCATCACCTGCCCAACCGGATAGCGGAATTGGCGCTCCAGCACAACACGCGTACTACCGTACTGATCTTGCAGTAATGGTATGACCATGACCGCACCCGGATGAACAACGTATTCGCGAACAGAAGCTGAGCCGTCCGCAAGCTCAACAGCATCCCGAAAGGCATGCAGAAATCGCCCCCGAAACACTTCTTGACTGGAGCGCATGGTCTCCATCAGGTGATGGTCGGTCATGCGCAATGCGGTCAGATCAAGTGCCCAGCATCTGCCGGATGGCACTTCCGCACAATGCGAGCAACCCGCCGGGTAGCAAGCCGAGGACTAACACCAGAGCACCATTAGTGCACAAAACAATGCGCACATCCAATGGTGCGACGATGTTGCTGGCAGTAATCGGGGCGTCGAAATACATCACTTTGATGACCCGCAAGTAATAGAACGCACCAATCAATGACATCAGCACGGCAAAAACGGCGATTCCCAAATGTAAACCCTGGCCAGATGCCACCAAGGCCTGCAATACTGCCAACTTGGCATAAAACCCGACCAATGGTGGTATCCCTGCGAGAGAAAGTAGACAGACCGCCATGACGCCGGCATACAAGGGGCTGCGTTGATTCAAACCCGCCAGATCAGCAATCTCCTCGCTCTCAAAACCTTCTTGTGACAGCAACAGCAAAACACCGAAACTGGCCAGCGTCGTCAGCACATAGGTGATGACGTAGAACATGGCCGAGCTATAGGCATTCGCGGTGTACGTTGCCGAGTCACCACTGACTACACCAGACAAAATGCCCAACAGCACAAAACCCATTTGTGAAATGGTAGAAAACGCCAGCATACGCTTGACATTGGTTTGGGCGATGGCCGCCAGATTGCCCACCAACAATGAGCCCACAGAGAGCATCAAAAGCATTTGCTGCCAATCCACGGCCAGGGGTAATAACCCCTCAACCAGAAGGCGCATGGTCATGGCAAAAGCCGCCAGCTTGGGCGCTCCACCAATCATCAGCGTGATAGCGGTCGGAGCACCCTGGTAGACATCCGGAATCCACATGTGAAAGGGAACGGCGCCGAGCTTGAACGCCAACCCCGACACAATGAAGACAAGACCAAACACCAGGACCTGATGGCGAATTTGGCCCGACGAAATGGCTTTGAATATGGTCGTAATATCCAGCGAGCCGGTCGCACCGTACAGCATGGACATGCCGTACAGCAAGAAGCCTGAGGCCATGGCACCCAGTACAAAGTACTTCATGGCCGCTTCAGTCGCCGTCGCGTTGTCACGCCGCAAAGCCACCAACGCATAGCTGGACAGGGTCAACAACTCCAGCCCCATGTAGATCACCAGGAGGTTGTTCCCCGAGATCATCACGGACATACCCAGCAGGGAAAAAATACTGAGTGTGAAAAACTCGCCGCCCCGCAGCATTCCACGATGCGCGGAATACGGGCGTCCATACACCAACGTAACCATCACCGCCACGGTCGCAAAGCACTTGAGCCAGTTCCCCATGGTGTCACTGACAATCATGTTGCCGAAGCCGTACAAGGTAGACCCACTTAGCGCCAAGTCAGCCTGCATGTACGCAACCACGCCCAGCGTCACAAGCGTAAATACGTAAGTTGTGCCCCGCATGGGACTCTTGATGCCAAGATCCAGCAAGGCGATGACACATGCCATCACGAGCAAGACCATATCGGGGTAAACCGCGATCCAACTGATTTTGTCAATCATCTTTCGTCTCTCAATTCAGTTTGATCAGTTCAACTTGGAAATCGCAACATGCTTGAGCAGTTGGGCAACCGAGGCGTCCATAACATCCGTAAAAGGCTTTGGATAAACACCCATCCACAAAACGGCAGCAGCGAGCAGAGCAAGCATCAGGAACTCTCTCGAGTTGATATCAGTCAACTCTTTCACATGATCATTGGTAACCGGGCCAAGGTACACGCGCTTGAACATCCACAGGGTGTATGCGGCACCAAAGATCAGCGCGCTTGCTGCCGCGAATCCAATCCAGAAATTGAATTTGACAGCAGCCAGGATCACCATCCATTCGCCCACAAATCCCGCAGTTCCCGGCAAACCACAATTGGCCATCGCAAAAAACAAGCTAAAGGCGGCGAATTTGGGCATGGTGTTCACCACGCCCCCATAGCTGGCTATTTCACGGGAATGCACCCGGTCATACAACACACCAATTGAAAGGAACATCGCACCGGATACGAAGCCGTGTGCGATCATTTGCACCAGGCCTCCAGACATGCCCAAGTCGATGAATATAAAGAACCCGAGGGTCACGAAGCCCATGTGTGCAACTGACGAATACGCTACAAGCTTCTTCATGTCCTGCTGCACCATGGCAACCAGGCCCACATAGACCAC
>Ga0208398_100832_pt1 | contig 15536 bp, 10 predicted proteins | sample LakWasMe79_HOW10_2_FD_183905 | JGI IMG/M metagenome (GOLD analysis project Ga0208398, IMG submission 183905) | Freshwater sediment methanotrophic microbial communities from Lake Washington under simulated oxygen tension - Sediment Metagenome... | ecosystem: Environmental > Aquatic > Freshwater >...
CCAAAGGCATAGCCGGTGACGTTGAGCACGTAGCTGATGTCCTTGATCGGGTCCCAGTTGATCTTGGTGGTGTAGGGCAGGCGGAACACGCCCAGCGGAATTTGCGCAAGCGTGTAGCCGTCGGGTGGGGCAGTCTGCAGTTGCTGGGCCGGCATCGTGCCACCGGCGCCCGGCTTGTTTTCCACCACCACCGGCTGGCCCAGGATCTTGCTGGCGGCATCAGCCAGCGCGCGCATGGTGATGTCGGTGGGTCCACCGGCCGGGAACGCTATCACCAGCTTGATGGGCTTGGCCGGAAAGGCCTGTGCATGGGCGTCCAGCAGAGGGGCGGCAAGGGTGGCGGCGGCGAGTTGTACCAGGTGTCGGCGTTGCATGGAATGCTCCTAGGGTGGGGGTGGTTGAATTAAACCGGACTCCCGCACAACTTGCCACGCGGTTAACCCGCGTCGGCCCGGGGGCCGGTCGCTATGGCGACAAATCGGTGTACTTGGTGGCGCTGCCACGCGCCAGCGCAGCGGGATACTTCTCGGCATTGACCAGCATCTTGGCCTGGGCCGCACTGATCAGATCAATGCCCAGCTTGTCGCACAGCTGCAGCAGGTAGAGGAAGACGTCGGCGGCTTCGGCCGCAACCTCTTGTTTCTTGTCGGCGGACAGCGACTGGCTCTGTGCCTCGGTCAGCCACTGGAAGTGCTCCAGCAATTCAGACGCCTCCACCGACAGCGCGCACGCCAGGTTCTTGGGGGTGTGGAACTGCTCCCAGTCACGCGCTTGGGCAAAGGCGCGCAGGGATTCGATCAGGGGTTGCAGCGGGGTGGTCATGGTGGTATCCGAAGCGATGCCAGCCATTGTAGTCAGGCATCAAACCGGCAATTAGCCCTCGTAGAATATAGGCGTATTGCTATTCTTTATATAGCAACCAGCCACCCATGCCAGAATCCGCCATGCTTTCCGTATTCCGCACCCATGCCCCGCGCCTGCTGCTGGCCTGCCTGCTGGTGCTGCTCGGCTGCGTGCAGCTGGCGCGCCTGGAGCTGGCGCAGTTGCGCGAAGGCTTTGAAGTAGATGCGCGCATCAGCCACCGGCTGCTCAGCCAGCGTGCCGTGCAGCACGAAGCAGTGCTGGCCACACTGGCCTTGCTACAGCCAACAGCCACGGCTGCCAGCCACGACGCCACAGCGCAGCGCCTGCCGGCGGTGTACCCGCAAATCCTGGGGGTGCAGCGCCGCGAACCCGGCGCCCCGTGGCCCAGCGCCACGCTGCAGGCAGCCGAAGACCGGTCACGCCAGACCCGCCAGGCCGTGCTGGCCAACCCCGAATTCGGCGCCCAGCGCGGGCGCTTCCAGTTGGTGCAGGCGGCACAGCCCGCCAGCTACGCGCTGCTGATCGATATGCACGCCGCCGTACCCTGGAGCGACTGGTCCATGCCGGTGCAGACCAGTCCGGTGCGGGTGACGCTGGAGCATGGCGGCCAGACCTTCGTGGTGCAGGAAGGGCGTCTGGCCGAGGGCGGCTGGCGCTTTGCATTCCGCAAGACACTGGCCAGCGACAGCCAGCCCTTCGATGTGGTGGCCCAGCGCCAGGTGGGCTGGGCCGAGCTGCCTTGGGGCGCCATGCTGCTGTGGGCGCTGGCTGTGCTGGCAGCCATGCTGGTCTGGGGTGCGTGGCAGCGCCAGCGCAGTGCGCGCCTGCGGGCCGAGGCGCTGCTGCGCGTGGGCCAGGTGGCACGCCTGAACAGCCTGGGCGTGCTGGCTGCGGGCATGGCCCACGAGCTGAACCAGCCGCTCACGGCCATCCTGGCCAACACCCAGGCCGCCAAGCGCCTGCTGCTGGAAGGGCCGGATGAGCTGGCCAGCGCCCAGGGCGCCATGGACCAGGCGGTGGCCCAGGCACGCCGCGCGGCCGAGGTGGTGGCGCGCCTGCGCCGCAGCGTTGAGCAACCCAACCCTTCTGAGCGCCTGCAATCCTTGGATCTGGCCCAGGCCGTGCGCACTGCCTTGCAGCTGCTGGAGCCCGAGTGCACCCGGCACCAGGTCGCGCTCACGCTGAGGGCTCCGCAAGCTGTGTTGGTATTGGCCGAACGTGTGGCGGTGGAACAAATCGTGCACAACCTGGTGACCAATGCCTTGCAGGCGCTGGAGCTGGTGCCGGTGGCGCAGCGCCAGTTGTCCGTAGCGGTGGAGGCAGCGCAAGACCAGGGCGTGCTGCGCGTGCTGGATAGCGGCCCTGGCATTGCGCCCGAGGCCCTGCCCCATGTGTTTGCCCCGTTTTTCACCACCCGCGCGGGCGGCCTGGGGTTGGGCCTGAGCCTATGCGAAACCCTGGCGAATGAAATGGGCGGGCAGTTGCAGGTCCACTCCCATGCGCCGCACGGTGCCGAATTTGTGCTTCAGTTGCCCTTGGCCCGCGCGCCGGAAGACACGGCATGAGTGCCGCACGGCCGCCCGAAGGCGCTCGCACCGCAATGCGCAGCATGGAGGTACACCTGTGAGTGCTCCCCAGTCACCCCTGATACATCTCATCGACGACGACGAGGCGGTGCGCGCCAGCCTGGCCCTGCTCATCGGCACCGTGGGCCTGCGGGTGCAGACCTGGGGCGACCCGCAGGCGTTTCTGCACGGTTTTGACCGCGAGGGCATTGGCGCCATCGTGCTCGACGTGCGCATGCCTGGCATCAGCGGCCTGACCGTGCTCGACACCCTGGTGGCGCAAGGTGTAGACCAGCCTGTGATACTGCTCACCGGCCACGGCACGGTAGAAATGTGCCGCCGCGCCTTCAAGTCCGGCGCCACCGAGTTTCTGGAAAAACCGGTGGACGATGAACTGCTGCTGGAGGCCCTGCAAAACGCCGTGCGCGCGCATGTGCGCTCACGCGAACGCCACCAGGCCAACCGCCAGGCCCAGACCCTGTATGCCCAGTTGTCCGAGCGCGAACGCGAGGTGCTGGGCCTGATCGTCGAGGGGCTGACCAACAAGGAAATCGGCCGTGCTTTGGGGGTGTCGCCGCGCACCGTGGAAACCCATCGCGCCAACCTGTTTGCCAAGCTGCAGGTGGACTCGCTGGCCCACCTTATTCGCCACTATGCGGTGCTGGTGGCGCCCAACGCCACTCCGTAGTTGTACGGAGCCTGCCGCGTAGCCGTACGAATGGTCTTTGCCAGTCCTGGCACGTACAGTTTCTCCCAGCGCAGACGCATGTGTCTGAGCACCCGATCCACAGGAGAAACCACTATGCAAATCCGCCACATTTCCGCGCTCGCCGTTCTGTCCTTGTCCGCCTTGGGTGCCAACGCCCAGGCCGTGCGCGTGGAAAAAAACATGTCGCTCGAACTGGCCAGCAAGATCGCCGCGGCCACCGTAGCAGCCTGCAGTGCCGACAAGTACAACGTGACCGCCACCGTGGTCGACCGCGCTGGCACCGTGCGTGCCATGCTGCGCGCCGACAACGCCGGCCCCCACACCGTGGGCGCCAGCCAGGCAAAGGCCTTCACCTCGGCTTCTGGCAAGAACACCACCGCTGCCATGTGGGAAGGCGTGCAGAAGAACCCAGCCGCAGCCAATGTAGCCATGATTCCCGGCTACCTGCTGCTTGGCGGCGGCGTGCCGGTGAAGGTGGGCGACGAAGTCATCGGCGCCGTGGGCGTGGGCGGTGCTCCCGGCGGCCACCTGGACGAGAAATGTGCATTGGCGGGCATTGCCAGCGTGCAGGACCTGCTGAAGTAACAGGCACGGCATGTGGACCCGTCGCACCATCATCTTGTTGCCCGCGCTGGCCTGCATCGGCACGGCCCAGTCCCAGGTGGCACCCAGCGCCAGTGAGCTGACCCAATACAGCGGCCTGCACACCGCCGCCCACCACGGTGACCTTGCCCAGATCCGCAAGCTGCTGGCCGCCGGGGCTGCGGTGGATGCGCGCGACGGCCACGGCCGCACCCCCGTGCACGTGGCCACCTTTGCCCGCCAGCGCGAGGCTTTGCGCACCCTGCACCAAGGCGGCGCCAGGCTGGAGCTGCTGGAGAACGACCGCTACGACGCAGTCACCATCGCCGCCGTGGCCGACGACGAAGACACCTTGCGCACGCTGCTGGCCCTGGGTGCCAGCGCCAAGCTGACCACCAGCCGATGGGACGGCACGGCCCTGATTGCCGCAGCCCACCTGGGGCACGACGGCGTGGTGCGCCAATTGATTGCCGCCGGCGCGCCGCTGGACCATGTGAACAACCTGCACTGGACAGCACTCATTGAGGCCGTTGTGCTGGGCGACGGTGGCCCCCGGCACCAGCGGGTGGTGCAGGACTTGCTTGCCGCTGGGGCCAGTGCGCGTTTGGTCGACCGCCAGGGCAACACCCCGTTGGCCCTGGCCCGGGCACGCGGCTATACGGCCATGGTGGCGCTGCTGGAGCGCGCGGCGGCGCCCTGAACGGGCAAGGCCGCAGGCCTAACGCGCCAACACAGACGCCAGCGCCACACCGGTGTGCGTGCCCAGCTTGACGACCGCCTCGGGCGTCGCAGCCGCCACGACCTGGCCACCGGCGTTGCCGCCATCCGGCCCCAGGTCAATCACCCAGTCGGCCTCGGCGATCACGTCCAGGTCGTGCTCGATGACGACCACACTGTGGCCGCCGTTGACCAGGCGGTGCAGCACCCGGATCAGCTTCTCCACATCGGCCATGTGCAGGCCCACCGTGGGCTCGTCCAGCACATACAGTGTGTGTGGCGCCTTGTTGCCGCGCTTGCCAATGTCGTCACGCACCTTGCTCAACTCGGTCACCAGCTTGATGCGCTGCGCCTCGCCGCCGCTCAGTGTGGGCGATGGCTGGCCCAGCGTCAGGTAGCCCAGACCCACGTCTTTCAGCAGTTGCAGCGGGTGGGCAATGACGGGCATGGCGGCGAAGAACTCCACCGCCTCGTCCACTTCCATCTGCAGCACGTCGCCGATGTTCTTGCCACGCCAGGTGACGGCCTGGGTCTCGGGGTTGAAGCGCGCACCGCGGCAGGTTTCGCACAGCACCTTCACGTCCGGCAGGAAGCTCATGCCGATGGTGCGGATGCCTTGCCCTTCGCAACCCGGGCAGCGGCCTTCGCCGGTGTTGAAGCTGAAACGGTTGGCCGCGTAACCACGGGCCTTGGCTTCCAGCGTGTCGGCAAAGAGTTTGCGAATGGTGTCCCAGAAACCGATGTAGGTGGCGGGACACGAGCGTGGTGTCTTGCCGATGGGGGTCTGGTCCACTTCGAGCACGCGGTCGATGGTATCGAAACCGGTGACACCTTCGCAGCCGGTCCACTGGATTTTTTCACCGGCATCCAGTGCATCGCGTCCGGCCTTGGTGCTGCGTTTCTGGACGGCTACTTGCACGTTGGTTAGCAGCACGTCTCTTGCAAGGGTTGATTTGCCGGAGCCTGAGACGCCTGTTACTGCTACCAGACGCTTCAACGGAATGTTGGCGGTAACGTTTTGCAGGTTGTGGAGGTTGGCTCCCTTGACTGTTAGCCAGTCTATCGGAGGCAGCTTTGCTGTGCTCGCAAGGGAAGCCCTGGGGGCGGGTTCCTCGTCGCGAAGCTCAATATCGTCACCCACCCCCAGGGCTTCCCCTGCTGCGAATGACGTACCGGCGCTGGAACGGTTGGAGACACTTTCGTATTCGGCGGCTACGCGTGCACGCTCGACAAACTCCGCATTGGCTGCGACGCTGGTCGACACCCGCGCCGCCGCAAGCGCAGCTGCCCTCGCGGCTTTGCCTTTCTGCATCTTGGCCACCTTCGCGCTCGCAGGGGCCGCGGCCGGAGCCGGTGCGCCGGGTGCCGATTTGGCGGACGCATCGCGGACGTATGAGGCTCCCGGCGTACCGGCTTCGGTCGCAGCGAGAGCATAAAGCGCCTCTGACTCCGCAAACGACACAACACCCCGCCGCGCCATCAAAGGATGCTTCATCGCATGCAACAAATACCGCCCCGTCTGCGACTCCGAAGCCGCCTGCACATCGGCAACGGAACCCTCTGCAACCAGTCGCCCCCCGCGCTTGCCCGCACTAGGCCCGATGTCAATGATGTGGTCCGCATGGCGAATGGTCTCCTCGTCGTGCTCCACCACCACCAGCGTGTTGCCCTTGTCGCTCAGCGAACGCAAGGCACCCAGTAGAATCTTGTTGTCCCGCGCATGCAGGCCAATGGTGGGCTCGTCCAGCACGTAGCACACACCCTGCAAATTGCTGCCCAACTGCGCCGCCAGCCGGATGCGCTGTGCCTCGCCACCACTGAGCGTCGGCGCGCCCCGATCCAGCGTCAGATAGCCCAGCCCCACTTCTTCCAGAAACTCCAGGCGGCTCTTGATCTCTGGCACCAGATCGCGGGCAATGTCGCCCTCGCGCGTGGTCATGCCACCGATCACCTGAAGCGTCTGCACCCACTTGCGCACATCGGTCACCGAGAGGCGCGCAATGTCGGTGATGCTCACCGCGTTGAACTGCACGGCACGCGCCGTGGCATTCAGACGCGTGCCGTGGCAGGTGGGACACGTTGTGTCATGCAGGTCTTCGATATCGGCCTCGGCAAAGGTCTGCTCGCGACCCTTGTTGTCCTCATCCTTCACCGAATCGTCAAACACCTTGCGCTGGTCCTTGGTCAAGGCCACACCGGTGCCCACACAATCCGGGCACCAGCCGTGTTTGCTGTTGTAACTGAAGATGCGCGGGTCCAGCTCCACATACGACGTGGAACACACCGGACAGGCGCGCTTGGTCGAGAACACCTGCACCTGGCCAATGCCAGCGGCCGGTGTGCCGGCGATCATCGCGGCCCTCAAACCATCCATGCCCGAGATCACATGCACCACGCCCTTGCCATGCACTAGTGCCGTGGCCAGTGCTGCCCTCAACTCCGCCTCATGCGCCGGGTTCACATCCAGACTGGCCACCGGCAGCTCGATGTTGTGTTCCTTGAAGCGGTCGATACGCGGAAAGTTGGTGGTCGGCAAAAAGTTGCCATCCACCCGCAAGTGCGTAAAGCCACGCGGCCGCGCCCAGTCCGCCAGTTCGGTGTAGACACCCTTGCGCCCCGACACCAGCGGTGCCAGCAAACCGATGTGTTGACCACGGAAATTCTTCAGCAACTGCGCCGCAATGCTGTCCGCCGACTGCGGCTCCACGGCTGCACCATCAAAGATGCAATGCTGCGTGCCCAGCTTCACATACAGCAGTCGCAGAAAATGCCAGACCTCGGTGGTAGTGCCCACCGTGGACTTACGGCCACCGCGTGACAGCCGCTGCTCAATCGCCACCGTAGGCGGAATGCCATACACCGCATCCACCTCCGGCCGGCCCGCCGGCTGCACGATGGAACGTGCATACGCGTTCAACGACTCCAGATAGCGCCGCTGCCCTTCGTTGAACAAGATGTCAAACGCCAGTGTCGACTTGCCAGACCCCGACACGCCGGTAACGACATTGAACTTGCCCCGCGGAATATCCACCGACAATGACTTGAGGTTGTGTTCCTTGGCGTTGACTATTCGGATGGAGTTTTCTCCGGCTGGGCCGGAATGGGGGTCAGAGCCCAATTTCGTTCGGCGTACAAGGCCTCCGTCAGCGTTACTGTCCTGAATTGGGATCTGACCCCCATTCCTACTACGAATAGAGTTGTCCGCCGGCGATGGGGTTGCGCCGGGTGACGATTTGGCGGCCGCATCGCGGACGTATGAGGAACCCGGCGTGACCCCATCCCCGGTAGCGAGCGCCACTGAAGCTCCGCCAGCGAGAGCCAAATACTTCGCATGCGGCTCGGCCACCACATGCACCACTCCCATGGCCGCCGCATACTCCCGCAACGCCTTGCCCGTGTGTGACGACGCATGCAGCAGCAAATCCTCCGGCGTGCCATAGGCCACCACTTCACCGCCCGCATCGCCCCCTTCCGGCCCCAGATCAATCAGCCAATCGGCAGCACGGATCACATCCAGGTTGTGCTCAATCACCAGCAGCGAATGCCCCGCATCCAGCAGCTTGCGCAGCGCCCGCATCAGCTTGGCAATGTCGTCAAAGTGCAGTCCGGTGGTCGGCTCGTCCAGCATGAACAGCGTGCCACGCCGTGCCACCGCCTGGCGGCTGGCGCTGCTGCTCTTCGCGGCCTCGGCCAGGAAACCGGCCAGCTTGAGCCGCTGGGCCTCGCCACCCGACAGCGTGGGCACAGGCTGGCCCAGCTTCACATACTCCAGCCCCACATCCACGATGGGCTGAAGCGCGCGGATCACGTCGCGGTCGTTGGCGAATACGGCGGCGGCTTCGCTGACGGTGAGGTCCAGTACATCTGCAACGTTGAGGCGGCGGGAAACGGCGTCAGAGCCCGCTTTTCGCTCAATCGTCACCTCCAGGATCTCCGGCCGGTAACGCTTGCCGTCGCAATCCGGACAGCGCAAATACACGTCGCTCAAGAACTGCATCTCGATGTGCTCAAAGCCCGAGCCACCGCAGGTCGGGCAACGCCCGTCGCCGCCATTGAAGCTGAACTTGCTGGCGGTGTAGCTACGCTCGCGCGACAGGTCGGCACCGGCAAACAGCTCGCGGATCGCGTCCCACGCACCCACATAGCTCACCGGGTTCGAGCGCGCCGTCTTGCCGATCGGCGACTGGTCGACAAACACCACTTCGCTCAGCTGCTCGGCGCCCAGAAGGCGCTCATGCGCGCCAGGCGTTTCGGTGGCCTTGCCAAAGTGGCGCAACAGCGCCGGGGCCAGCACGTCCTGCACCAGCGTGGACTTGCCGGAACCGCTGACACCGGTGATGCACACCAGGCGCTGCAGCGGGATCTCGATATTCACATTCTTCAGGTTGTGCTCGGTCGCACCTTCCAGGATCAGGCGCGGCGTGTTCTCGGCCACCATGCGCTTGAAGCCCATGCCGACCTGTTTGCGCCCGCCCAGGTAGGCGCCGGTCAGCGTGTCGGCGCCCTTGAGGGCCTCGGTGCTGCCATCAAACACGATCTGGCCGCCCTTCTCGCCGGGGCCAGGGCCCATGTCGATCATGCGGTCGGCCGCCAGCATCACTGCCGGGTCGTGCTCCACCACCACAAGCGTGTTGCCAGCGTCGCGCAGGCGCTGCATGGCGACGATGATGCGGTGCATGTCGCGCGGGTGCAGGCCGATGCTGGGTTCGTCCAGCACAAAGAGTGTGTTGACGAGGGATGTGCCCAGAGCCGTGGTGAGGTTGATGCGTTGCACTTCACCTCCGCTCAGCGTGCGGCTCTGGCGGTCCAGGGTCAGATAGCCTATGCCGACGTCGCACAAATACTTCAGCCTGGTGCAGACTTCTTCGAGCAGCAGCTTTAATGTCTTGGCTTCGGCCGCCGAGGTGGCGGGGGCCGAAGGCAGGGGTACGGGGGGTTCCTTGTCGCGAAGCTCAATGTCGTCACCCCCCGCACCCCTGCCTTCGGCTTCGCGCGCGCTGGAACGATGCAAAACATCCGACGACACCGCCGCTTCACTAATTGACTTGCTATCGCCCGCCGGAGACCCGGCAGTGCTGGGCGGGGTGGGGGTGTCGGTTGCCGATTTGGCGGCCGCGAAGCGGACGTATGAGGCATCCGGCGCCCCCGCCCCGCCCAGCACAGCCTGCAGCGAATCGAAGAACCTTCTGAGTTTGTCGATAGGCATCAACATCAAGTCATGTAAACACAACCCCGGCAAGGCCTCAAGTTGCGCACGCGACCACGTAACCCCCTGCGGCATAAACCTTTTGGAAGGCAACAACACGGCATCCGCCTGCTCCTTGGTCCCGATGCGCCACAGCAAACTCTCGGTCTTCAGCCGCGCACCACCACAGGTGCCACAGGGCGTGTAGCTGCGGTACTTGGACAGCAGCACGCGGATGTGCATCTTGTAGGCCTTGGTCTCCAGGTAGGCAAAGAAGCGGTTGATGCCAAACCAGTGCTGGTTCCACTTGCCATTCCAGTTGGGTGAACCATTGATGACCCAGCCCTGCTGCTCGGGCGTGAGCTTGTACCAGGGCGTGTCGCGCGGGATGCCGGCCACCTCGGCATGGCGCATCAGGTCGTCCTGGCACTCTTGCCAGGCCGGGGTCTGCATGGGCTTGACGGCACCGGCGCGCAGCGTGAGCTTGTCGTTGGGGATGACCAGGCCCAGGTCCACGCCGACCACGCGACCAAAACCGCGGCAGGCTTCACAGGCACCCACTGCCGAGTTGAACGAGAACATCGAAGCAATCGGGTCGGCGTAGCGGATGTCGCTTTGCGGGCAATGCAGGCCGGTGGAGAAGCGCCACACCGTGGATTCTGCGGTTGCTATCGAATCGGTAGCGGTATGTGCAGGTTCTACGAGGGCTAGAGGCTCATTGACCACATAGACATTGAGCCGGCCGCTGCCACGCTTCAGGGCCAGTTCGATGGCTTCGAGGACGCGGGCTTTTTCCACGCTGGTGATGCGGAAGCGGTCGGCGACGACGTCTAACACCTTTCTCCGGCTGGCGGCGGAAAAGGGGTCAGAGCCCGTGGACTTGGGGTTTTGCCATTTCGTACCAGGCTTCGCACTCCGTTTGGTTTTCTTTCCTGAATCGGGATCTGACCCCTTTTCCGCCGACCCCAAATCAAGCTCCACCTCGCGCTCGGCGTGGATGCGGGTGAAGCCGCTGGCGGACAGCCACTGGGTCAGCTCTTCTGCGGTAGTGCTGGCGGGCAACTCCACCGGGAAAGTCAACACCAAACGAGGGTCGGCTGTAGGTGTATGCACTGCCGCCCGCCGCACCAGCTCCGCATAAATGGTCTCCGGCGTATCGTGCTGCACCGGCTGGGCCGTGGCTTTGTCAAACAGTTGCGCGGCGCGGGAGTACAGCAGCTTGATGTGGTCGTTCAACTCGGTCATCGTGCCCACCGTGGAGCGGCTGGAGCGCACCGGGTTGGTCTGGTCGATGGCAATCGCCGGTGGCACGCCCTCCACCTTGTCGACCGCCGGTTTGTCCATGCGGTCCAGGAACTGGCGGGCGTAGGCACTGAAGGTCTCAACATAGCGACGCTGGCCCTCGGCGTACAGCGTGTCGAACACCAGGCTGGACTTGCCGGAGCCGCTGGGGCCCGTGACCACTGTCAATTCGCCAGTGCGGATATCCAGATCCAGGTTCTTCAGATTGTGCTGGCGCGCGCCGCGAATGCGGATGGTTCCCTGGGTCATGGTGCTGTGCTTATTTTGATGAGGCCAATCATTCTAGGGATTTGAGGCCTTTGGGGTAGCCGCGGGGTCTTGCCGGCTGCGGCCCACCCGGGCAAACCCTAGATGTGGAAGTCCACAACTGGCGCATCCTGGCGACGCTGCCGACAATCGGGACCCCAGCAACCCAGGAGACATCCCATGAAAATTGCCACCCCCTTGTGGAGTGCCTTGTTATTGGTCCTGATGGCGACAAACACCCACGCCCAGTTGCGCATCGGCCAGCCTTCGGGCTTTACCGGCTCGGTGGCGGCCGGGGTGAAGGAAAACACCGCGGGCGCCAAGCTCTACCTGGACGCTGTGAACAAACGCGGCGGCATCCATGGCCAGCCAATCGAACTGATCTCGGTCGATGACAAGTTCGACCCGGCCATCACGGTGGACGTCGCACGGCGCCTGATCACCGAGAAAAACGTGCTGGCACTGTTCCTGAATCGGGGCACGCCGCACGCGCAGGCATTGCTGCCTCTACTGAGCGAGTATCGCGTCCCCCTGGTGGGCCCCAGCACCGGCGCCATGGCATTGCACGAACCCGTGCAACCCTGGGTTTTCAACGTGCGCGCACCCTACCAGAACGAGGCGATCAAGGCGGTGCGGCACCTTGCCAGCATGGGCATGACCCGCATTGCGATACTGCAGACCGATGACTCCTTCGGCGCCGACTCGGCGGTCGGCGCGGACAAGGGCTTTGCCTCGGTGAAACTGAAACCGGTGCTGGTGCAGAAATTCCCGCGGGACAAGGCGGACTTTGCCGCACTGGCGACCCAGGTCACGCGCAGCGAGGCCCAGGCGGTGCTGTACATCGGCTCGTCCGGCACGGTCGCCAGCGGCGTCAAGGCCTTGCGCGCGGCCGGGTCCAGCGCGCAGGTGGTGACCCTGTCCAACAATGCGTCCGAGGGTTTCATCAAACTGCTGGGCGACCAGGCACGCGGCGTGGTCGTCACGCAGGTGTTCCCCAACGAACGCGCCGTGACGTACAAACTGATCAAGGAAGCGCAGGAGTTGGCCAAGGCCAATGGCTTGAGTGGCGTCTCGCCGGCCATGCTGGAGGGCTTTGCTGCGGCCAAGGTGCTGGTCGAAGGTCTGCGCCGTGCCGGACCAAAACCCACCTCCAGCGGCCTGCGTGATGCGCTGGAGAGCCTGCAGAAATTCGATATTGGCGGATTGGAAATCAGCTACAGCCCGACCAACCACACCGGCCTGGATTTTGCCGACCTGTCCATCATTGGAGCCGACGGCAAGTTTATGCGCTAGAGCACAGCGACAAGCCGTTCAGCCGCCTGGGCGTCTATTGCGTGAGCGTGCGTTCCAGTTCGGCACAGGCACTGGCACCCGCGGCATCCTTGATCTTGGGCAAGAGAGCCAGCAGTTCTTCAAAACCCCCAGCGGCCTCAACCGCCAGGTTCAGGCGAAAGCCCCGCAAGCCCAGGCTGGCCGTGAGTTTGGTCGCCAGTGGCTTGGCCTCTTTGTAACGGTCTTGGGCCGAGTGCGCCTTGAAGGAGTTGGCCACGGCTTCGTCTGCTGCGACCTGCTGGGCATGGGCCTCGGCCAGAAACGCCTCACCGGGTGCTGGCGCCAGGAAGTTCTGCTCCACCATGTGGTCCACGTCTGCCTGCGTCAAACCCAGGCCTGCAGCGCCGGCGACCACCTGTTCCACGGTCTTGTTGCCGTCAAACATGATGAAGGCTGTGCGCTGCCTGGCGGAAAACAGAGGCGAACGCGCCTTGAACGCCTGTTGGCCAGTCTCTGTTTTTATAAGTTTCATGCGTGCATCCTAACGACCGGGCATCCACCTTGCAATAGGTGCTGCCCCGCGAGGATCATATACGCCGTATAGCGGTCGTCCAAATTTACTTGGCAGCACTGCTGGCTGGTGCCGACGCCGCCGATGCCGGCAAAGCCGGTGCGGCTTCGGGGGCGTGCGTTGCTTCACTACCGTGCTTTTCGCCACTCATGTCGATGTCACCGCCCTTGCTCAGAATAAACAAAGCCAGGCCGGCAAAGACTACAAAAGCCACAACAATTTTCCACATAGCAATTCCTAAAAAAAAAGACCCCGGACCACAGTGGTCCGGGGTCGTCAACTCACTGGGGCATCAATCGTTGGCGTAGATGTCCACGTCTTTCGTTTCCTTGACGAACAGCATGCCGACCACGAAGGTCATGCCGGCCACGATGATCGGGTACCACAAACCGTTGTACATGTTACCCGTCTGGGCCACGATGGCAAACGCCGTGGTGGGCAGCAGGCCGCCAAACCAGCCGTTACCAATGTGGTAGGGCAGGCTCATCGATGTGTAACGGATGCGGGTGGGGAACATCTCAACCAGCATGGCAGCAACCGGGCCGTAAACCATGGTGACCAAAATCACCAGATAGGTCAGGATGGCGATAACGGTCACCTTGTCGAACTTGGCCATGTCAGCCTTGGCGGGGTAGCCAGCAGCCTTGAGCGCATCGTTCAGACTCTTGTTGAAGGCGTCAGCCTGTACCTTGGCATCTTCCTTGGAAAGGCCCTTGACCGTGTAACCGGGGATAACCGTGGTTCCAACCGTGATGGAAGCAACTGCACCGGCTGGAGCAGCGGTATTGTCATAACTCACCGAGCGGCCGGCCAGTGCCTGCTTGGCGATGTCGCAGGAACTGGTGAACTTGGCGGTACCGGTTGGGTTGAACTGGAACGAGCACTCGGCGGGGTTGGCAGTCACGATCACCTTGTTGGCAGCCTGCGCAGCAGCCAGGTCAGGGTTGGCAGCCTTGGTCAGCGCGGTGAACACCGGGAAGTAGGTCACGACGGCCAACAGGCAGCCGGCCATGATGATGGGCTTGCGGCCAATCTTGTCGGACCAGGCGCCAAACACGATGAAGAACGGCGTGCCGATGACCAGGGAGATCGCCACCATGATGTTGGCGGTCGCGCCGTCCACCTTCAGGGCTTGGGTCAGGAAGAACAGGGCATAGAACTGGCCGGAGTACCAGACCACGGCTTGACCAGCGGTCAGACCGATCAGGGCCAGAATCACGATCTTCAGGTTCTTCCACTGGCCGAACGACTCGGACAAAGGTGCCTTGGAGGTCTTGCCTTCGGCCTTCATCTTGGTGAAAGCGGGAGACTCATTCATGCTCAAGCGGATGTAGACCGACACGGCCAACAGCAGGATGGACACGATGAACGGAACACGCCAGCCCCAGTCAGCAAACGCTGCTTCGCCGATCATGGTACGGGTACCCAGAATCACCATCAGGGACAGGAACAGGCCCAAAGTGGCTGTTGTCTGGATCCACGAGGTGTAGGCACCGCGCTTGCCCTGGGGCGAGTGCTCGGCCACATAGGTAGCAGCACCGCCGTACTCACCGCCGAGCGCCAGGCCTTGTAGCATGCGCAGTGCGATCAGGATCACGGGAGCCGCAACGCCGATGGTGGCGTAATTGGGCAGGATACCCACGATGAAGGTGGACAAGCCCATGATCAGAATGGTCACCAGGAAGGTGTACTTGCGACCGATCATGTCACCCAAGCGGCCAAACACCAGCGCGCCGAAGGGACGCACGATGAAACCGGCGGCGAACGCCAGCAGCGCGAAGATGAAGGCCGAGCCTTCGTCCAGTCCGCTGAAGAACTGCTTGGCAATAATGGCTGCCAACGAGCCGTACAAATAAAAGTCATACCACTCAAACACGGTACCCAGCGAGGAAGCGAAGATAACTTTCTTCTCTTCCGCCGACATCGGCCGAGCGGCGACAGCAGCAGTTGTTGCGCTTCTCATAGTCTTGTCTCCAAAGTAAATAAAGGGACCAACCGATACCGGTGGTTGGGCGGACTATGCGTGCCACGTCTGACCGCGTTCTGACGGGTCGCCAACAGCAACTGACGGCGAACTGAACACAGTCTTACAGGTTAGGCGTTAACCCGCGCGAAATTTTTCCCATTGTGAAAATTTGAGCAAAATTTGCGTTTTGGAGTAGCTTTTTTCCGCCAAAAGCATTAGGGAAACCACGCATATTCCCGACAAGACCGTAAGGGCATTGTCAGACCCTCCGCACATGATCCAGCCCCAGCAACACCTGCAATACCGTGCGTTAAGCGCGCCCCCCCATGCCAAAGGAGAAAAAATGATAGACCCCATCGTGGCCAAGATCGAGGCCAACCCCAAGTACCACGAGTTGCGCCGCAAACGCAACTCGTTTGGCTGGTTGCTGACCATCATCATGATGGTGGTCTATTACGGCTACATCGCGCTGATCGCCTTCAACAAGCCGTTTCTGGCACAGCCCATAGGCGCTGGCGTCACCACCGTGGGTGTCCCGATTGGCATGTTTGTCATCG
>Ga0208398_100834_pt1 | contig 15459 bp, 7 predicted proteins | sample LakWasMe79_HOW10_2_FD_183905 | JGI IMG/M metagenome (GOLD analysis project Ga0208398, IMG submission 183905) | Freshwater sediment methanotrophic microbial communities from Lake Washington under simulated oxygen tension - Sediment Metagenome... | ecosystem: Environmental > Aquatic > Freshwater >...
CGTGGATATCTAATAGCAATAGGATGTTCCAATCCTAATTGTGCTGTGTATAAAATATTCTGAAGTTCAATTTCGTTTAACGGAGCATAAACAATCATATTAGGAATGCAACGCAAATAAGCCAAATCAAAAACACCATGATGGGTAGCCCCGTCTTCACCAACCAAACCGGCTCTGTCAAGGCAAAAAATGACGGGTAAGTTCTGCAAAGCCACATCGTGAATCACTTGATCGTAAGCGCGTTGGAGGAAAGTTGAATAAATATTGCAATACACAATCATTCCCTGAGTGGCCATTCCGGCGGACAAAGTGACTGCGTGCTGTTCGGCAATTCCAACGTCAAAAGCACGTTTGGGAAAGGCATCCATCATGAATTTCAAGGAACTTCCCGAAGGCATTGCCGGAGTAATTCCGACAATTTTTTCGTTCTTTTTGGCCAAATCCAAAATGGTCAAGCCAAAAACGTCTTGGTATTTTGGAGGTAAATGCTCTTCCGATTTTGGAATGATTTCGCCTGTCAGGGCATCAAATTTGCCTGGAGCGTGATACTTCACCTGATTTTCTTCGGCTTGTTGAAGGCCTTTGCCTTTGGTGGTAATTAGGTGTAAAAATTTTGGACCTTTTATTTTTTGCAGACGTTTCAATTCTTTGATTACTGCAAAAATATCATTGCCATCTATTGGCCCCGAATAATTGAAATTCAGAGACCGAATCATATTGTTCTGCTTCGGGTTTTTTCCTTCTTTTACGGAAGTGAGATATTTTTTGAGCGCGCCTACGCTTGGGTCAATTCCGATTGCGTTGTCATTAAGGATAACTAACAAGTTAGCATCGGTTACACCTGCGTGATTGAGTCCTTCGAAAGCCATTCCGGAGGCAATAGAAGCATCGCCTATAACTGCGATATGTTGTTTTTCGAAATCGCCTTTTAGATTGGAAGCAATCGCCATTCCCAGTATCGCCGAAATGGAAGTGGAAGAGTGGCCTACACCAAAAGTGTCATAAATACTTTCACTTCTTCGCGGAAAACCAGAAATACCGTTCAATTGACGGTTGGTATGGAAAATGGTTCTTCTTTCTGTCAATATTTTATGTCCGTAAGCTTGGTGCCCCACATCCCAAACCAATAAATCTTCGGGAGTGTTGAACACATAATGTAAAGCAATCGTGAGTTCCACCACACCGAGACTGGCGCCAAGATGGCCTTCCTTTGTGGCAACAATATTGATAATGAAATCCCGTAATTCCTGAGCCAATTGCGGAAGTTGCGCTTCGTTAAGTTGGCGTAAATCTGTTGGGGAATAGATATGTTCGAGTAAGTTGCTTTTCATTATTATTAAAAAAGCGAATTTACGGTTTTAAATTTAAAGTTTAATAGCCACAACCCGAGCGATAGCGAATTGGCGAAGCAATTCACGAATAATTATTCATTCGTGAATTAGTGGTAAAGGAAATGAGGCGAATATTTTTTCTAATCGCCTCAAAAAATCACTATATTTGAGGCGAATAATCTATTTAATCACCTCATGAACTACAATTGGCAACTTCCAAATTGGCCGAAATTTCTATTTAATGATTCCGTTTTGGACTCGTTATGTGTGGATTTTGCATTGGAAACAGGCGAATTAAAAGGACTTGTGGATTCATTGTCAGGTGAGATTCAGCAGGAAACCATTTTGCAGTTTATGATTGCGGAGGCTATTAAAACTTCGGAGATTGAGGGGGAATTTTTTAGCAGACAAGATGTAATGTCTTCGATTAAGAAAAATTTAGGGATGACGGAGGCGATTGGTCAAATTAGGGACAAGAATGCCCAAGGTGTCGGAAAATTGATGGTGCAGGTTCGAAATTCCTATGCTGAAAAATTGACCGAGATTACCATTAAGGAGTGGCATTCCACTCTTATGGAATTTTCCAAGCACATTAGCGCAGGAGAGTATAGATCAGGAAGTGAACCGATGAAGATTGTTTCCGGTTCTTTTGGCAAAGAAATCATTCATTTTGAAGCACCGCCTTCTAACGAAGTTCCTGCCCAAATGAAGAAATTCATTAAGTGGTATAATGATTTTGAAATAAAGCCAACTGATATTAAAAATACATTGATTAAAACTTCAATATCGCATCTGTATTTTGAGAGTATCCATCCTTTCGAAGACGGAAACGGAAGAATTGGCAGGGCTATAGCCGAAAAATGCCTTTCGGAGTCTTTAAACCGACCTGTGTTAATGAGTATTTCAAGCACTATTGAACAAAATAAAAAGCGTTACTACGAATCCCTGAAACAAGCACAACGAACCCTCGAAATTACGGACTGGATTTTATATTTTTCTACATTGATTTTGGAATCTCAAAAAAGTGCCAAACAAACGGTACTTTTCACATTGAGCAAAACCAAATTTATGGACAGGTTCAAAAGTCAGATGAATGAAAGACAAGCAAAAGCAGTTTTGAAAATGTTTGAAAACGGAGTTTCCGGTTTTGAAGGAGATATGACAGCCATAAAATATGTTTCCATCACAAAAACCTCGAGAGCAACCGCCACAAGAGATCTGCAGGATTTGACCGAAAAAAGTATTTTGATTCCAAAAGGTGGCGGGAGAAGTATATCTTATGATTTGAATTTTGGGTTATAGAAAGTTTGAATGAAATGGAAGAAGATATTAAACGGCTAAAAAAATAAAGAAACATTCTGTGATTAGGGAATAGCGATTAGTAATTTGCTTGCGTTATTTATGAGTTTTACAAGTCAAATTTGATAATCAACTGATAACAAAATAAAATAGTTTAAAAAATATAAGGAAGGGGGGTAAATTAATGACTATACAGAAAATGGAAAAAATAAAACTAGGATTTGATATAGGGATAACTGTTTTTGGAGTTTTAGCAGCATTATTTGCAGTATTAAGTCTTATCTACGGTTCAAAAATTGATGCTGCAAAAAAAATTGAAGAAGAAGGATTTAAAAGCAAGATTGCTGAATCAAATGCTTCCGCTGAAAAAGCAAAAGAAGAAGCTGCTAATGCGTTAGCTAGTGCAGCTAATACAAATGAAAAAGCAAAAAAACTTGAATTAAAAGTAGAAGAACAAAAAGAAAAAACAGCTACTGCAGAGAAGGAATTAATAATTTTAAAAAATAAAATAAAACCTAGAAGCATACCTATAGAAAGCGTAAATAAATTAATAACTGAATTAAAAAACATCTCTACGAAGGAAATTAATATATCAAGTTCACTTGGAGATGGTGAGGGTGCAACATATGCAACCCAATTTAAAAATATATTTGAAAATGCCGGATGGAAAGTCAATTCTGGAATTGGATTTTCATCTTACACCGGTGTGGGAGTATATTTATTAACAAAAAGTAGTAATGATGCAGAAGCAATAAAAATAAAAAAAATATTTAATGCTTCTAAAATATATTTACAAGAACAGTTAATGGAAGAAGGGGTTAAAATACAAATTTTCATCGGTTCAAAAAATAATCAAGATTTAGATTCAAAATAAAAATTGAATTTTAAACACAAATTTTGCTGTTACTATTATGGAAAACATTTTCACCGACGAATACTTTATGAAGAAAGCTTTGCAGGAAGCCGAAATGGCTTTCGAAAAAGGAGAAATTCCTGTGGGTGCTGTTGTGGTGGTGAATAACACTGTTATCGCTCGAAGTCATAATTTAACTGAATTGCTCAATGATGTGACTGCCCACGCCGAAATGCAGGCCATAACCGCATCGGCGAATTATCTCGGTGGAAAATATCTGAAAGACTGCACGCTTTACGTCACGGTGGAACCTTGTCAAATGTGCGCTGGCGCTTTGTATTGGAGTCAAATTACCAAAATTGTTTATGGCGCAGCTGATGAACACCGCGGTTATGTAAAAATGGGAACGCAACTTCATCCTAAAACTGTTGTTGTTCGTGGAGTTATGGCCGATGAAGCTTCGGAATTAATGAAGCGTTTTTTTGCTGAGAGAAGGAAATAGTCTTATAAACCACTAAATCCATAGCCCAGATAGAAACGGAAATCCTTTTTATTTTCCCTTTAAAAATAAAAAGATTACTTCATTTAATACTTATTTTTATTGGAATTCAGTGAACTTCGTTTGCAGTGAATAGCTGGAAAAAGCTCCTAAAAATTACTTCCAAAAAATATTTTACTTCCAAAGAATTTTCTTCTTAAAATTATATACATTTACTACAATATTGTATCGGTTTTGCAGTTATGATTTTTAACTGTGAACCGTTGTCATAGTCGTCGTTCGTAACCCATTAACTCTAGATAAAAGTGAAAACAAAAGGATTAATTTACGTGTTTTGTGTGTTTTTTTTGTTTCAGGCGTGTGGCCGAAAATCAGCCTCCGATTTTAATTCCGATTTTTCATTATTTAAAGAGTATATAGTCAGTTTTACGGGGGGTATCGTCTCGGCGCAATCGGATATTCGTGTGGTTTTGGCTTTCGATAATAATAATTGGAAAGTCAATCAGGTTTTGGATGATGATTTGGTTGATATTTCTCCAAATGTGCATGGGAAAGTGCTAGCACTTTCGAACAATACCATTGCTTTTATTCCCGAAAAAAAGCTGGAATCGGGTACAGAATATCAGGTGACTTTGCATTTGGATAAACTGAATTCTAAGGTAGCCGAAAAGAATAAGGAACTTTCCAATTTCAATTTTACCGTAAAAACCATCAAGCAGGATTTTATTGTGAACACGCTCGACATCCAATCGTATAGCAAAAAATACCAATATCTGAATTGTGTGTTGAAAACCGCAGATAATATGGATTTTGAAACTGCCAAAAAACTTGTAGAAGCTGAGAATAACAGTAAAAATTTAAAAATTATTTTCGAAAAATCGAATGCAGTTGGTAAAGAATTTAAATTCAGAATCGATAGTATTGAGCGATGGGATTCTACAAGTAATAATCTTGAGATAAAATACGATGGTACGGATTATGGTATGGATCAAGAAGGGACTATCGATTTTCCGATTACGGCACTGAATGAGTTTAAAGTCATTAAAACCGAATTGCAGGAGGGAAATAACCAAATGTTGACGATTAATTTTTCGGAACCATTGGAGAAAGGACAGGATTTTAAAGGTTTGGTGGCGATTCAAAATACCAATAATTTGAAGTTTTCGACACAGGGAAATGTGTTGAAGGTTTATTTTAATAATGAAAAAGCTGTTGAGAAACCTGTTGAAGTTGTGCCTGAAGTTGTTGAAACTACTGTGGCTACTGATAGTACAGCGGTTGTGGTTGATTCAGCTTCGGTTGCAGAACCGGAAGAAGTTGTTGCGGTTGCAGAACCTGAGCCAGTTGCTGTCTTTTCGCAAAAACTCACCGGAGAATTATTGTTGGAAGTCTTTCAGGGAATTGAAAGTGAATATGGTAAAAAACTAAATGAGAATTATTCGGAGAAAATTTCATTTGACGAAATAAAACCAAACGTTCGTTTCATTAAAAACGGAACGATTCTACCAAGTTCAAGCAATTTAAAACTCAATTTTGAAGCTGTAAATCTTCGTGCTGTTGATGTAAAAGTATTTAAAATTTATAAAAACAACATTCTTCAGTTTCTGCAGGATAACGAATTGAACGGTACCCGAAACCTGAAAAGAGTGGGTCAGCCAATAGCAAAATCAACGCTTACTCTTAACGAAGGGAACTTAGTCAATTCAAGTAAATGGAACACTTTTGCTTTGGATTTGTCCAAAATCATAACTCCGGAGCCGGGAGCGATTTACAGAGTGGAGTTCTCGTATAAAAAAGCTTATTCGTTGTACAAATGTCAAAATTCAGAAGCTGATGACAGTGAAAATGAGGAAGAAGAAGTCGATGAGAAGGACGTGAATTATAGCCAAAATGCTTACGACGATTACTATTATGAGGATTATGACTGGAGGGAAAGCCAAGATCCCTGCACGAATTCCTATTATTACAATGCGAGAATTGGGACTAATATTTTGGCATCCGATGTTGGGGTTATTGCCAAAAGAGGCGAAAACAAATCCTATTTATTTGCCGTAAGCAACATCATTACCACCGTGCCGATTGCTAATGCCAGAGTGGATTTGTACAGTTTTCAGCAACAAAAATTGGCAACATTGGCGACAAGCAGTGAAGGAATTGCGAGTTTTCAGCTGGATACTTTTGCCTATTTTGCGATTGTCACTTACGGAACCCAATCGACTTATGTCCGACTAGATGATGGAAATTCATTGTCGGTGAGTAATTTTAATGTTTCGGGCGAAACTTTGCAGAAAGGACTTAAAGGCTTTATTTATGGAGAGCGCGGGGTTTGGCGACCTGGCGATAATTTGTATTTGTCGTTTATTTTGAACGATGCTTCGAATAAATTGCCGTTGGGACACCCGATAAAATTCAGATTGAGCGATCCCAACGGAAAAGTTACCTATCAAACAGTTCAAAAAATCAATGAGTGGAATCATTATGCTTTTACTGTTCCAACAGAAGCTGATGCGCCAACAGGAAGTTGGGAAGCAATGGTTAGTGTCGGTGGAGCGAAGTTTTATAAAAATATCAAAATCGAAACCATCAAACCGAATCGTTTGAAAATTAAAAATACGTTCAAAAGAGCGGTGCTTTCTTCTTCGTATCCAAATACGAGCAACCTTGAGGTGACTTGGCTTCATGGGGCTGTCGCCAAAAATTTGAATGTCGAAATGCAGGCTAAATTTTCGCCACAAACAACGACTTTCAAAAACTATGAAAAGTATACTTTTGATGATTTAGTGCGACAATTCAGCACTGAGGAAATTACTGTTTTTTCGGGTAAATTGGATGCCAACGGAAAAGCAAATACTGCCATAAATCCCAAAATACAGGGAGTGGCACCTGGAATGCTTAAGGCTTCGTTCATCACAAAAGTGTATGAGGAAGGCGGTGATTTCAGTACTGATGTTATTGCGACAACCTATTCGCCGTTCAGTACTTATGTTGGGATTAAGTCACCTGAACTTAGCAAATATGGAATGCTGGAAACCCGCAAAGTAAACCAATTTGATATCGTTACGGTGGATGAAAACGGACGTCCAAAATCAGTTAATAATCTCGAAGTAAAAATTTATAAAGTCGAATGGCGCTGGTGGTGGGATGCGTCGAGCGATAATTTGTCCACTTATAATTCGGATAATGCCACGACTTCGTATAAAACTTTTAGAATAAATACCGATGCCAATGGGAAAGGAAATGTAAGTTTTGCTTTAACCGATGAAGAATGGGGACGCTATTTGATTCGGGTTTCGGATGAAGTTGGCGGTCATGCAACGGCCTTGACGGTAAATATCGATTGGCCTATGTGGTCTGGAAAAACTAAAAACACTGATGCTTCAACGGCTAATATGTTAGTTTTTTCTACCGATAAAGAAAAATATGCTGTTGGCGAAAATGCTCAGATTTCATTCCCATCAAGTGAAGGTGGAAGGGCTTTCATCTCTATCGAAAATGGCTCAAAAGTAGTGCAGACTCTTTGGGCGAAGACCCAAAAAGGAGAAACAAAAGTGATTATTCCAATTACGGCTTCGATGGCTCCGAATGTGTATTTCAATATTACGCTGTTGCAACCGCACGCTTCGACCAAGAATGATTTGCCTATCAGAATGTATGGAATTGTTCCAATTGAAGTGGTAGACAAAAATACGATACTTACGCCAAAATTAACGATGCCGGATGTATTGCGTCCCGAACAGTCATTTGCCCTAAAAGTGAGCGAACAATCAGGAAGGGAAATGACTTATACGATTGCAATTGTCGATGAAGGATTGTTGGATTTGACTCGTTTCAAAGCGCCAAATGCCTGGGACAGTTTTTATGTTCGCGAAGCTTTGGGGGTGAAAACCTGGGATATTTACGATGATGTGATTGGGGCGTATGGCGGAAAAGTGAATCAGGTTTTCAGCATTGGTGGAGATCAGGATTTAGGTGGCGGAAAAGCTAAAAAGGCCAATCGTTTCAAGCCAGTTGTGATTTTTATGGGACCTTTTAAATTAGAAAAGGGACAAACCAAAAACCATCAGATAAAATTACCGAAATATATTGGTTCCGTAAAAACAATGATTGTAGCCGGTGATGCCACGACCAGTGCTTATGGCAGTGTCGAAAAAGCCACTCCTGTTCGTAGTCCTTTGATGGTGCTGGCTTCATTGCCGAGAAAAATTTCCCCTTCGGAAAGAGTAACGATTCCGGTAACGGTTTTTGCAATGGAAAAAAATATCAAAAATGTTACGGTTCAGATTAAAACCAATAACGGATTGAAAGTGATTGGCAGTGCCGTTCAAAAAGTATCATTTGCACAGCCTGATGAAAAAATGGCTTATTTTGATTTGGCTGTCGGTTCTGCAACCGGAATCGGGAAAGTTCAGATTGTGGCTACTTCGGGCAAGGAGAAATCGGTTTATGATGTGGAAATTGATATGACCAACCCAAATCCGGTGACCAATACGTTTACAGATGTGATTTTGGAACCCAACAGTTCCAAGACTATTTCGTGGAAACCATTTGGCGTTGCGGGAAGCAATAAGGCAAAATTGGAAATTTCGTCAATGCCAACCATCAATTTGAACGGGCGATTACAGTATCTTATTCAGTATCCTCATGGTTGTGTTGAGCAAACGACATCGTCTGTTTTTCCGCAATTGTATCTGAATGATATAGCCGATTTGGATGCTACCCGCAAAGGTTTAATTCAAAAAAATATTACGGCCGGAATTACTAGACTTGGAAGTTTTCAGTTGTCAAATGGTGGGATTTCATATTGGCAAGGCGAAACCATTGCCGATGATTGGGGAACTTCCTATGCCGGACATTTTATGATTGAAGCGGAGAAAAAAGGATACTTTTTGCCAATTAATTTTAAAACCAAATGGCTTTCGTACCAACAAAAAGAAGCCAAACAATGGCGATTTATGCCGAGTTACGGAAATGATTTGGCGCAGGCCTATCGTTTATATACTTTGGCTTTGGCCGGAGTTCCTGATTTGGCTTCGATGAACAGATTGCGCGAGACGAAAGGGATTTCGAACGAAAGTAAATTGCGTTTGGCGGTGGCTTATGTTTTGGCAGGGCAAAAATCGGCAGGTCAGACATTGTTTTTGAACAGTACAATAGAAGATAATTCGAAGTACAACTATTACTATTATGGTTCGGCCGATAGAAATCGTGCAATGGCTTTGGAGACGATGCTGTTGCTTGGGCAAAAGGAAAATGCATTTGCAATGGCGATAAAATTAGCCAAAGCTATGTCTAGTGACCAATGGATGAGCACGCAGACTACTGCCTATTGTTTGTATTCGATGGCTAAATTTTCAATGAGTAATGGTGCCAAAGGAATCGATGTTCAGTTTGGAAAAGACGGAAAATTGCAGGTAATTAAAACGATGAAAACCATCGCCGACAGAAGTCTGACCGTGACAGCGGGATCTAACAGTGTGACTTTAAAAAACAACAGAAAAAACAGATTGTTCGTCCGACTATTGAACACCGGAATTCTTCCTATCGGGCAGGAAAATGCGGTTCAAAGTAATGTTTCGGCTTCCATTGTTTTCAAAAATAGAAAAGGAGGAGTTATCAATGTTTCCAAAATCAATCAGGGAACGGAGTTTGTTGCTGAGGTTACCGTTAGAAACAAGAAAAATGAGCATGTCGAAAATGTGGCTTTGTCTCAGATTTTACCTTCGGGATTCGAAATTGTGAATACCCGTTTCACCGATTATGGTGATGCAACCAACAATGTCGCTGATTATATTGATATTCGGGACGACAGAACCAATTTCTATTTTGGATTAAAAGCTGGAGAAGCAAAAACGTTTAGAATATTGCTGAATGCCTCTTATTTGGGAACGTATTATTTGCCTGGACTGCAATGTGAGGCGATGTATGATAATACGTTTTTGGCTAGGACTAAAGGCTTTTGGGTTCAGGTGGTGAAATAGCTAATAATATAGGCCACTGATAAAACGGATGTTACGGATTTTACACGGATAGAATTTAAAAAAAATCTGCGTAAATCTGCGAAATCTGCGTGCTACATTTTTTACACAATTTTGTCATTCCGACGTAGGAGGAATCTCTGTTAGAAGCTCGACAAAGATTGGAGATTTTGATTGCGGAATTATTTGCGGAGATTCCTCCTACGTCGGAATGACAAACTTTGCGGATAATATATTGTCTAAAATATCTAAATTTTGACTGTTTTTTGAACACTTGTGTTTTGGAAACCTGTTAGGATGGAAAACAAAAAAACTTTGAAAAATAAAATAATAGCGTTCTTGCAACGCATCATCAATTGGATAAAAAAGAATAAAATAAAATCATCAATAGCATTTTTGCTGTTGGTGGTTTATTATTTTTCGTTGCCACGAACTTTGTTTCAGGAACCGTATTCCACAGTAATAGAAAGCAGGGAAGGCGAACTGCTTGGTGCCAAAATTGCGCTTGACGGGCAATGGCGGTTTCCTGCGCAAGACAGCGTTCCTGACAAATTCAAGAAATGCATTGTGTATTTTGAGGATGAGTATTTTTATAAACATCCGGGATTCAATCCTATGGCTATGTTCAATGCTTTTCAGCAAAATAGAAAAGCGGGTAAAGTCGTTCGAGGCGGAAGCACCTTGACGCAACAAGTTATCCGCTTGTCCAGAAACGGAAAAGGACGAACCTATTTCGAGAAATTAATCGAACTTATTCTTGCTACAAGGTTGGAATTGGGGTATTCCAAAAACGAAATATTGGAATTATATGCTTCACACGCTCCTTTTGGCGGAAATGTGGTGGGTCTCGAAATGGCTTCCTGGCGGTATTTTGGTGTGCAGTCACATCAACTGTCTTGGGCGGAAAGCGCAACATTGGCGGTTTTGCCGAATGCTCCAAGTTTGATTTATCCTGGAAAAAACCAAATCAAATTATTGAACAAACGCAACCGACTTTTACTAAAATTAAATCAGGAAGGAGTAATCGACAAGCAGACTTACGAGCTTTCGATAGACGAACCGTTGCCACAAAAGCCGTATGATCTGCCTCAAATTGCACCTCATTTACTGCAACGCGTTGCCAAAAGTCAGCCAGGGACGAGGGTGAAAACGACAATAGAAATTGGTTTGCAAAACAGAGTCAATCAAATCGCGAAATATTATTACAGCCAATATAAACAAAATGAAGTCCATAATCTAGCCATTTTGGTTATCGATGTTTCGAATAGAAAAGTGATGAGCTATGTGGGGAATTCGCCTACGGACGTTAACCATCAAAAAGATGTAGATATTATTGACGCACCACGAAGCACGGGAAGTATCCTTAAACCGCTTTTATATGGAGCTATGCTTGACGATGGTGAATTGTTGCCCAATACATTGGTGGCAGATATCCCCACGCAAATTTCGGGCTATACACCTCAAAATTTTAACCTGACATTTGATGGGGCAGTTCCGGCGCATCGGGCTTTGTCGCGTTCGCTGAATATTCCCGCCGTTCTGATGTTGCAGGATTTTGGAGTGAACAAATTTTATGAAGAATTACAGCGGTTCAAATTGCGTGATATTTCAAAACCGCCCGATCATTATGGCTTGTCGCTTATTTTGGGCGGAGCCGAAAGTAATTTGTGGGATTTGTGCCGAACTTATGCGGGTTTGTCTTCAACCTTAAATTATTTCAATAAAAATCAAGGAAACTACCGAACCAATGAATTTGCAGAACTCAATTATGATGATGATTTTCAAATAGATTTTGGAGATGAAATCAAGCAAAAAAACATTTTGGGTGCGGGTTCAATTTGGCTTACATACAATGCAATGGAACAGGTCAATCGCCCGGAAGGTGATGAGGCTTGGAAGTTCTATGACAGTTCGCTCAAAATTGCCTGGAAAACCGGAACAAGTTTTGGTAATCGCGATGCGTGGGCGATAGGAACGAACGCAAGATATGTGGTTGGAGTATGGGTAGGCAACGCAACAGGCGAGGGAAGACCAACATTGACGGGAGTTAGCAGTTCTGCGCCTATTTTGTTTGATGTTTTTAATTTGTTGCCAAGACAGCGATGGTTTGATACGCCTTATAAAGATTTGGACGAAGTTGAGGTCTGTAATTTGAGCGGTTACATTGCCAAAGAAGGCTGTCCGACGATTAAACAATGGGTTTCCAAAAAGGGGAAGAATACTCCTGTTTGTCCCTACCATAAAACGGTGCATTTGGATAAAACTCTGCAATTTCAGGTCAACAGCAGTTGCGAAAGCGTTGATAATATTGTGACCAAAAATTGGTTTGTTCTGCCTCCCGTGATGGCTTGGTATTACAAAAGCCAACACATAGAATACCTACCGTTGCCACCGTTTCGAAATGATTGTATGGGATCGCAAAATGCAACAATGGATTTTATTTATCCCAAAACCAACAGCAAAATCTATCTGACCAAAAACTTCAACAGTGAAGTACAACCCGTGATTCTGAAAGTAGCCCATTCGCAACGCGAAAGCAAACTGTTTTGGTATGTCGATAATGTGTTTAAAGGCACGACTAAAACCTTTCACGAGATGCCTATTTCGGCTACGACGGGATTTCATTATATCACCGTGGTCGATGAATTTGGAAACGAAATCCGAAGAAAAATTGAGATTGTGAAGGAGTAACTTTAGAATGAATGTTGAAATTCAAATTAAATAAAAAATTAATCACATAGAGACATAGATTTATAATTAATCGTCAAAGAATAGATAGAAAACAGCACTGTTTTTCACATAGATTGGCTATGCGAAAAGTAAAACGCCTATCAAATTCTTTTAAAGACATAGGAAATTCTATGTTTCTATGTGGTTAAAAATAATTTCACCCAACGGGTTGAATGTCATTCTCCTGTATAATTCTGAAGTAAATAAACCATCATATTTCGGACAGGTTTTTTATTCCTGAATTGTTTAATAATTATTGGAGGATTAATTTTTTTAAAGCTCTTTTTGTACAATTCTTTCGGATCGCTAAAACTATTTGAAACAGTTACAAAATAGGCATCATCACCAATTTTTAGCTGTTTTCTATAGGTATTTAACCAATTATAAGTATGAATATCTTCCAGTTTTCCTAAAGCTATAAAGTTCAGACCCAAAGGCTGTGCAATATAATTGTCAATATGCGCTCCAGGAAACCATTTGTTATTTAGGATGAAAGTAGTTTTTGTTATACCCGATTGTATGTCTTTATCGCGGACTTTTTCAAATTCAGTTTTGAAGAAGTTCCAATCATACATGTCAAGTGTAAAGTCTTTTTTGCCCAAGGATATTTCGTCCTTCTTTCCAATTGTTCCTGGGTAGAAATTTATAGTTAGAATACCTGCCACTGCAATTACAGAAATCAATATGCATGAGGAATTTACTGATCTTTTCCATATTGGATTAGTATTTTTGGTACTTTGAATTTCATCAGAAATGTAGCAGGAAGTGAGTATTAGTAGTGTGACAAAAGCCGGACCCGACCAGTGAGGCAAAGTGTCTCTGAAGAAAGAGATAGAAAGTAACAATAAAATCAAAGGAAGACTTATCAAAAGAAGCAGTCTTTTGACAGCTGTCGAAATGTCGGTTTTGTTTTTCCAAATGGCAAGTAAAGTGCAAATTGTCAAAAAATAATTAATCGGATTGTTATAAAAAAGGCCTCCGAAAAACTCTCTAAAAAAGCCGGAAACATTGATTCCTCTGTTAATTGTGACTCTTTGACTGTGAAAAGTATAGGTTATAAAATGGTTTTCGATGTTCCAAATTAAAATTGGCGAAATAATGAGCAAAGTAATCAGGACTGCTAAATACAAGTAACCATTTTTTAGTAAAGCTCTTTGGTAGCACAAAATGTATAATCCAAAACCGCCCCATAAAAAAATCCCGTGGATTTTGCTCATAATGCACAATCCGCTGAATAAACCGAAAAGAATCAGATGTTTGTTAAGTTTTTTAGGTTCGGCAGTTTCGGAAACAATTTGAATTAAAAAACGAATACTAATCAGCCAAAAAAATAATTGAGGAGAGTCCGGCAAAATAAATATTCCTGCGATTATGCTAGAATACAAGGAGCCTGAATAAAGCAACGAGGCAATTAAACCCGCTTTTTTATTTTTAATTCTTTCGCAGATACGATAAATCAAATAAGTATTAATTGCGCCAAAAATAATTGATCCCAAACGGACAAAAAACTCATTGGTCAAATAGAGATTAAAAGTTGTCAGCCGAATTAACAAGGCAACCATTGGCGGATGGTCAAAATAATTCCATTGCAGATGTTGGGCATACGTCAGATAATATACTTCGTCGTTGCCCAAGCCTATTGACATGGCAATAATACATCTAGCGAGTGTTGCCAGCGCTATAATTAAGGTTAATTGTTGATTTTCTTTCATTATAATTTAAAGGTGTACAATGAGTTTGCGGTAAAATTCCAGACGAAAACAATTATTGTTACGATTGCTTTGCAGACATAGAAATTGATTTTGGTATTTTTTTGAAGTAAATAAAGAAACGAGGTATTCAATAAAAAACCGATAACGGAGATAATCAAAAAGCTTAAAAATTGAGTAGCAAGATGATTATTGGTATTATGAAAAGTGAAATATTTATTCAAAAAATAATTGTTTACAACACCAAAAAGAAATCCGAATGAATTGGAAAGGTATTTATTAATCAATAATTTTTCTTTACAAAACCAAGTTACCGAGAAATCGATGATGAGTCCGGAAAATCCAACCAATCCAAATTTAAAAAATTTAATAAGATCCATTTATTTTTGGTTTATGTTGCGTTTTAAAATTGTGAATCGCTAAGTTGTATTGTCTTGTAATTTGAATACCCGCTTTTTTGATCTTGAATTTATTTTTTCTGTACCATAAAATACTGAAAGTACCTGATAGAATGCCTAAAGTAGCTCCCGCCAATACATCAATTGGGAAATGGTGGGCCAGATAAATTCGGGAATATCCTATTGCCACTGCAAATAACAATGAAAAAGCCCAGATATGTCTTGTTTTAAAATAATTTGTAAAAACGGTCACCATTGCAAATGCCGAAGCGGTATGACCAGAAGGGAAACTTCGGAATCCAATTCTGCAATTAGAAAAAGTGTCCAAATAATAGGTATAATGCTGAGATTCGAAATATACGCTAGGCCTAGGCGACATAACAAAATGTTTTATGATTTGGGATAAAATTCCAGAACTTAAATAGCCAAGGAGCAAGAGTATTCCTAATTCTCTATGTTTTTTGAAGGAAAGCATAATAACTGCAAATAGCAATAAAGAGAAAAGGCCATCTCCGCAAATAGTAATGTTTTGAAAAAAGATTGTTAGTGAAGCTGAGTGGAAGCCATTCAAAATTATGAAACTGTTCGCCTTTGTATTAGTGCATAAAAAGAAAACAGCAGAGACAGTCAATAGCAAACTGCCAATATAGAAAAAGTTGTTTTTG
>Ga0208398_100837_pt1 | contig 15402 bp, 8 predicted proteins | sample LakWasMe79_HOW10_2_FD_183905 | JGI IMG/M metagenome (GOLD analysis project Ga0208398, IMG submission 183905) | Freshwater sediment methanotrophic microbial communities from Lake Washington under simulated oxygen tension - Sediment Metagenome... | ecosystem: Environmental > Aquatic > Freshwater >...
ATCCCGACTGCACTCGACGCTGGCCTACGTCAGTCCGATGCAGTTCGAAGAAAACTGGATCGCCGACCAACCCCGGCAGGCCAGCGCGTAGTCCAGCTATGGGATACGGAATCCAGGGGCAAGGTCAGTTTCCGGCGTCGTCCTTGAATTCGCCCTCGTCGTTGGTGACTAGGATGCACTGGCGATTGCCGTCGTCCTCGGCGTTCAGTTGCATGACCGCATGGCCGGTCGTGCCCGAGCCGGCGAAGAAGTCCAGGACTACGGCGTCACGATTGGGGTGGCGGGCCACTACCCACTTCAGGAAGTCGGGGTTCTTCGGGTAGGTGAAAGCCGCAGCGTCACCCAGGATGTCCCGCAAGGCCGCGCCGCCGGGACCGGTGTTCTCGTCGATGACCGAGTCCCAAGGGCTTACCTTGTCCGCACCCTCTGCTTCAACGACGTGGATGTCGATGGCACCAGACTTCTTGCGCTTGAGTATGAGGCGGTTGCCCTCGTCGAAAATCTTCTTCTGCGACCACCGCCAGCGGCCGTCCGAGCCATCCGGACGCTTGGGAAGTACCTCGGTGGCGCCTGAAAACGACGAAACCTCGATTCGACCCGACACCTCGTCTACGTAGACCGGGAAGAACAGGTTTGGCCGGTCTTGGCGGCGGTCGTTGTCCCCGTCCTTTCGCAGGCTACGCGACGACTGTTTGTCGGTGGTCCAGGTGCGACCGAGCATTCGGTCAGCGGCGCCCGGCACCGCGCTGTAGCAGAGCAAGTACTCATGGGCGACCTTGATGAACTTGGAGTCGTTCTTACCCCCGGCAATCTTCTTGATGAAGGGGCCAACACGGTTCTCTTCTCCGAAGACTTCATCGCAGAGGAGGGTCAGCGGCGCCTGTTCGTTGTCGTCGATGCTGATGAAGATGACGCCATCAGGGCGCAGCAATTGCTTTGCGAGGCGGAGGCGCTTGCCCAGAAAGGAAAGCCACTTGGAGTGACGGTAACCGTCTTCACGGTCGACGATGCGGTCGTTGTAGACGAAGTCGCCCTTGCCCGTGTTGTATGGGGGGTCGATGTAGATGACATCGACCGAGCGCTCGTGCGTGTAGGCCAGAACTTTCAGGGCGTGATAGTTGTCGCCTTCGATGAGCACGTGTGTGGGCTTGGCCGCGTCAGTGCGGATAGACCGATTGCCGACGTGCAGGGAGGGCAGCTTGCCAACGGACTCGGCGTCGAAGCGTTCTGGCTTGTTTTCCCAGCGCAGACCGTATTTGTCGCTGTAGTTGCCTTCGCCTGCCAAGAGGCGAATCTGTTCGAGGTCGATGCGCTCGACGACCTGGCCGTCTTCTTCGCGACGGGAGAACAGTTGAGGAAATGAAGAGCGAAGTGCCTCCAGCACTTCGCGGTTGGTCGAGGCCATGCCTGCTCCGGGTAGGGAGCAGCACCCGCAGAAAGTCCTACGGTGTCCTCAATAAATTGCTTCTGCGGGTGTCCTCAGCGTGGGGCGCTGCTCAGTTGATGAGTTGTCTGAGCAGGTGTAGGGACAGGGTTTAGCCAGGGCAGCACCAGGCAAAAAAGAACGGGGCACCGAAGTGCCCCGAAACTCAGCGCGAGTTCGGCTACTCGAGTCGGTCGTTCAACCCCAGTTCGCGGAGTGCTGCCTTAACTTCCTCTAGTTGCTGTGGCGTGACGCCCGATGTGGGTGCGACTTTGACCTCAAGCCTGAGGGACAGGCCTCCGCTGGTAGCGTACTTGGCTAGCACCTTGGTGTAGAAGTTCATCCACTTCTGTGGCGGCACGTCACCGGCCCAATTGAAGCCCGGCGCCACTTGCGGCTTCGGGGGCACGGGTGGCTCTGGCGGATTAGGCGATACCTTGCCATCCGGCTGAGGCGGGGGCGGCGGTGGCGTTGGCCCCACAGGAGGCGGAACGGGTGGTGTCGGTTCGGTGATGCCCTTCGACAAAGCTTCCCGGTACGCACGAGCGGTGTCCTGGGTGATGAGGAATGTCTCGTCGGAGATTTCGATGTCCTCAGCGGCAATCGTCCTCTCGAAGTGGAAGGGCTGATACTTCTCCTCCGGCCCCTTGCCTACGTAGGCAATGACGCCACCTTGGACGCCGCGTGCGATGGTTTCCTTGAGAGCCTCGGGGTTCAGCAGCCGTGGGAAGACTGGCGAGGCATAGAAGGCGTCGCGGATGGCACGTGTGCTCCACTCCTTGAAGGCGGGTGACCAGTTCCGCACAAGGAAGTTGGGGCTGATGCCCGACTGAATCTCGTCCGCTTGCTTGAGGTGGTTCAGCAGGAACTGCACCAGGGTGTCCGCAGCGCTGCTGTGGACCAGGCCCATGTCGAGCAAGCGAATGCTGTTGTCTTTGCCCAGGAACAGCACGTTCTTGTAGGCCCGCCACACGGACTCGCGCAGGTCACGCTGCGCTTTGCGGATGTTATCGCCGAGCTGGGTGCGTTGAGTCTCGTCGATGTTGATTGTCGGGAGCTCCTCGTTGATTTCCTCCCATGCCAGCAGGCGCTTTGCGTCGTCATTGAGCTGCGAAGTTGACTGGGCAGCGACGAAGAGGAGGCCGCTCTTGAACGTACGACCTGTGTTGCCAGCCTCGCGCACGAGGCCATCGATGAAGGCGCGCGTTGACTTCTCGTCCTCCAGCGTCCGCTCTGGCCCAAGGACTACCAGCGTAAGAACGGGTCGGTCTGGGACTTGATTGCTGCGCTCAGGGAAGAACACGCGCTCCACCTGAGCCTGGCCGCCAAAGACCTTCTGGACTTCACTTCGAACTCGCTCGGCGATGCCGTCCGACTTGATGTTCGCGCGACGGTCGGCATACCGCTTGTTCAGGTTCTCCTTGAAGCTGAAGTGGTAGCGATTGCGGTCGACGGTGAGGTAGTAGCAGGAGTCTGCGAGCGTCTCAAGCGCTGTCTCGATGTTGCCGATGTCCATGTCCGGCTCAGCGACGTCGAGGCGAACCTCTGGCACCGATGCCTCGGACTTCGACATGCCTCCGTTCGACTCGAAGAAAATGGCGGTAGCAGCCTTGCGGTGGATGCGCCACTTCTTGATTTCATCGGATGCGTCGTTATCCAGACGAATCGCGTGGCTGTCCTTCTTGCCTGCGATGTCGGTACCGACAGCGGCTTCCAGGCGATGCTCGCCGAGCTGCTCGAAGAGCGCTGCCCGAAACTGCGAGTCGTCCAGCGGTGCCGTGCCAAGCCCAATCAGCGCGTCGCGGTGTGCGCCCTTGAATCCAGCCTGGTAGGCCTTGGCCACCCACAGCGCCAGGAGGCGCAGCACCCCGCGAGTCTGCTGGAAGCGGGGCAGAGCTTGCCACTTGCGCTCGAACACCGAGAGCACGGTGGGGTGAAACGGATAGGTCGCGGCGAAAGCCTCCCTCGAGGCATCGGAGGGAAACCAGTCCGGCACCTGGTGCTTGTGGTCTCGGACCCAGTCACCGAACTCGTTGCAGGTTGCGTGGGCGTCTCGGTTGAGGAGGACACGTCCGTCCGGGCTGAGCTGGGCCTCGTCCCACTCGAAAAGCCGGCGCCTGATGATTTCGGAGGTCTCTGAGTCAGCGGACATCATGACCGCCTTGCCGACCCGGTCTAGGAGCTTCTTGAGGCGGTCGTAGTCGGAGAAGTCCTCTGCCGTCATTTCAAGCTCGGACGCAGGAATCGAGACCGCGAGGACCGCGTTGTCGCGGCCGCGCACCTCCTCGGACAGGTTGTGCAGGAAGTTATAGAGCTGCGCTGCAAGGCCGCTCTTACGGCACCGGCTGACGAAGTTCATCAGCTCGTCCATCACTATGAGCACGGGCTCACCCTTCGGGAGGAAGCGCCGGATGACGTCTCCACCAGGCGCAATGCCTTGCTCCTCGTGCTCCTTCAGGTGCGCCAAGGCCTCAGCGCCGCCAAGCTGGTAGGCCAGCTCACCCCAAGGGGTCTTCCGCAGGGGCGTGCCATCGTCGCCACCGCGCCCGCTGATAGGGTCGAACTCCGTACCGACGAAGACCGCGACTCGGGCTTTGGGAACAGACTTGATGCCAGCGAGTTCTGTGAGCCGACGCACACCTTGCCACTCGTTAGCGGCCATGCCGTTGCTTGCCAGGTGGTAGAGCAGCAGCAGGGAGTGGGTCTTGCCCCCGCCGAACTGGGTGGTCATGTTGAAGACGGCAGAGGTTTCCGTCTTGATGCCGGAGAGCCGTCGTAGGACCTCGGAAGCAAGGCCGGTCAGGCTCTTGGTGAGGAAAGTCCTCTCGAAGAACCGAGCGGGATTCTGGTAGACCTCCGGGGCCCGTCTGTCTCGTACCTGGTCCAGGTGAACAGCGAACTCAGATGCGTCCAACGGCCGGTCTTCCCTCAGGTCCTCCCTGGGGGTCACTACCTTGTACCAAGGCTTGATTGCCATCTAGCTTTCCTCGATGTTTTCAGTGTTATCGGGGGTCGAAACAGCGCTCAGTCGGTGCTGAGCCCTCGCCATCAAAATCCCAGGCCCTTCTTGCGCGAAAGCAGCCCGTCCACCCAACGCTTCTCGTCGGTTGAGGCCGGGTACAAGGCAGACAGAGCATCAGCGAGACGCCAGAAGCCTGGGTCAGTAGCTGAGCCACTGTCGACAATCAAACGCTTCATCGCCTCTAAGCGGCCCTGCGAGAACAGCATCATGGACTGATGAAGGCGGTCGAGACGCGTCTTGCCTGCCTCAACTGCCACAGTTGAGCTGTCAGCGAAGACGTCTCTTGGGTCGTCTGACACGGCGAAGAGCGCGCCTTGTTGCGGTGCGGACTTCACCACCTTCTTTGGAGCAAGGAGGGAGCCAAATCTCTCCGCAACACTCAGCAGGCGCGCTGTCTCTGCCTTGATTTCCAGTAGTGACCCGAGACCCTCAAGGTCTACTCCTAGGCCTTGGGCAATCTTGCGGGCTGCGTCGAACTCCAAGATGAATCCACCCGTACGGGCAGGTTTCGAGCTAGGCGCGTCATCTGCATCATCGTCGTCCTCATCTTCAGGCTCGTCGTCGGAGGGGGCCTCGTCCTTAGCGCCGCCCTGAAGCGTCCAGAGCCACATTGCCGTCAAGCGCGCATCTGGCTCAAAGCCAGACACGTCAGCATCCTTGAAGACCGACTCGAGGGCAGCCTTTGAAACGGCGGACCAGACGGCCTCGAGATACTCCTTTAGTTCTACAGCTTCACCGTTGGCTCGTTCGACTCGGGAGTAGCGGGAGAAAATCTCCAGAGCAGGCCCAAGGCAAGCAAAAATGGCATCAGCGCCAACAACGCCCTCGGCCGCCAGTCGGGGCATCCAGTCGTTGACGCGACCTGGGAGTTCCCCAACTACATCGCGCCATTCGCCGACTTCATCGTGGGTCATCAGTCCAGCACTGGTTTCACGCGGTCGAACTACCAGGTGCACGGATGACGCAAGCCGCGCCTGCCCTTGAGCAGCCACCCGCGCTTCGCGTTCAGTGTCAATTGGCCACGAACCCGTAATGACCCATCCAGACTGAACAATGGCGCTGAGAATGGCTTCCCAACTTGCAGTCGTCTTGCTGGCGAAGACGATGACGCCAATGCCGTTGGGCTGGGTGATTCGGCGACCCTCAGCAAACGCCTCGGTCAACATCTTCTGATAGAAGGCAACGTTCTTGGTTGACTTGCTAAGCTTATGAGGGCGGTCAACAACAATTTCCTCCCCTTTTGGCGTCTCGGAGGAACTGAAGAGGGCCTGGTCGACTTCGCTCAGTACGCGCCGCAGCCAGACATAGAAAAAGTCAGAGAGATGCGCATACGGCACGGCGTCGTAGTACGGAGGGTCAACCATCCATAGGTCCGCAATGTCGTCCGGAAGAGGGTGTACCGTGGCCGAAGCCTGCTGCACTTGACCTGGGTTGGTTATGGTGCTCGCTTGGTGTTCGCAGACCTTAGCAATCCACTCCACAGCGCCGTCCCAACCTCCAGATGCTCCTGCAATGGGATTGACTTCGCAGTAGTCCCACACCATACCGAGGGCCTGCCGGCCGAAGGTCCCCGCACTGATTTCGCGTGTGGGAAGCCATCGAGAAAGGCTAGAGTTGGCGTCAGAAATTCGCCCAAGTGCAAGGGCCATCAACTCCAAGACGACCTTTTCCGGAAGCTCGGAGGTCTTGCACTCAGCACGGATGGCTTTGGCGTAGGTCGACAGCGCAACGTTTTGCCGTGGGGTGAAAATCCTGCCCCAATCGGTCATTCCGTACAGAGGCACGCTGATACGACGAATTTCAGTAACCGGAATCGGCTCGTTGGGAATGTCCGAGATGCCGTTGCTCGATGTCTCGCGGGCCATGCTGGCTAACCTTGCAGCCTCGGAAAATGCACTCATGTCATCTTCGTTAGGCTGTCGGTAGCTCCTTCCCGACTGGCCGGCATTTGACGTCACAACGCACAGCAACTTTGCGTCCTCCGTGCCTCCCCGGCGCTCCAGAAGTTGGGCCCTGACGCGCTTCACTGGTGTTGTATAGCCGCAGCAAGGGCACGTGCCTGAACCGCGCTTCACTGTTCCTTCGAGGGACGCAGGTGGCTCCGCCTCAATACCTGATGCGACATCTTTCCAGCCACTTCCAGTGCTTTCGAGGAGTTGAACTGCTACCTTCCGTTCTCCTGGGTTTAGCTTTAGAACGACTTTGCGCTTTGGGGATGCGACCAGTGCCTTTGAGCGGATTAGGGGGACGGACGCTCCACATCCAGGCCCTTCGCAAGTAATTGTCCGCGCCCAAAGATATGCCAGCACCGTCTCGCTCTGCGAAGACGAGGGATAGAGAGCGCGTAGCTCGGCGTGCACACGCCTTGCAACTCGGGCGCCGAGCTCCCGTACTTCGTCCGCGAGTGCCTGGCCATACTGCGGGATGTACTGGATTGCGACCGTGTTCAGGAGAATTGGCAACGGGTTGATGTCGCTGGCAAACACATCTGCCCCGACCCGGGCGGCCTCGAGGGGTATGGCTCCTCCGCCGGCAAAGGTGTCGACCGCGAATGGTCGTTCCTTACCAGGTGAAATCACCCGTGTAGCCGAAGCGGTCACGCGTTGTAGCAGCGCTATCACCGCGCGATTGCTCGTGTTCTCCCATCGTGCTACCTCCGCGATGAACTCCAGGAGCGCAGCTCGAAGCTCCAATGGTTGGTTGAGCAAACTCGGGTCCGCGTGGTAACGCTTAAGCGCTTCGTAGCCCTCTGCTGTCAGTGCGTTCGCATTGGTTCCGACGAGTTCAAGAACCGCAGCCTTAGCGTCAATGCGGAACGCTTCCGGACACAAGGAGTCAGCGGGGTCGAGCCATAGCGCCGCTGCGGCGGCCGCGCGGCAAGCGGCCAACGGACGGCGGGCCCACCACATGTGCAGTGTCGAGATGTGCCCATGGCGAATGGACTTTTCGCGGCGAGCGTGAGCCGAGATTCGGCGAATGGGCAGGTCAACCTCAATGAGGCGCTTGGGATAGGCTTGCATGCAGGTTCTTGTTCTCAGGTAGCCGCTTCGAGAATGGCGTTTGGCTTGACGTGGTACTGCTCGATTCGCACCACTGGCTCCCAGGCCATCTGAAGGGCGGGGTCGCGGACTACCTTGATGTCGGGGGTCGTAGCGCAGTTGAAAACGACGTAGAGCCAGTAGTCGTGGCGTAGCCGCTGGGCTGTCCGGTACTCGTTTGAGGACAGGGCGACCTCGCCTACGCCAGCACGCCCCTTGACCTCGATGAAGCGCACTTCCAAGGCGGTTGCCGGGTCCTCCGGATGTGGACGACGCGAGATAAGGTCGAAGCCACGGTTCTCGCTTTCAACGCTCACCACTTCCCAGCCTCGGGCCTGCTCCATGGCGATGACCGCGTCTACGGCGATTCGCTCAATTTCGTCGTCTCGAACGAAGGGAGCCATGCCGGGCGCCGCTCTGTCCGGGTGGGGCAGGAGCCAGCCTACGCCCAGGCGCCGGATGTCACTGATGGTGCAGTGCCTCTCCTGCGCAAGCTCCACTCGCCGGCGTTCGAGGCGGCCATTGAGCTCCTCGAGCTTGTCCTCAGTGAGCTTGATGTTCGCGGCGACAGGTGAGTCTGTGTCTCCGGAGGCCTGTTGACCGTGGAGCTCGGCCATGCGGAGGTTTTGCCGATGAATCAGCTCATTCAGGCTGATTTCCATGTGTTTGGAGATGGTTGCAATCTCCTTGAGTCGCTGCCCCTTGATTTCCTCGAGAAGTGGCTGCAGCGCTTCGGCCACCAGATAAGCCTCGGCTGCTTGTTCGCTGACCACGGCCAAGTCTGGGGCTGCAGTTCCCTTGGGCGCAGCGACAACATCGAGCAGGAATGTTGGCTGCTTCAGCTCCATCGTGCCGTCCAGGTTCTGCAGGACGATGAAGAGGCGTCGGTGTAGTTCGTTGCCTCGCCCGTCCCGAATGGCAGACGAGAATACGCTGAAGCGCGCAGGGACTGCGCGGTTCATGTCCAGGAAGATGGCGCCGCGAGCTAGGTCGTCGCGTACGTGCTCCTGAAGGTCTTCACGGACGACCTCGAAGAGCGGATGGCCAGGTGTTACCCAGTCCGCTGTGGGGTCCTTCTTGAGCTTTTCCTTGTCGAAGACGACTTGCTTGTACTCGTGCCCCAGGCGTCCGAAGCGCGGCTCAAGCCGCTCCCCGATGGGCCACAGGTGGCGCGGAACCCTGCCAACGCGGAAGGTCGTCCGCTCTCTGCTGGGCTCGCTGACTGTCATCCCGGTGACCGGGGCGGCCTGCAAGAAAAAGTCTTGAATCACCTCGGGCACCAGGCGGCGCTCGCGGGCCTCCGCCGACTTTCCGAGGATTGCCGAGAGGTTGAGTTCCTTCTTTGCCAGGCCCTCAAGGGTCGAGGCAGTGATGCCCTTGAATCGCTCCGGGTCGACTTCCTCGATGATTCGCTGCTTGATGAGCTCCTCGGTCATGTTGTTGTGCGCGTACATGTCGCGCAGCATCTTCTCGAGCTGGTTGGCAGGGAACAGCTCGCCGAGGACGTTGAAAACCTTACCTGTCTGTCCAGGGTCGATGTCGAGCTCAATCTGCTCCAGACGCTCGTACAGCTTCTGCATCACGCGACCCTCGCGGGTGTTCGTCGTGACGAAGTTGAAAATCAGGCAGTCCTTCTCCTGGCCGTAGCGATGAATTCGCCCCATCCGCTGCTCGCACCGGACCGGCGACCAAGGGATGTCGTAGTTAATCATCAGCCAGCAGAACTGCAGGTTGATGCCCTCGCCGGCGGCTTCAGTTGCGACCAGCACCTGGCAGGTCTCACGGAACTCCCGCTCTGCGTAGATGCGGGTGCCAGGTGTGTCCCGGTCACCAATCTTCATACCACCGTGAATCTGGGTGACGCTCAGTCCCCACTCACGAAGCTTGCCCATCGGCCGTCCGTCGCGGCCGTCGCCCACTAGGAAGTCGAGGGTGTCCTTGTGCTCGGTGAAGATGAGCAGCTTCATCGTGGGGTCGTCGAACAGACCCTTCTCGGTGAGCAGCTTCTTCAGGTGGCGAACCTTGACTTCTTGCTCCTTGCCCTCCAGGCCCTTGGCCTGGCGAATCAGCACGGCGAGGTCGGAAATCTCCTCGCGGAGGTGCTCGGGATTGAATGAAGCGACTGTTGCTTCCAGGTCCGAGAGCATGTCTTGCTGCTCGTCGTCCGGCAGGTCGTCGAAGTCGTCGGGCAGCCGCTTGGCAATCTGCTCCTGGCGGTACCTTTCTGGGTTCTCGAGGATGCGCTCGCGCTTCTCCTTCATGCGCTCCAAGCTGCGCCGTACCGCGTAGATGCTGGAGGCAAAGCGACGCTGCAGCATGGCCATCGTGAAGCCGACGGCCCGCCCTCGGGCGCTGTCATCGCGTGCTGCACGGATGGACTGGTTCTCAACATAGCGAGTCAGCTGGTCATAGAGGTCGTACTCTTCCTCGCCAATGGCGAAGTCGCTGGTCTTGACGATGCGACGGGTGAAGAGCGCTTTGACCTGACCGGTCTCCGGGTCCGGGAATGTGACAAGCGCCTCCTTGACCCGCCGCAGGTAGAACGGCGCTTCCTGCTGGGCCATTGCTTCGTCAAGGCTGCGGATATCGCCGTACACGTCCTTGTCGAGCAGCGACAAGAATAGGCAGAAATTCTCTGCATCCCCCTTGTGCGGCGTAGCCGTCATCAAGAGGAAGTGGTCCGTCATCTGCGACAGATGTTCGCCCAGTTGGAACGCGAGCGTCTTCTTGTCGGAGCTGTACGCCGACATCTTGTGGGCCTCGTCCACGATGATGAGGTCCCAGTGACTGCGCAGCAGGGACTCCCTCGCATCCTCGATGCGAGACACCCAGGACACCGAGGTGATGACCTGGTTCTTGTCCTGCCAGGGGTTGCTGCCGTAGTTGGCGCGGAGGACGTCGCTGCGAACAACCTCAAACTGCTCGCGGAACTTGTCTTTGAGCTCCCGCTGCCACTGGAACGAAAGGTTCGCTGGCGTCACGATGAGCGTGCGCTTGACCAGGCCGCGAATCTTTAGCTCCTTAATAAGGAGCCCGGCCATGATGGTCTTGCCCGCGCCCGGGTCATCCGCAAGCAGGAAGCGGATGCGCGGTAGCTTTAGGAAGTAGTCGTAGACGGCTTCGAGTTGGTGGGGCAGAGGGTCAACCCGAGCGATAGAAAGCGAGAAGTAGGGGTCGTACTCGTAGGCCAAGCCAAGGCGCATCGCCTCGACACCGAGCCTAAAGCGCAACGGGTCACCGTCAAACGGCTCCTTCTCGGGGCTGGCCTGTAGGGACTCGAGCTGCTCCTCGGTCAGGATGGGGTCGTACATCTTCTCGGTTCGAAGCCCCTTGCCGAACATCTTCACGGATGCACCGAAAGCCTGCACCAGGACCACTTGGATGGGCTCGGGAAAGAGCGGACCCGACACCACTGTGCCCGCCTTGAGTTCGTCCTTCTTCACTTTGCTTCCTGCTTTCCGGGCGGGTTAGCTACTGAGCCTGCGCTGCTCGCGCCCAAGCGCAGTCCGCGATGCTCGCAGTGCTGCAGCACAAGGAACTCGAGCATGTTGGACAGCGTTCTGTGCTCCTGCGCAGCAGCCAGGCGCAGAAGCTCCTTGACGTCTTGCGACATACGCAGGTTGATGGCCGTGGTCTTGCGCTCGCTCATGTGGCGCCTCATCGGTACGATGTCTTTACAACGCACAGAATGTATCGAACAATGGAGCACAAGTAAATTCAGGCCCGGGTTTTCTTAGCTCAGAGGGCATCTTGGGGAAGGTCACGGCCCGCAGGCCGAGAAAGTCTGTCCGATGGGGTCAACTGCCAGTGGGGTCGGGAGAGCACTTGGCGCGCGCGGGAGGACGGCGGTGGTAGCTCCGTCACAACCCAGAGCGGTGGCGTCCAAAGGAGTTGGGCGTGTTTAGCACCAAGTTCGGGCCATTCAACGGTTCCACCTGGGAAGGGCTGTGTCAGCAAGTCTTCAAGCGGAAGTACCAGGCGGAGTGCTATCAGCAGATGCCGGCATCGCCTGGGGACTATGGCATCGAGGGCTACACCGCGGACACAGGGTGGGCGTTCCAGTGCTACTGCCCCGAGAAGCACTACGAGCGCACCGAGCTGTACGAAAAGCAGCGGGACAAGATTACCGGTGACCTTGGGAAGCTGAAGGACTACCAGTCCGAGTTGCAAGCGCGGCTAGGGAACACGAAGATTGCTCGATGGGTGTTTGTAACGCCCGAGGTCGACCGCAATGCGCTGCTGGCACACGCCAAGAAGAAGGAGGCGGAGGTGCGAGGATGGAATCTACCCATCCTGACCGCTGACTTCACTGTGCTACTTCACGACGGAGACCACTATCTCGTCGAAATTAACGAGGTCCGCACGGCAGCTGGAGAGGCCTTGGTTTTCGATGACGCCGTTCCTGCTCTTGCAGCCTTGACGGGTCAGCAGGAGCAGTACGAACAAAACGTACATCGGAAGTCAGGTTGCCGCCTCGCCGACAAGGCACAGAAGACTGACTTTACGGCTCGCGTTCAGCAACTCAGCCAGCGCACCATCGAGCAGTTCCTTGAAGCTGATGGCTACTTCCGACGAATCGCATCGGCATCACCAATGACGCATGTACGGCTCGTTCGGCTCATCAACGAGTATGAGCAGCATGTCATCGAGACCTCTGCTACTTGGTCCGGGACTGCGGAAGAGCTGACCACCCAGGTGCGTGAAGGACTGGCAAAGCTAGTCTCTGCCGAACTTGGGCCGGAGTTCGACATGGCCAACGCCCTGAAGGTGGCTCGGTACATGACTGCTCGGTGGCTGGCCGTCTGCGAGTTGGACTATGGCTGAAATAGCAGAGCGGAGAGGGCTGCGCTTCGAGCGGCGGCCTTCTCCTGTGCTGGCTGAGCACAGGCCCATGTACAAGATTGGGCAGGTCCTGCTCATCCTGCATCTCGCATCGCGCGGCGGCAAATCGAGCCTGCCTCGTCTGCAACTGTTCAACTGGGCGATGAAGTCGACGAAGCGGCAGCAACAGTTAGTTCTTGCCGTTGGCGAAAAGGTCCTGCAAGTTCCAGCCTGGGGCTTCGACCCTGCGCTTGCCATCGCGGTTCGCCTTGCCATCGCAGAGGGCTTGGTCTCCGAAAACTCTACCGGCTATGAGATTTCCCGTGCCGGCGAGTTTTTCGCCCATGAAATCCTGAAGGATGCCGAATTGTTCGGGCGCGAGCGTTCGTTTCTGACTTCCATTGGAAAAGGCCTGACAGAAACGATGGTCGAAGCAACCGCAAGCGGCTGGGAGGCAAAGTGATTATTCGCGGACTAAGGGTCAGGGCCACCACGAACGAAGGTGAATACGGATTCCGCTTCAACTTTGCTCGGACGTTGACTATCATTCGGGCGAAGAACTCGAGTGGCAAGAGCACGTTGTTCAACAGTTTGCTTTACGGCCTCGGCATGGAGGAGCTCGTCGGCGGCAAGAACGAGAAGGTGCTTCCGTACGCCGTCAAGGAGCACATTGAGTTCGACGGGCGCCGAGTTCTGGTGACTGCTTCAGAAGTAATGCTTGAAATCGAGAGCCGCACCGGCGAAGTGGTAACGCTCCGCCGTGCCATCCGAGACACGGTCAGGGACCCCAGGCTCATCGAGGTGTTCTCTGGCGCTCACGTAACGGAGGATAGAGACCTTGGCGAAGCTCGGCCGACCTATGTGCACGATGGTGGTGGTGCCAAGCGCCCTGAGGGGTTCCATCGATTTCTAGAGACCTTCCTCGGTCTCGACCTGCCGAGAGTTCCGACCACGAGTGGTGGTGAGACCAAGCTCTACTTGCAGGCAGTCTTCGCTGCCTTGGCGGTAGAGCAGAAGCGCGGATGGACGGATTACATCGCTAATATCCCGTTCTACGGGATTCGAGACGCTCGAACCAAGGTGGTCGAGTTTCTTCTCGGGCTGGATGTGTTCGAGACGAACGCCGAGCGCAACCGGCTGAATGCAGAGTCGGTTGAGATTGATGCTGAATGGCGCAAGGTCTACGACGAGTTGCGGCGCGAAGCCAACCCGGTGGGAGCCGTGGTCGAGGGCGCTTCGCCCAATCCTTCGTCGCTCTTCAATGAGAACGAGGCAAGCATCAGAAAGCTGGCCGGAGGCTCTTCTGTTCCGCTCGCTGAGCATATAAATCAACTGCGTGCGGAGCATGCAGCGTTGCAGAAGCAGGCTGAGCAGTATCACAAGTCTTCTGGCGCCGAGGCGATGCAAAGCGTCACAGTCGCAATGGACGAACTGCAAGGCCTCAGTGTGCTTCACGAGCGTGCTACTGCACTTCACGCGGAGCAGCGTGTTTCGCTGGCAGAGTACGAAAAACTACTTGCTGAGGCCAATGAGGACCTGGAGCGGAACAAGACGGCTGCGAAGCTCCGCGACCTCGGTGCAAAGCACGATGTCGCTACGGCTGTAGGCCGGTGCCCTACGTGCAATCAGTCGGTTGATGACACGTTGCTGGCCGGAGCTGTCACCGGACCACAGATGGACCTGGCGACAAATATTGCCTACTTGGACAGCCAGCGGCGCATGCTCATTCGGCAGATTGCTGGGTTGAAGGTAGGGGTGCAGGCGACGGAGGTTCGTGTCGCGGAACTGGCTGCCCGTATTGCCAGCAAGCGCGACGTTCTCACCGCAATGCGTGGTGACGTGACATCCGGAGCATCGGAGTCGAAGGCAATCGTTCGCCGGCAAGTTCAGATTGAAGTCGAGGTGGAGGCGCTCGAGAAGCTCCAGGCGAGGGCGATAGAGCTGTTTGCCCGCCTCGCTCAGATTGCGACTCGCATGAGTGCCAATCAGTCGGCGCGAAGAGGCATGCCGAGAGAGGCCTACAGCCGGGCTGACCTCGAGCGCATCAACCGATTCCAACTGAATTTCAGAGCGAACGCTGGGTCGTTCGGGTATGAAAGCGCTCCGATTCGCGAAGTGGAAATCGGAAAGGACACGCTCGTGCCGTGTCTTGCACAGATGGAGCTTCGAGAGATTCGGACTGATATCAAGTCCGATTCAAGCGCTAGCGACTTTGTACGCCTCATCTGGAGCTACCTGCTCGCACTGCATCAGACTTCGGCGACCGCTTCGTCGCTCGGCAACCATCCTGGGTTGCTGATGTTCGACGAGCCGGGCCAGCACTCGATGGCTGTGGACAGTCAGCACGCGCTCCTCAAGCAGCTAGCCAGTGAGACGAGCCTGCAGAGCATCGTTGCGGCCTCATTCGACGAGGCCGAAGAAGTCTTCCGGCAGGCGACACAGGGCATCCAGTTCACACTCATTGAGTGGGATGGGAAGCTGATGCGGCCTGTGTGACGACGCAGTTGACCATAGACGGTCGTTGAAGCCGCATCCCCCTCTGTTGCCAATGTCCGTAGCATCTCCAAAGAATCTGTTCTTCGACGCAATAGACACTGGCACTCTCGTCGACTCCTCAGACGGTGCTCTATCACTTGCGCGGTTTCTGGTGAGCCGCCATAATGCTTGCTTTAATGGCAACGAAAACATGTTGTCGAGTTCAGGAAGTCACCGTCGGGCATCAGAGCCGACTGACAAGGTCCGAAGCGCAATGCTCCGGAGAGGCTGAGGCCTCAGCGTGACCCACCAGCCAAGGCTGGTCGCGAGAACGCATTTTTCGAACCCCCCCAATACCGCAGATTGCCCGGCCTCCAAGAGGTCAAGGTCAACTGCGCCCCACGTCGGTCTCGGCCCTTGCGGTCTAAGGCCACGAAGCGGGCATCTTGGGACACCACAACAACGGCTCCGCGGCCGGGCAAGGCGACCCGTAGGCGGAGCCCTGAAGAAACGCGACACACAGTAAGCGTCCGGCGAACCCGTCTTGAGAACGGGGAAGGCGTCGGTGACGATGGTGTCCACCAAGGATTGAGGTGGACACCATGGAACACTCCAAGCGCGTC
>Ga0208398_100838_pt1 | contig 15392 bp, 17 predicted proteins | sample LakWasMe79_HOW10_2_FD_183905 | JGI IMG/M metagenome (GOLD analysis project Ga0208398, IMG submission 183905) | Freshwater sediment methanotrophic microbial communities from Lake Washington under simulated oxygen tension - Sediment Metagenome... | ecosystem: Environmental > Aquatic > Freshwater >...
TTGGTAGGCACGAAAGCAGACACGTCACCGGCTTGCGTTTCGATGATAGGCAGAGCAGTCAAAGAACCGGTCTTGCCCTTGACTTCACCCTTGGTGAAGGCTTCCACGTATTCGGCGTTCACGCGGGCGGCGCGCTCCAGCAGACGGCTGTGGAGATAGAACACGTCGCCGGGGTAGGCTTCGCGGCCTGGGGGACGGCGCAACAACAGCGAAACCTGACGGTAGGCCACGGCCTGCTTGGACAGATCGTCATACACAATCAGGGCGTCCTGACCACGGTCACGAAAGTACTCACCCATGGTGCAGCCGGAGTAGGCCGACACGTATTGCATGGCCGCCGACTCGGAAGCGGACGCAGCCACCACAATGGTGTACTCCATGGCGCCGGCTTGTTCCAGAGCGCGCACGACGTTCTTGATCGACGAGGCTTTCTGACCGATAGCCACGTAGATACAGGTCATGTTCTGACCCTTTTGGTTGATGATGGCGTCAATGGCAACGGCAGTCTTGCCGGTCTGACGGTCACCAATGATCAGTTCGCGCTGACCGCGGCCGATTGGCACCATGGAGTCGATCGACTTCAGGCCGGTCTGCATCGGCTGGTCCACGGATTTACGGGCGATAACACCGGGTGCAACCTTTTCGATCACGTCGGTCATCTTGGCGTTGATCGGGCCCTTGCCGTCAATCGGTTGGCCCAGTGCGTTCACGACGCGACCGAGCAACTCGGGGCCCACGGGCACTTCCAGAATACGGCCGGTGCACTTGACCGTGTCGCCTTCGGAGATGTGCTCGTATTCACCCAAGATCACGGAGCCGACCGAGTCGCGCTCCAGATTCAGGGCCAGGCCATAGGTAGGCAAACCATCGCTACCGGCGGGGAATTCGAGCATTTCGCCCTGCATCACGTCGGACAGGCCATGGATGCGGCAAATGCCGTCCGTCACGGAAACCACGGTGCCCTGGTTGCGAATATCGCTAGTCGCGGCCAAGCCTTCGATGCGGCTCTTGATCAGTTCAGAAATTTCTGCTGGATTGAGTTGCATGACTCTTTCCTTCTTTCGTTAAATTAGGCCAACCGCCCGGGCTTCTCGCCTCAGGCAGTAAGAGCTACTTTCATTTGTTCCAAACGGGCTTTGACGGAAGTGTCGAGCACCTCGTCGCCGACCACCACACGAATGCCACCGATCAGTTCGGGCTGCAGCACAACGGATGCGTTGAGCTTGCGGCCAAAACGTTTCTCCAGCATGACGGCTACTTCAGCCAAGGCACCTCCGTCGATCGGAAATGCACTGTAGACAACCGCATCGCTCGAGCCGCTTTGTGCGTTCTTCAGCGCACGAAACTGGTGGGCGATCTCTGGCACGGCGTTCAGGCGTCCATTCTCAATCACGGTCCGCAGGAAGTTCTTCGCCTGATCCGGCAAGGCCGACTTGGCAACCGATGCGATCAAGTCGAACACCTGCTCCACGGTCACTTTGGGGCTGTCGGCAAACTGCAGCAACTGCGCATTTTGTGCAATCACCCCCAGTTCGTCGATCCAGACAGCAGCAGCCGACAGGTCAGACACCGAAGCCTTGAACAGCGCTTCAGCATACGGACGGGCAATAGTGGCAAGTTCAGCCATGGTGACCTCTTACAGCTCAGTCTTCAGACGACCCAGCAGGTCGGCATGAACGCTGGCATTGACTTCCTTGCGGAGAATCTGCTCGGCGCCCTTGACCGCCAGTGCGGCGACCTGCTCGCGCAGGACCTCACGTGCCTTGATCGTCTGTTGATCTGCCTCCGCCTTGGCGGCGGCGATGATCTTGTTCGCTTCATCGATGGCTTTGGCCTTGGCCTCTTCCACGATGACCTGACCACGGCGTTCGGCGTCAGCCAAACGGGCCGCAGTTTCGGTGCGCGACTTGGTCAGTTCTTCTTCAACACGCTTGTTGGCAGACGACAGTTCGGATTTGGCTTTGTCAGCCGCAGCCAGTCCGTCGGCAATCTTGCCGGCACGTTCGTCCAGTGCAGCCGCGATGGGCGGCCACACGAACTTCATCGTGAACAACACAAGCAATGCGAAAACGATGGCTTGCGCCACCAGTGTTCCATTAATGCTCACAATAAGTCTCCTAGTGCGAGGTTTGCAACCAGGAATTATTTAGCAGCAGCGGCGGCGAGAGCGCGGGCGATTTGAGCCAGGAACGGGTTGGCTGTAGCGAACCACAGGGCAATACCGGTTCCGATAATGAAAGCCGCGTCAATCAGACCAGCCAACACGAACATCTTGGTTTGCAGTTCACCCATCAATTCAGGCTGGCGTGCAGCTGCTTCGAGGTACTTGCTACCCATGATGCCGATACCGATACAAGCACCCAAAGCGCCCAAACCGATGATCAGACCAGCAGCCAGAGCAGCAAAACTAATAACTTCCATGATTGACTCCTAAATTAACAAAGAAAAAAACAAAACGAAACCGAAAACAAACCAAAAAATCAATGTGCGTCGTGCGACTGACCGATGTAAACCAGGGTCAGCATCATGAACACAAACGCCTGCAGCAAGATGATGATGATGTGGAACACAGCCCACGCCCATCCTGCCACCACATGCAACAGCAGCAACATCAAACTGCCAGGGTCTGCGGAGAAGGCCCACGAGCCACCCAAGAGGGCAATCAACATGAACACCAGCTCACCCGCATACATATTTCCAAACAGTCGCATGCCGTGTGAAACGGTCTTGGCGGTGAAGGAGATCAATTGCTCAGCGATGTTGACGATCGCGAGGATGACAAAAAAGATGGGGTTCTTGCTGGTGCCGAAGGGCGCAGAGACCAATTCATGCGCCCAGCCACCCAGGCCCTTGATCTTCATGTTGTAGAACAGGCAGATGAACAGCACCGACACCGACAGACCCATGGTGATGGACAAATCGGCGGTGGGCACGACACGCAGATAGGCATGCGAATCACCGGTGACACCTTGCCACACAAGGGGCAAGAAATCCAGCGGCAACAAGTCCATGGCGTTCAGCAGGAAAATCCACACAAACACGGTCAGAGCCAACGGCGCAACCATCTTGCGGCTGTTGGCATTGTGGACGATGGACTTGGCCTGGCCATCCACCATTTCCATCAGCATTTCTACAGCCGCCTGGAAGCGACCGGGCACGCCGGATGTGGCCTTGCGGGCAGCCTTCCACAGGAAGAAGGAGCCCAACAAGCCCAAGGTAATCGAGAAAAACAGGGAGTCGATATTGAAGACGGAGAAGTCAACAATTTCCGTCTGCGGCTTGTTTTGCCAATGGGTCAGGTGGTGAACAATGTATTCACTGGCTGTGGGTGCTGCGTGCGCTACTTCGGACATATTCAACTCTTTTAAGCTCTTAAATCTGTTTAGGCTTGGGGCGCTTCAGCAACGCCAACCAATACATCTTCAAAGTCACAAACAGGCCAGCCAACAAGGCCAACCAGCTCAAATCTGCAATCAGCTTTGGTGCAATTGCGATCATGGCAACACTCATCGCCAGCTTGATCGCCTCCCACACAAAGAAACCAAACCCAGCCGTAGCCGCGTTGATGGACGAAAACTGGCTCGTCAAACCCCGCGCAAACAACGCCGCCGGAATTATCACTGCCAGCGCGCCATAGGCCGCCGACCATCCCACCGCAGCGCTGCCCGAGACACCCCAGGCCAACAACGCCACAGCCAAACCCGCCAAACACTGCAGACCCACCACCCACCACGGGGACAAGGCCAGGTCGCTTTCCCGCAACGCCTGCGCCTGTTCTGCGGTCAGCCGCTTGAATTCCTGCTCTTCGGGCTCATCTGTATCGAAGCCATTTCTGCGAGCAGGGTCAAGCGCCATTGTCGACATCTGAAATTACAGCCAGGTTACAGACGGTTGCATTTAGCAACTGCCACAAAGCCTCTGATTATACGTAGAAACCCGGGGCCAGCCAGCAATTTCAATCCTACCGGGCGCAATTCGGCCCAAATGTGCGTTCAAAAGTCGATTCGCCACGCCACACCCTTGATAATTTAGCCATGCATAACTTGCCCCCGTCCGCCAAGCCGCCCACCCCCACCGGAGCCGAGCCGCGCCAGGAATCTCTGATCGAATACCCGTCGCAGTTCCCCATCAAAGTGATGGGCATCAAGGTGGAAGGCCTGGTGGCAGCCATTACCCACATTGCGCACCAGTTTGACCCGGCCTTCGACGCCAGCACCATCGAGTTGCGTGAAAGCAAGGGTGGCAAGTACCTGGGCGTCACCATCACCGTGACCGCCACCAGCCGCGAGCAGCTGGACGAGTTGTACCGCACGCTGTCGACGCACCCTATGGTGAAAGTGGTGTTGTGAGCATAGTCATCCACCACCTCGGCCGCGTGGAGTATGAGCCCACCTATGCCGCCATGCAGGCGTTCACGAGCGAAAGAAGCCTGACGCCCTCGTCAAATGAGCCTGACCAGCTATGGATTTGTGAGCATCCGCCGGTCTTCACGCAGGGCCTCGCCGGAAAGCACGAGCACATCTTCCTGCCCGGCGACATACCGGTGGTGCAGACCAACCGCGGTGGTCAGGTCACGTACCACGGCCCCGGCCAGGTCGTGGGCTATCCGCTGATCGACCTGAAGCGCGCCGGCTATTTCGTCAAGGAATACGTCTACCGCATTGAAGAGTCGGTGATTCGCACCTTGCTGTACTTTGGCGTCACTGGCCACCGCGTGGCCGGAGCGCCGGGAATTTATGTGCGGCTGGACGACCCGGCGGGCCACACGCCGCTGCCGCAGAGGCCTCAAAAAGGGGCGGATGCAGCACCGGACTTCACCGGCCTGGGCAAGATAGGCGCGCTGGGCATCAAGGTCAGCCGCAACTGCACCTACCACGGCGTGTCCCTGAATGTGGCGATGGACCTGGAGCCCTTCTCCCGCATCAACCCGTGTGGGTATTCGGGGCTGCAAACGGTAGACCTTTCTACAATCGGGGTATCCGTTGGCTGGACTGAAGCCGCCGACGTTCTGAGCCAAAAGCTCGCAACCTACCTGGCGCCCTGACGCCGCACTGCGCCCCCAAGGCACCTGCACACCATGAGCCACAACGCTACCCCCGCTTCTGCTACTTCCGTCGCCCCCGCAAGCGCTGTCGATACGACGGCCGACGCCACCGCCGCCAACCCCACCGTGCGGGAAGCCCAGTCGCAGGCGGACTACAACCCGCTGGCCAAGCAAAAGGCGGCCGCCAAGCTGTCGCGCATTCCGGTCAAGGTGGTGCAGGGCGAAGTGCTGAAAAAACCGGACTGGATTCGCGTCAAGGCCGGCTCCCCCACCACGCGCTTCTACGAAATCAAGGACGTGCTGCGCGCCAACAAGCTGGTCACCGTGTGCGAGGAAGCCAGTTGCCCCAACATCGGCGAGTGCTTTGGCAAGGGCACGGCCACCTTCATGATCATGGGCGACAAGTGCACCCGGCGCTGCCCGTTTTGCGACGTGGGCCACGGCCGCCCCGACCCGCTAGACGTGGAAGAACCGCTGAAGCTGGCGCAGACCATTGCCGCGCTCAGGCTCCAATACGTGGTCATCACCAGCGTAGACCGTGATGATTTGCGAGACGGCGGCGCCCAGCATTTCGCCGACTGCATCACCCGCATCCGCGAACTCTCGCCCGGCACGCAGATCGAAGTGCTGGTGCCCGACTTCCGTGGCCGCGATGACCGCGCGTTGAACATCCTGAACGCCGCGCCACCCGACGTCATGAACCACAACCTGGAAACCGCGCCGCGCCTGTACAAGGAAGCCCGCCCGGGCTCCGACTACCAGTTCAGCCTGAACCTGCTGAAGAAGTTCAAGGCCCTGCACCCCGGCGTGCCGACCAAGAGCGGCATCATGGTTGGCTTGGGAGAGACCGACGAAGAGGTGCTGCAGGTGATGCAGGACATGCGCGACCACGACATCGACATGCTGACCATAGGCCAATACCTGGCCCCAAGCACCTCGCACCTGACGGTCAAGCGCTATGTACACCCCGACACCTTCAAGATGTTCGAAGCCAAGGCCTACGCCATGGGCTTCAAGCACGCGGCTGTGGGCGCCATGGTGCGCAGCAGCTACCACGCCGACCAGCAGGCCGGGCACGCACTGGCGGGCGCTGCAAACCCGTCGCTGGTGATGAACACGCCAGCCGCCTAGGCAAGCCTAGAGTGCTATAAAATTGGTAGCGCTATAGACCTAATTGACGAGGGCTAGAGCACAGTTTCATGCACAGCGATTCTCCGGAAGCCCGCGTTTGGTTCAACCCCAATTCCCTGGAAGAGCTCACCTCCAACGCCACCTGGACGCGCGGACGTTTGCTCTACACCGGGCAGAAAGTACTGAGTCTGACGATTTCGCCGGCCGATGGGTACTGGCTGCTGAAGGGCGAGGTGCAGGGCAGCCAGCGCTGGCCTTACCCCCTGAGCGTTGAGCTGACACTCACCGCCGACGGCGAGATCGACACCTGGGACTCCGACTGCGCCTGCCCCGTTGGCTACAACTGCAAGCATGGCGTGGCCCTGACCATGAAGGCGGCCTACCAGGGCCTGCGCCTGCTGGGTAGCGAAGCAGCACTGCACGCCGTGCGCCCTGCCAGCCGCACGCCCCCGACCCCCGAAGCGCTGGAAGCCTTGCGCCAGGCCGCACAAGCCCGCGTCGAAGAGGCGCAACGACTGGAAGCCGAGGCCCAGTTGCTGAACTGGTTTCACGAAATCGACCGCGCCAGTGGCAACAACCCGCCGCAAGCCATCAGAGCGCACAACCCGAACCGGTCCGAGTACTACCTGTACCTGCTGAAAGGCGTTGGCCCCAGCACCCGCCCACAACAGTTGCACCTGGAAGCCATGGTGTCCTATCGCAAAGCCAATGGCGAGTGGGCCAAGCCCAAGGCCATTCGCACACCGCCCTTTGCGGGCCAGGTGGCGTATGACCTGGCCAGCAGCTCGGACCGCGAAATCCTGCAATTGTTGCTGGCCATGCCCGACCCCAACCGTTCGTACTACAGCGCCTACAGCGGCAGCCCCGGCGCTACGCCGCGCGGCCACGTCGGCGTGATCGCCTTGCAACAGGCGGCCAGCACCGGGCGCCTGTATGCGTGCGATGCAGATGGCGCACCGGGTGTCGCCCTGCAATGGGGGCCACCCAAAACGCTGGACTGGAGCTGGCATGAAGTCACCCCCGCACACGGGCGCGCGCCCGGCTGGGCCTTGCGCGCCAGGCTGCACCAGACTGGCGCTGGCGACGCCCAGGCCAAGCTGTTTCTGAACACCCCGCCGCTGTACCTGGACAGCGCCAACGGCCTGTGCGGCCCGGTACACGCGCCCGGCCTGTCCGACGACCAATTGGCCGTGCTGCTCCGAGCCCCGGTGCTGCAGCCCTCGGCACTGAAGAAACACCAGCTCGACCTGATGCAGCGTCTGGGCAACCTGCCCGCACCGCCTGTGCTGGAGGGCCTCGTCAAACTCGACGGTGTCACGCCGACCGCCCGCCTGCACCTGTCCCCCAACCCGTCCGATCTGGCGGACTCCCGGGGGCTGATCCAGGCCCGGTTGCAGTTTGACTACCAGGGCTATTGCGGCTGGTGGGCAGGGCAAGGCACCTCTGTCCTGGTCGATGGCCCACGGGGTCGGGTGCTGTTGCACCGCGATGCCGAGGCCGAACTGGATGCCATCACCCGGCTGATGAATAGGGGGCTGGTGTCGACAGAGGGCGGCATCTTTGGCATCCCGGCCCATGAGCCACAGCACGCCTGGCTGCACTGGGCCGACAACGACTACCGCGTGCTGCGCGAAGCCGGGTTTGCCGTGACGCTGGACGATGCACTCAAGGGCTGGATTACCCACGCCGACGCGCTGCAGGTGCAACTGCAACCCCAGAGCTCCAGCGGTGGTGATGACGACACTGAGGGCGCTACGTCACCGTGGTTTGACTTGTCGCTGGGCATGGAGATCAACGGCCAGCGGCACAACATCCTGCCGTTGCTACCCGAGCTGATTGCGGCGGCGGCCAACAGCCCCATCAATGCCGAGACCGGATTGCCCGAGATTCCGCCCTATGTCTACCTGCCCAATATGCAGACAGGTCAAAGCGGGTTTATCCGCCTGCCCACCGACACGCTCAAGCCCTGGATGGCCGCCCTGCTGGAACTGGTGGGCGACCGCGACCACGATTTCAGCGGCGACAGCCTGAAACTCTCGCGCCTGGATGCCATGCGCACGACGGCGGCTCTCGGCGAAGGTGCGGTGTGGGACGGTGCGCACCACCTGCGCGACATGGTGCAGCGCCTGAGCGGCCGCGCCGAGATGCCCGAGGTGGCAGTGCCGGCCAGCGTGCAAGCCAGCCTGCGCCCCTACCAGCAGCAAGGCCTGAACTGGCTGCAATTCCTGCGCGAACACAGCCTGGGCGGCATACTGGCCGACGACATGGGTCTGGGCAAGACCCTGCAAACACTGGCCCACATCCAGGTCGAAAAAGACGCGGGACGCCTGACACAACCGGCCCTGATCATTGCGCCGGTCAGCCTGATGGGAAACTGGCGCCGCGAGTCTGAGCGCTTTTGCCCGGGGCTGCGCTGCCTGGTGATCCACGGCAAGGACCGGCATGAAGTGGCCGGGACTATTCGCCAGCACGACATCGTCATCGCGCCCTACTCGCTGTTGCAGCGCGACAAGGAGCGCTGGCTGGAAGCGCAGTGGCACATCGTGGTGCTGGACGAAGCGCAAAACATCAAGAATGCCAGCACCCACGCCGCGCAGGTGGTGGGGCAGTTGAAGACCCGCCACCGCCTGTGCCTGTCGGGCACGCCCATGGAAAACCACCTGGGCGAAATCTGGAGCCTGTTCCACTTTTTGATGCCGGGTTTTCTGGGTAGCCAGCAGCGCTTCAAGGAACTGTTTCGCACGCCCATTGAAAAGCTGGGCGACCCCGAGCGCCTGCACCAGTTGCGCGCGCGCATCACTCCCTTCATGCTGCGCAGAACCAAGGCGCTGGTGGCCCACGAGCTGCCACCCAAGGTCGAGATGATTGAACGCGTCGAGCTGTCCGGCAAACAGGCCGACCTCTATGAAACCATTCGCCTGGGGATGGAAAAAACCGTGCGCGAGGCCTTGACCTCCAAGGGCCTGGCCAAGTCGCAAATCACGATTCTGGATGCGCTGTTGAAACTGCGGCAGGTCTGCTGCGACCCGCGTCTATTGAAGCTGGAGGCCGCGCAAAAGGTGAAGACTTCGGCCAAGCTGGAGCAACTGATGGAGCTGCTGCCCGAGATGGTGGCCGAGGGACGGCGCATCTTGCTGTTCTCGCAGTTCACCAGCATGCTGACACTGATAGAAGCCGAGCTGAAGCAGCGCGACATCCCCTGGGTCAAACTCACCGGCCAAAGCCAGAACCGCGATGCACTGATTGCGCAATTCACCAGCGGCGCCGTGCCGGTCTTCCTGATCAGCCTGAAGGCCGGCGGCGTAGGCCTGAACCTGCCGCAGGCCGACACCGTGATCCACTACGACCCCTGGTGGAACCCGGCGGTGGAAACCCAGGCCACCGACCGCGCCCACCGCATCGGCCAGACGCACACCGTGTTTGTCTACAAGCTGGTGGCGCAGGGCACGATCGAGGAGCGCATTCTGGCGCTGCAGGAGCGCAAGGCGGCGCTGGCCGACAGCATGTACAGCGGCGCCACCGGGCGCAAGCAACCACTGTTTACCGAAAGTGATCTGGCGGAGTTGCTCAAGCCGCTATCGGTCTGACGCAATCGGCCCGGGCCAAAGCGTGCCGTATAGTTTGCAGTCTGTGTCACCGTACGGGAAGAATAAAATGGGTTTTAACCAGCGTCTCGTTTGCGCGCTATTTCTCGCGGCCATCGCCGGACCGGCAGCGGCAAAAGATTTTTACTGGAATTGCACCACCGCCGACGGCATCAAATACGCGGACGCCAACCAGTGCGACAAGGGTGACACCGGCGTACGGGTCATGAAGACTGGCCTGCCCGGCGATGACCAAGGGGGCAACCCGGCCGCCGGCTCGCTCGCGGTGACGCGCAATGCCTGCCAGTCGGTTCCGGCCTACTGCGCGCAACCCGACTACGGTGTGGCGGATGCCACCACGCGAACCCAGGCCATCGCGCATTTCATGCGACAGAAGGAATGCGCCTTCCTGCAGCGCTTTCCGCCGCCATCACACCCAAGCTGCGTGCGTCCCGACTAAAAAGGCGCAGCCACCGCGGTCTCCACCGCTATGCGGGCCGCACAAACCCGGCCTCGGCCCACGCCACGGCACTGCTGCGGTTGAGCGTGAACGACGGCGCCACGCGCACTTCGGCCAGCGACGCGCCACCATCGTCCACCGCGCTCAGCACGGCGTAGGGGTTGTCCTCGTCGGGCACGATGTCCAGCGACACCGTGATCCGCTCCGAGCGTGCCGTGACAGTGATGCTTCGGTGCAGCGACGCCTGCAACTGCTGCTCGCTACGGCGCACAAACTCGCTGGCGGTTTTGACCAGGGTGTTGAAGGCTGCGGTATCCAGCGGCTTGGGGTTCTTCTTGTCCCGGCCCATGGTCCACGGCCCGACCAGGGCGGGCTCGCGCTCGCCGTCCCGCGTCATGGCAACGGCCCAGCCATCGTCGTCCTCGTTCTTGATGACCTTGGCGGTCCAGCCGTTGTCACGCCACAAACGGGGTTCTTGGATTTTCTCGGGGGTATCGGTCACAGCTTGGCAGTCGTTGAAGGGAAAGAGTGTGGGCAACCCCGTTCGGCGAACGGGGAGACCTCAAAGAAAACAGGGCACTAGCCCTCGTGAAATAAGCGCATACCGCTACTATTTTAATAGCAATATCAGGTCAGCGTCATTTCCAGTGCCGGGTCTTCCGCCTCGCGCACGCGCTGGGCCCAGCCCGCGAGTTTGCTGGTATCGGCCCGCAAGATTTCCTGCTTGACCGCCAGAATCTGCGCCGGGTGCATGGAGAAGCTGCGCAGGCCCAGACCCAGCAACAGGCGGGTCAGTCCCACGTCGCCGGCCATCTCGCCACACACACTCACACCCTTGCCCTGGGCGTGGCACTCGGCGATGGTGTCGGCCACCAGGCGCAGCACCGCCGGGTGCAGCGGGTCATACAGATGCGCCACCGACTCGTCTGCCCGATCAATGGCCAGCGTGTACTGGATCAGGTCATTAGTGCCGATGGACAGAAAGTCAAAGTACTTCAAGAACATCCGCAGGCTCAAGGCAGCGGCCGGTATCTCGATCATGGCGCCGAGCTTGACCGGGCCATAGGCCACACCGCGGTTGTCCAGCGTGGCACGCGCATGGTCCAGATGGGCCAGCGTCTGGCGGATCTCGCGGGCGTGGGCCAGCATGGGCACCAGCAGGTGCACCTGGCCGTGGGCCGCGGCGCGCAAGATGGCCCGCAGCTGGGTCAGGAACATGGCCGGGTCGGCAAGGCTCCAGCGGATGGCACGCAAGCCCAGGGCCGGGTTCAGGTGCGCATCATCGCGCAGGGAGTCGTCCAGCGGCTTGTCGGCCCCCACGTCCACAGTGCGGATGGTCACCGGCAGGCCGCGCATGCCTTCGACTGCCTTTTTATAGGCCTGGTACTGCTCTTCTTCGCCCGGCAGGCGCCCCTGGCGCCCCATGAATAAAAACTCGCTGCGGAACAGGCCCACACCGACAGCGCCGGCCTTCAGCGCGACCAGCGCATCGTCGGGCATCTCGATGTTGGCCAGCAGCTCCACCTTTTCGCCGTCCATGGTGACCGACGGCGTGTGCAACAGGCGCTGCAGGCGACCGCGTTCGAGTTCGCGCTGGCGCTGCTTGAAACCGTACTCGGCCAGAATGATGGGTGAGGGGTCGACGATGACCACACCAGCGTCGCCGTCGATGATGACCCAGTCGTCCTGGCGCACCAGCTGGCTGGTGACACGGGCGCCGACCACCGCAGGGATGTCCATGCTACGTGCCACTATTGCCGTATGCGAGGTCTTGCCGCCAACGTCGGTGATGAATCCCGCAAACACGCTCTGCTTGAATTGCAGCATGTCGGCCGGGGACAGGTCATGGGCGATCAGGATCAACGGCACGTCCACCGTGTCGTCAAGCAGCAGATCCTGCTGCGATGGCTTGCGGATGGCCCGCGTGTGCTGGTGCGCCACCAGCGGGGAGCTAGTGCCCTTCATGGCCCGCAGGACGCGCTCGACGATCTGCTCCAGGTCGGCCTTGCGTTCCCGCAGGTACTCGTCTTCCATTTCGTCAAACTGGCGCGCAATGATTTCCAGTTGGGTGGTCAGTGCCCATTCCGCGTTGTACAGGCGCTCGGTGATCCAGTGTTTGACGCCGCCGACCAGATCGTCGTCCTGCAGCAGCATCAGGTGCACGTCCAGCAGGGCGCCGAGTTCGTGCGGTGCCTCCTTGGGGCCCATCTGGGTGATGCTTTCCTGCAGGCGGTGGATTTCCTCAACCACGGCATTGCGCCCCATCCGCACCCGGTCAATCTCGGTGTCGATTTCGCTGGCATCAATGAAATAGTGGGCCACGTCCACGCGGCTGGACGCAACCAGCACGGCGCGCCCAATCGCGACACCGCGCGACACGTTCAGGCCGTGGATAGCGAAGGTCATAAATGGGCCTTATTCGCCTTCACCGAACTTGTCGGCGATCAGGGCCAGGATGGCGTCCATGGCTTCCTGGGCGCGGTCACCTTCGGTGTCAATGACGACTTCCGTACCCATGCCGGCGGCCAGCATCATCACGCCCATGATGCTCTTGGCATTCACGCGGCGCTCTCCTTTGGCCATCCAGACCTCACATGGAAAGGTGCCTGCCAGCTTGGTGAGCTTGGCCGACGCCCGGGCATGCAGGCCCAGCTTATTGGTGATGGTCGTGGTGGTTTGGATCATGCGATTTGCGGTTCTGATTTTGGGGTGCGGTGACGGCGACCTGCATGATGCACTGCGCGCCCCCCGACAGTGCCCGGGCGACGAGCACGTCGAGCGGCTCATGGCGGTAATTGACGGTGCGCAGCAGCATCGGCAGGTTCACCCCGGCCACCAACTTGGCGTGCACGCCATCGACCACTTTCTGGGCCACATTGCACGGCGTGGCGCCAAACACGTCGGTCAGGACCAGGGTATTGGGAGCGCCCAGTTGCGCCAGCAGGGCCAGCGCGGCCAGTCGGGTGGTGTCGGTGGGCTCATTGGGCGGCACATCCAGTGCCAGGACACCGCTGGCAGACTCCGGGTAGACATGCAACACACATTCCCGCAAGGCGCTGGCCAGCGGGGCGTGGGCGATGATGAGAATGCCGGTATTCATGGTGCGTGAGTCTGCTGATTATGGCTTCTTTGCCAATCCATCCGGCTGCTATTGCAGTCGAAGGTCCAGGAACAATGTTTCCAATCGTTCATCGTTCAATTGGGGGCCATACACAGCGACATGGTAGACATGATTGCCGGCGGCGATCCAGACCAGTCGGGCTTGTACGGGCTTGCCATCCGGCTGCATCCCCTGGGCACTCAGCAGGTCCAGTGCAGAGCCGCCAGACGTGGAGGGTTTGCCCAGTTTGATCGGGTGCGACTGCACCGCACCGGCCTGCATATTGGTCAAGGCGGCGCTGCGCCAGGCGGCTTGCACGGCAGTGGCCTGGTCGGCGCCCTGCACCCGAACATGGCTGATCGCATACAACGCCCCGCCCGCTTCGCAGCCGGACATTTGCATTCGGACTTCCAGCGTGCCCAGCTGCACGCTGCGTTCCCCGTGGTCGGGCTTGCACGGGAGCATGGCCTGCAGACCTTCCAGGCGCACCTCGCGCCAATCCAGTTCTGGACTGCAGGCGAGTGTTGCCACCGCCAGCCAGGCGGCGGCCCAGCGTCGCACCATGCGATCACTCACCGGATGGCGCCAAACACCTTGGTCAGAATCGCACTGCCATAGCCGACCGGGTTTTGGCGAATCTTCTTCTCCTCTTCGGAAATCATGAAGAACAGCCCGTCCAGTGCCTTGGTGGTGACGTACTGCTGGATGTTGGCGTCTTCCTTTTTCAACAGCCCCAACTCCGCGGCCTTGCCCGCAACCTCGTTGTATTTCGCTGCAAGCCCTACTTTTTCGGTAGCCTGGCTGACGACGGGCAGAAATTTGACCGCCAGCGCAGGGCGGGTCTTGGAAGCGAAAAAGCCGGTGACCGCGGTATCGCCGCCGGTCAATATCCCTTTGGCATCGGTCACACTCATGCCTTGCACCGCACTCACCAGCAGGTCTTTGGCCATGGGCATCGCGGCCTCTGCACCCCGGTTCATGGCGGTCACCAGTTCATCGACGCGCGCACCCTGGCCAAAGCGGCGCATGAGGTTGGCAGCGTCGTTCAATGCGCCAGGCAAGGCAATGCGCACGCTGTCGTTGCCCAGGAACCCGTCCTGCGCGCCCAGAATGCCGATTGCCGCCAGCGCACTTTTTTCAAGCGCGGTTTTCAGTCCCTTGGTCGCGTCCGCATTGCTCAGGTCGGACAGGGTCAGGGCGTTGGCCCGTTGCAGCACACCCACGCTGAGCAGCGCGAACAGCGACACGGAGCCGGAGGTGAAATGGCGGCGGTCCATACGTATTTCCTTGTTGAAAGTCAGTCTTTGCGGAAGGCGTCGTGGCAGGTTTTGCAGGCTCCGCCCACACCGCCCACAGCAGTCTTGATGGCGTCCAGACTTCCGGTCTTGGACGCGACGTTCAGCTTGACCATTTCCGCTTGCAACTTCTCTGCATAGTCGTTGAATTTGGCTTTGTCGGACCATATCTCGGGCTTGGCACGGTTGTCGCGGCCTTTGTCGGTTCCCTCACCGTATGCGGCCCATGGCAATCTGGAGATGAATTCGGCAGTTGCAGCGCTGTCGCTTGCCACCTTGGCATCAAAGGGTGCTCTGCCGCTCGCCATCGCCGCCACGCGACCAAAGTTTTGCTGCATCAAGAACATCGCACTCTGGCGGTACTTGATGGCATCTTCGGGTTTGGCAAACTGGGCGGCCGCGGGGACAGTGACCGCTGCGGCGGCACAGGCCAGAACAAGGGCGGAGAGTTTCTTCATGGATGGCCTCAATGAGATTGGTTAAAGTAAGAAGGGACCGGTGTAGAGTCTATGCGGCCCGGCTGGTTCCTGCTGTCGCAGGGGCCAAGGGTATTTACCCATGGTTGTGGAGATCAGTCTTCGGCTGGTGGGTGCTAAATTCCAGCGTGGCATTGACATCGAGCGGTTCACGGCGCGGTGTTCTATTGGAGGATTATGGGTAGTAAGGTCAGAGTATGGGATTTGCCGACACGGGTGTTCCACTGGAGCCTGGTACTGTGCTTTACAGGACTGCTGGTCACCGGCGAGGTGGGTGGTGAGGCCATGGTGTGGCATTTTCG
>Ga0208398_100846_pt1 | contig 15276 bp, 16 predicted proteins | sample LakWasMe79_HOW10_2_FD_183905 | JGI IMG/M metagenome (GOLD analysis project Ga0208398, IMG submission 183905) | Freshwater sediment methanotrophic microbial communities from Lake Washington under simulated oxygen tension - Sediment Metagenome... | ecosystem: Environmental > Aquatic > Freshwater >...
CCCAAGCGCGTGCAGGTCATGGATGCCGATGTGGCCGCCATCAAGGCGCTGATTGCCGCCGAGTGCCAGAAGTCTTAAACGAAATAGGTCGCTAGCCCTCGTGAAATATGCGTAGGCAGCTATCGTTCTTATAGCAACCCAGGATTCCCGCATGACCGCTCCTACGCGTCCCCCCCTGTTGCCATTGGATGACGCGCTGGCACGATTGCTGGCCTGCGCCAGTGCGCTGCCCGACACCCAGTCGGTACCGGTCGCCGATGCCGATTGCCGCGTGCTGGCCGCAGACGTGGTGTCTGCGCTCCACGTGCCACCGCACGACAACAGCTCCATGGATGGCTACGCACTGCGATGTGACGACGTCGCCGCCGCCGGTACCATGCTCCCGGTCTCGCAACGCATCACCGCCGGTGCGAGTGGAGACGTTCTACTGGCCGGAACCGTTGCACGCATCTTTACCGGAGCCCCCGTGCCGCCGGGTGCCGACGCAGTGGTCATGCAGGAGGATTGCACAGCCTTGCCACACGATGCAGGTCAGAGCGGGCTCCCCAGTGTCCGGGTCAACACCCAACCCCAGATCGGGCAAAACATCCGCCGTGCAGGCGAAGATGTGGCCAGGGGCGATGTGGTGCTGGTCCGTGGTCAACGCCTGGGCCCCGCCGAATTGGGACTTGCTGCCAGCATCGGCATGGCCCACCTGGCTGTGGTCAGGCGCCCCCGCGTTGCGCTGTTTTCAACCGGTGACGAATTGGTCATGCCCGGCGCCGTAGCCCCGCAGGACATGCCACCCGGTGCCATCTATAACTCCAATCGCTACTTTTTGAGCGCGCTGTTGCGTCGCATGGGCTGTGTTGTCAGCGACCTGGGAATCGTCCCCGACCAGCGCGCGGCCACGGTCGATGCGCTGCGCGCCGCGGCGCAGTCGCACGACGTCATTCTGACCAGTGGCGGCGTATCGGTGGGCGAAGAAGACCACATCAAGCCCGCGGTGCAGATGCTGGGCACACTGGACCTGTGGCAGATCGCCATGAAGCCAGGCAAGCCCTTTGCGTATGGGCGTGTTGCCGACGCGCACTTTCTGGGCCTGCCCGGCAATCCGGTGTCCAGTTTTGTGACCTTTCTGGTGTTGGTGCGGCCCTTCCTGCTGCACCTTCAGGGCATGCACGACGTTGCGATGAAAACGGAAGCAGTGCGTGCCGATTTCGCCTGGGCCAAGCCCGACAAACGTCGCGAGTTTCTGCGCGTGCGGCGCAATGCAAATGGAGGCCTTGACCTGTTCCCCAACCAGAGCGCGGGCGTGCTGACCTCGGTCGTGTGGGGCGAAGGTCTGGTCGACAACCCGTCCGGGCGTGCCATCGCGCCCGGCGACATGGTTCGCTATGTGTCTTTTGCGGAACTGCTCGCATGAAGATTCAAGTCAAGTACTTTGCCTCCATCCGTGAGCTTTTGGGTAAGGGCAGCGAAGCCGTAGACACCACGGCCGCCACCGTGGCGGCCTTGCGGGATGAACTGATTGCCCACGGCGGTGTCTATGCAGACGCACTAGCACGCGGCAAGGCCGTGCGGGTCGCACTCAACCAGACACTGAGCGACGAGACCACGCTGTTGACAGAAGGCGCTGAAGTGGCCTTCTTTCCGCCCGTTACCGGCGGCTAGACCTCAATCCACTGCGCTGTGAAGGGTCAGCTGGTCCAGCACCGCCCGCATGCGCTGTGCGGCGCCGGTGCTGGCCGCAGTCATTGGCAGACGTAGTCCATCCTCTATCAGGCCCTGCTGTGCCAAGGCGTGTTTGATCAAGGCCGGGTTGGGCTCGGCAAATGCCGCCTGGATCAGTGGTACCAGGGGATGCCACAGCCTGCGGGCCTGTTGCAGTTCTCCCGCTTGCAGGCAGCGCAGCACGGCAACGAATTGCGCTGTGCACAGGTGGGCGCTGGCCGCGATCGCACCCGCGCCGCCCAGGGCGAGCGTCGTCAAGATCTGCGCATCTTCTCCGGCCAGCACCTGCAGGCGACCATCTGCAATCAGGGTCTGCGTTTTACCCGCGTCACCGCCGCAATCCTTGATAGCCCGGATGTTGGGGTGTGCGGCCAGGGCCAGCAGGGTGTCCAGCGCCAATTGCGTCCCGGTGCGATACGGAATGTCATAGACGATCAGCGGCTTGTCGGATGCGTCGGCCAGGGCTGTAAACCAGTGCTGCAAACCGGCTTGCGAGGGGCGGATGTAGTGGGGTGGCGGCACCAACAGACCAGCGATGGGTTGGCTTGCAAGTTTCTGGACCCAGGCCAGCGTTTCGCCCATGTGGTAGCCCGACAGGCCCATGACCACCGGAAGTCCGGCGCTGGCCTGCAGCACGGTGTCCAGCACGGCCAGCTGTTCTGACTTGTCCAACGCAGCGGCTTCGCCCGTCGAGCCACAGGCCACAAAGCCGTCGACGCCCGACGCAACGTAGTGTTTCACCAGACGGGCCAGGGCCGGGTGGTCTACGGCATCAGCGTGAAAGGGCGTGACCAGGGGAATCCACAGGCCCGAGAAGGGAGAAGAGCTTGGCATGCATGCATCCTTTGCAATGAAAAGATGACCGATGGAAAACCACCGTCAGATGCGCGCGAAAAACAAAAAGTGGGGGCTTCTTGGCAGTTCCGTCGCTCATCTGAGGACGGAACCAACGCTCCGGTCAGATGAGCTTGGGTTTTTGGGGTTTGCTGGCGCACGCCACCACGCAATCGACACGGCACAGGGCCATGGGCGAAACGGAGCGGTGGATTGCGGGCATGGCTTGAGTTTAGCAGCTGGCCAGTGCCACAATTCAGCTATGACGACACCCCACACTGCTCCCCGTGTTTCCATCCAGACCCAAGACTTTGACCTGACCCAGGTCGTGAACGCCTTGCGCGCTGGAGACCATCGGGTGGGCGCGGTGTGTACCTTTGTCGGCACGGTGCGGGACCGGAATATGGTCCACCCATCGGAGGATGGCTCTGTGGCGGTAGAGCCTTCCATACTTTCCATGGAGCTGGAGCATTACCCCGGTATGACGGAAAAGGCCATCGAGGAAATGATTGACGAAGCGCACCGCCGTTTCGACATCTTTGCGGCCCGGGTCATCCACCGCATTGGCCTGCTGCAGCCGCCGGACCAGATCGTGCTGGTGGCAGTCACCTCGGCGCACCGTGGCGAAAGCTTCAAGGCCAGTGAGTTCTTGATGGACTACCTCAAGACCCAGGCGCCGTTCTGGAAGAAGGAGCAGACCGCCGCCGGTGCCCAGTGGGTGGATGCGCGGGTCAGTGACGACGCGGCGCTGGCCCGATGGGGGATTCAGGTCAATTCAAATACGTCGGCCGCGTCGCGTCGGGGCTAAGGTCAATTTCCTCGGCCGCCGCTTCGACGATGTGCACGGGAGCTGATGGTTCAGGGCCTACCTTCCACTGCGCTTGCTCCAGCGCCTGGCTGAGCAGCTGGATGATGCCAAACACCAGGTCCGCCGGCAATTCCAGCTGGAAGCCGCGTGAAGAAGGTGGCTCGTTTAACTGTTCCTTGAAGTTCATCAGCATCAGACCATCGCCTTTGGGTGTCAAACTGACCTCGGTGACCAGCAGCGGCGCGTCGCCCAGCGGGCGGTTGGTGGCGTCATTGCGGTAGGGCGTCACAAAATCGGCGCTTTGAATGGCCTCTTGTTGGCGCATGTCGGCCAGCATCTTGCGGGTACTGGGCCCCATGGCGGCCAGGTCAACAAAGCCATCGGTCTTGGCATCGGCCGGAATCGCCAGGTGGTCAATGACGACGCGGTTCAGCAGGGGCCAAAGACTCAACACCAGGCGCCGGGTCAGCCACATCTGCACCTCGTCGCCGGCGCTGGTGTTGATGCGCACCAGGATGCGGTCATGGTCCTGGATATAGCGAACCGATAGCTGGCGGATGTCCATCTATTGATTTTAGTCAGGTCACACTCCCGCGAAGGGGCTTGAAATACACACAGTGAGCCCAAGGTCTAGGCCAACCGGAGGATTTATCTATGCGAATCGAAAAACTCACCACCAAATTCCAGGAAGCCTTGGGCGAGGCCCAGACGCTTGCCTTGGGTAACGACCATGCCTACATCACCCCAGCCCACGTGCTGGTGGCCATGCTGCGCCAGGACGACGGTCCCAAGGCGCTGTTGCAGCGCGCGGGCGTCAATGTGCCGCAGTTGCTGGGTGCGGCCGAGGCGTACATGAAGAAACAACCCCAGGTGCAGGGCCAGGAACAGGTTTCCGTGGACCGGGACGTGGGGGTGCTGCTGCAGGCCTCCGAGAAGGAAGCCATCAAGCGTGGCGACCAGTTTGTGGCGGGCGAATTGTTCCTGCTGGCGCTGGCCGACAGCAAGATAGAGGTCGGCAATATCGCCCGCGCCAACGGCCTGACGCGCAAGAGCCTCGAGGCTGCCATCAGCGCCGTGCGCGGTGGGCAGGCCGTGGACAGCGCCGATGCCGAGGAGCAGCGCGAGTCGCTGAAGAAATACTGCATCGACCTGACTGAGCGCGCCCGTCTGGGCAAGCTGGACCCGGTGATTGGTCGCGACGACGAAATCCGCCGCGCCATCCAGGTGCTGCAACGCCGCACCAAGAACAATCCCGTCTTGATTGGTGAACCCGGTGTCGGCAAGACCGCCATTGTGGAAGGCTTGGCCCAGCGCATAGTGGACGGCGCGGTGCCGGATTCGCTGAAGGGCAAGCGCGTGCTGAGCCTGGACATGGCAGCCTTGCTGGCCGGGGCCAAGTTCCGTGGCGAGTTTGAGGAACGCCTGAAAAACGTGCTGAAAGACCTGGCCAAGGACGAAGGCCAGACCATTGTTTTCATTGACGAACTGCACACCATGGTCGGTGCCGGCAAGGCCGAAGGCGCCATGGACGCGGGCAATATGCTGAAACCCGCGCTGGCTCGTGGCGAGCTGCACTGCGTGGGCGCCACCACGCTGGATGAATACCGCAAATACATTGAGAAAGACGCCGCGCTGGAGCGCCGCTTCCAGAAGATTCTGGTCGGCGAGCCCACGGTGGAAGCCACCATCGCCATCCTGCGCGGACTGAAAGAGCGCTACGAGACGCACCACGGCGTGCAGATCACCGACCCCGCCATCGTGGCTGCGGCCGAGCTGTCCAACCGCTACATCACCGACCGTTTTCTGCCGGACAAGGCCATCGATTTGATCGATGAAGCAGCGTCCAAGATCAAGATCGAGCTGGACTCCAAGCCCGAGGTCATGGACAAGAAAGACCGCCGCCTGATCCAGTTGCAGATCGAGCGCGAAGCCGTGAAGCGCGAGAAGGACGAAGCCTCGCAAAAGCGGCTCGAATTGATCAACGAAGAGATCACCGCGCTGCAAAAAGAGATTGCCGATTTGGACGAAATCTGGAAGGCCGAAAAGGCCCAGGCCCAAGGGTCGAAAACCATCATGCAAGAGGTTGAAAAGCTGCGCTTCCAGATCAAGGAACTCACCGACAAGGGTGACTTCAACAAGGCCGGTGAGCTGCAATACGGCAAGCTGCCCGAGCTGGAAAAGCGCCTGAAAGACGCCCAGGCGCAGGAGGCCGGCAAGGCCAAAAACGCCAAGGACGGCGGGCGCGCCCAACTGCTGCGCACCATGGTGGGTGCCGAGGAAATTGCCGAAGTGGTGAGCCGCGCCACCGGCATTCCCGTGGCCAAGATGATGCAGGGTGAGAAAGACAAGCTGCTGCAGATGGAAGCCAAGCTGCACGACCGTGTGATTGGCCAGAACGAGGCTATTGCTGCGGTGGCCAATGCCATCCGCCGCTCGCGCTCGGGCCTCTCCGATCCAAACCGCCCCACCGGCTCCTTCCTGTTCCTGGGCCCCACCGGCGTCGGCAAGACCGAGCTGTGCAAGGCATTGGCCGGCTTCCTGTTTGACAGCGAAGACCACCTGATCCGCATCGACATGAGCGAGTTCATGGAGAAGCATTCCGTGGCCCGCCTGATCGGTGCACCCCCCGGCTACGTGGGCTACGAGGAGGGCGGCTACCTGACCGAGGCCGTGCGCCGCAAACCCTATGCCGTGCTGCTGCTCGACGAGGTGGAAAAGGCCCACCCGGACGTGTTCAACGTGCTGCTGCAGGTGCTGGACGATGGCCGCCTGACCGACGGCCAGGGCCGCACCGTGGACTTCAAGAACACCATCATCGTGATGACCAGCAATATTGGCTCGCAAATGATCCAGGCCATGGTCGGCCAGGATTATGAGGACGTGAAGGACGCGGTGACGGCGGAGTTGAAGAACCACTTCCGCCCCGAGTTCCTGAACCGGATTGACGAGACCGTGGTCTTCCATTCGCTGGACGCCACCCACATCGCCAATATCGCCAAGATCCAGTTGCAGGTGCTGATGACCCGCCTGGCCAAGATGGACCTGGGCCTGGTGGTGTCTGACGCGGCGGTGGCAGAGCTGGCCAAGGTCGGATTCGATCCGGTGTTTGGTGCGCGGCCGCTCAAGCGCGCGATCCAGCAGCGCATCGAGAATCCGCTGTCCAAGCTGCTGCTGGAGGGCAAGTTTGCGCCCAAGGACACCATCAACGTGGGTGTGGACACGATTCAGGCACCAGGGCAGTTCAGCTTCAATTGATGGGGGGGCGGTGGCTTGACAAGCGCCAGCGCACCGGTAGCATCTCAAACCATGAAGCGTCTTCTGGCCCTACTGGTCGCACTGAACGTCTGTACCGTCAGCGCCCGCACTGTCTGCCCTAACGGTCAGTTGGTCGAAGGTGTGGTGTGTACGCAGTGCCCCAATGGCCAGTACGTGGGCGGCAGCGTGTGCGTCTTGCTGCCCAATGGCAGCTATATCGCCGGTCAGACAACCGTACCGCCGTCGGCCCGTGTGCAACACCCGCGTCCCTTGTCGGAGCCGGCGCGGGTGGATAGCACGCCGTTCAACAACCAACTGCAAAGCCCATTGGATATGGTGCCCTCACCTGTGGAGCGGCGGCGGGACAACATTCGCAACGACAACCAGTACACGCAGTGTCCCGACGGCAGCTATGTGGTGGGACGCTACTGCGCAATGACTTCCAACGGCCGTTACGTGGGCCGCTGGTAAAACTACAGCGTCCGGGTCATGAAGACGCTGTACGGGTCTTCCGGGTAATCGGCGAATGGCCCGCAGCGTTCGAAGCCAAAGCCCTCGTAGAGCTTGATGGCGGGCTCGAAGCCGGGTACCGAGCCGGTTTCCAGGCTGAGCCGACCGTAGGAGCGTTTGCGCGCTTCGGCCAGGATGTGAAGCATCATGGCCTTGGCCGCGCCCTTGTTGCGGTGCTTGGCTGCGGTGCGCATGGACTTGATCTCGCCATGGTCGGGGCTGAGTTCCTTGAGCGCGCCACTGCCCAGCAATTCGGCGCCCGACCAGATGGTCCAGAACGTGATTTCGGGCTTGCGCAGACCATCCAGGTCCAGCGCATGCACGCTCTCGGGCGGCGAGAGCTGGCGCATGTGGTGCAGGTGCTCTTCCAGCAGGCCATGGATTTCAGGCCCGGTGAGGTCGTCAGTTCGAATATGCATGGCTGTTTCGGGTAGTTGCCAGGGAATTATTACCCCAACATTGCTCATATTTCCAGCCCGTCAATTCTTCGGCAACCGCGCGTGCGTGTGCCGGCACGTCGGCAATCTTTCCCCCTGCTTTGATACGTGCAATTTCTTCCAACAAAATGGCGTGGTTCTTTCGATCCAGTTTCATTTGTGTTGTGTAGTAGATGCCGCCCAGAGCCAAACCAATGACGCCCAGTGTGAAGACGCCAATAATCGCATGCACCGCAGTCGTGGGTTGGGTGGCAGAGCCCGAGAGAAAGCCAAACTGGCTGAGCGTCCACCCCATCCCGAATACCACGACGGAGCGCGTCAACTTGCCGGCAAAAGTCATGGCGCCGGCGTAGATGCCTTCGCGGCGTCTTCCGGTCAGCACTTCGTCGACATCTGCCAGAAATGTGTACACGGTCCAGGGAATGTAGTAAACGCCACCGGTACCCAGTCCAAACACCGCCGTAATGGCAAACAGTGCGATGACGGTGGTCTGTTGTGACCAGCCCAGGAAAAACAGTGCGGCATAGCCCAATACGCTGACGCAAACAATCGTCAGGGCGATGCGGTAGGGTCTTGCAAAACCCATTCGGATGCAGATGGCGATGAACAGCAAGGTCGAGCCCAATTGCATCACGGAGCTGAAGCCATTGAGATAGGCAACGATATGCTTGTCCTGTCCCAAACCGAAAATAATGAAGTAGGTGAAGGCGGACGCAAACAGCCATTCGGCACCAAACCCCAGCAAGTACATTCCCAGGTGTTTGCGAAAGATCTTCAGGTGAAACGTGGATGCCATGTCGACACACAGCTTTTTCAGCGCCTGCCACAGGCTGGTCGTTCTCTCCTGGACGACCTCATTGAACGGGCGCTCCCAGGATGTCAGATACAGGGCCAGCATGGCGCCGGACATGATGATGGCGTAGAGGATTCCCGTCAGCAGGAAGGGGGTAGGGGACTCCTTGCTGTAGATGAGAAACAGCTGTGCGGGGATGAATGCCGCGAGGAAGTTGGCGCCTTTGCCAAACATGGCTTTGGATCCGGTGAGTTTGGAGCGGACCGCAAAGTCGGTTGTCATTTCCGTGGCCAAGGTCTCATACGGAACCATGATGGAGGTGTAAACCAGCTCAAACAGCGCGTACATGGTCAGGTAGTACCAGAAGCCAAAACCCTGGATCCACATCAGCGGATACAGCAGAACCAGCGGTATGCCGATGAGGATGAAAAATCGCCGCCTGCCAAACCGTCTTCCGATTTTGGTGTTGTAGAAGTTGTCGCTGATGTACCCCATCACCGGGTTGCTGATCGCGTCCAATATGCTTGCGACCGAGAAGATGGCCGCGGCTTCCACGACCGACAGGCTACAGAAAGTCGTGTAGAAGTAGATCAACCAGGCGCCACTGATGGCCAGGGCTCCACTGCCCAAGAGGTTCGCACTTCCGTAACACAATGTGTGCTTCATTGTGATGTGTCTGGTCATAGTCCCACTGGCTTCGCTGTTTTAATGGAAAGGCGTTCCATTTTCAATGGATTGTCGTTTCAAACCCATAAAGCCAAGTATCGCACCTTGGCCGAGCTCCTCATCTGCGTAGGAACCCTAGGTCAGCCCCACAGCACCGACCGCATCGATATCGCCGCACCCTGGTAGCCAGTGTTGAAGAAACGCGGCACGTCCGTGCTGCGGGCCGCACCCGCGGCATACAGCAGCGGCAGGTAGTGCTCGTAGGTGGGGTGGGCCTGTTGGGCCACGGCGCCCAGGGTCTGGAAGTTTTGCAGGGCGTCGAGCTGGCCTTTGCTGATCTGTTCCTGCACCACCGTGTCAAATTGCACGGCCCAGTCGTAGGCCTGGTTGTCGGCCGCGTCCCGGCGCATGGCCCGCAGGTTGTGCACCGTGTTGCCGCTACCCACGATCAGCACACCGCGTTCACGCAGCGCCTGCAGTTGCCGCCCCAGTGCGTAGTGTTCGCTGGCTGGGCGGCTGTAGTCCATGCTCAGCTGCAGCACGGGAATATCCGCCTTGGGGAACATGGGCTTGAGCACCGACCAGGTGCCGTGGTCAAGGCCCCAGGTATCCTGGTCGACACCCAACGGCGCGCCAGTGTTGGGGGACTTCAGATCCCGAGCCAGGCTCGCGGCAACCGCCGGCGCGCCGGGCGCCGGGTATTGCTGGTCAAACAGGGCCTGCGGAAAACCGCCAAAGTCGTGGATGGTCTTGGGCGCGGGCATACCGGTGACCTGCCAGCCGCCCCGGGTCAGCCAATGGGCCGAAATGCACAGGATCAGCTGGGGCCGCTCGGCGCGCGCCAGCAGTTCGGCGCCCATGGTTTGCCAGCCGCGCCGCCAGACGTTGTCCTCAATGGCGTTCATGGGGCTGCCGTGACCCACGAACAAGACTGGCGTGCGCGCGGAAGGCTTCAGGGCTGGAAGCAGTGGAGAGTGGGCGGCGTCTGCCAGTGTGGTCATAAAAACTCCGGGTAAGGCGGCCAATGTGGCCAATGTGGTTCGGCGTTGCATGGTAAGCAGGATTATTGTTTTGATAGTGTCTTGGTCTGGAAGTGGCTCGGCGCCTTGCCCATGGCCAGTTTGAACATGGCGCTGAATGCGCTGTCGCTGGCATAGCCACTGGCGGCGGCCACCTGGCTGATGGGCATGCCGCGTGCCAGCAAGGGCAGGGCGTGTGCCAGGATGGCCTGCTGGCGCCATTGCTGGAAGTTGGTGCCCAACTCATCGCGAAACAGCCGTGCCACGGTGCGTTCGCTGGCGCCAACCTGGGCCACCCATTCACTGAGCTGGGATTTTTCCGCCGGGTCGCGCAGCACGGCCTCGCACAAGGCTCGCAGGCGCTTGTCCCCATGCTGCGGGTGGGGCATGGGCACGCCCAGCGCCTGTGTCGTGGCGCTGGCCATTTCGTCGACCGTGAGCGCCATCAGTGCCGCATCGCGGGTACCGGGGACCGAGTCTTCCAGGCTGTGTATCAGTTCCCGCAGCAGCTTGCTGACCACCAGCACCCGGCATTCGCTCCAGTTTGCGGGTGTCACGCTCGGGTGCAGGTCGATGTTGCGCAATTCTGCGGACTCCAGCACCACAACCGTGTGCTGCACATGGGGTGGAATCCATAGCGCGCGCGATGGCGGAACGATGAAGGTGGTTTGTACCTCGCCCTGGGTGACAGTGACCTGCATCAGGCCGCTGGCGCAATAGGTGAACTGCGACCAGGTGTGCTGGTGCGGCTCGATGTGCGCATCCATGGCCAGTGTGCGGGCGCGGCTGCGCACCGGGCGCGCCAGGGTAGGGGCGCGACTGCTGGAGTTGTCGTACGGTACCGGGGTCAATGGGGTTTTGCGGGTCATGGCGGCGCGGGCTTGTCGATGGATTGGCACGGTTGGCGGGATTTCGACGATTATTGTCTGTTTGTCGTATTCCTGCTGCGTGCGCCACGCCTACCATTGCGGCATGACCGCTACCACCTTCCCTACCGGCGCCAACAGCGTGCCCCTGCAACAGGACGCCACCATCATTGGCCTGGTGGGCCTGGCGCATGCCAGTTCCCACTTTGGCCATCTGCTGTTGCCGCTGATGTTTCCAGTGTTCATGAAAGAGTTTGGCCTGAGTTACTCGGAGCTTGGCCTTTTGATGACCACGTTTTTTGTGGTTTCCGGGATTGGCCAGGCCAGTTCCGGCTTTGTCGTGGACCGCCTGGGTGCGCGGCCCCTGCTGTTTGTGGCGCTGGGCATCTTCATTGCGGCATGCGTGGCAGCGTCCATGGTGACAGGCTACGCCGGGCTGTTGCTGGTGGCGGCCTTGGCAGGTCTTGGCAATGCCACCTTCCACCCGGTGGATTTCACGATTCTGAACCAGCGCGTATCGGCTCCCCGTCTGGGGCACGCCTTCAGCGCGCACGGACTGACCGGCAACCTGGGCTGGGCCGCGGCACCGGTGTTTTTTGCCAGTCTGGGCGCGACCATAGGCTGGCGAAATGCCTATGTGGCCGCAGCGCTGATGTACGTGGGCATTCTGGCGCTGATGGTGTTGCATCGCGACAAGCTCAGCACCCAGGTGGCGCACCGCGATCCGCATGCGGTGGCCAAGGGCCATGCCGAGCACGACATGGCCTTTATGAAGCTGCCGGTGGTGTGGTGGTGCTTCGGCTTCTTTTTGCTGTCCACGATGACGCTGGCGGTGGTGCAGAGCTTTGCGGTTTCCATTCTCAAGGCCATGCACGGCATCAGCTTCGAGGCGGCGACCTACACCATCACCGCCTACATGTTGTGTGGCGCCGTGGGCATGTTTGTCGGCGGCTTCATCGCGGCCCGTGCGGCCAACAGCGACCGTGTGGTGGCGATGGCCATGGCCACGGGGGCGGCATTGCTGGCCGTGTGCGGTACCGGCTGGCTGGGTGCTACGGCCACCATGGTGGTGCTGGCGGCCACCGGCTTTGCGGTCGGCATTGGCGGGCCGTCACGCGACATGATGATCAAGAAGGCCACACCCAAGGGCGCCACCGGCCGTGTCTATGGCCTGGTGTACTCGGGTCTGGACACCGGTTTTGCTATTTCACCCATTGTTTTTGGGGTTTTCATGGACCGCGGCTGGTACGGAGCCACCCTGTTGGGGGCCGCGCTGGTACTGCTGTTGAGCGTGGGCGCCGCGCTGGGCGTGGGGGTGCGCACCGGCAAGTGAGGGTTGGCAAATGCAATCACTGGCATGATAGAGGGCTTTTCTTAGGGTTTTTGCCCGCATTTTTTGAATTCCGTCATGACAGAACCCTTGCCAATTTCCATTGAACCGGTTGTAACCACCGAACCAGCTGTTCCGCCCGCCGCAACACCCAAGCGGCCTGCCAAGCCGGATGTCTTTCCGGTGCTGGAAAAGATGGCCGAGCTGTATCCCCAACTTTTTGGCGCGGTGTTCTTGCCTCTCAAACGCGGCATTTTTCAGGACCTGCAGGACGCGCACCCCGACGTGTTTGAGCGCGACAGCCTCAAGGCCGCGCTCTCCCTGCACACCCGCTCCACCCGCTACCTGACCGCCGTGGCGTCCGGAGAACAGCGCCATGACCTGCAAGGCCAGCCGGTGGAGGCCATGGCGCCCGAGCACGTGCACCATGCGCTGCTGGAGGTGTTTCGCCGCCGCCAGACCCGCAGCAAGGAAGACCTGCGCCCCAAGTTGATCGCCCGCATGGTGCAAGCCTGCGAGGCATCGGGCCTGACGCCTGCCGCGTATGCCGAGCGGGTGCGCAGCCGTGACGAAGCGGCCAATGCGGTGCTGGATGAGGCCATGGTCGAACTGGAGGCGCGTGCCGCCAAGACCCAGGCCTTGCTGCAGGCGTTCAAAGCCAGCGGCAAGACGGTGGACGAGTTTGCCGATATGTACGGCATGGACCCCCGTGCGGTCAGCCGCATGCTGGCGCGCGCGCCGGCGTCACAACCCGAGTAGAGACCCGTTCGTGCTGCTGCAGGTAGACGAACTGCACTTCGGCTTTGCCGGCCATAGCCTATTCCAGGGCTTTGACGCCCGGATTCCACCCGGGGTGACATGGGCGGGCGGCGACGAAAGCACGGGCAAGACCACGCTGCTGCGTTTGCTGGCCGGCGAGCTGACCCCTGAGAAGGGCGCGCTGCAAGTCAATGGCATCGCGCTGGCGGAACAGCCACAAGCCTACCGCAGCCAGGTGTTCTGGGTGGACCCGCGCACGCAAGTGTTTGACGCGCTGACGCCCCAGACCTATTGGGATGGTGTGCGCAAGCAATTTCCGGCGTTCTCGGAAGAACTGTTGGCGGACCTGGTCGAAGGATTCGCGCTGGCACCGCACCGGGAGAAGTCCCTGTACATGCTCTCCACCGGTACCAAGCGCAAGGTTTTCCTGGCCGCTGCATTTGCCAGTGGTGCCGCGGTCACGCTATTGGACGAACCCTTTGCGGCGCTGGACAAGGCGTCCATCGCGCTGGTGCTGGAGCTGCTGCAAGAAGCGTCTTCGCACCCCAGCCGGGCCTGGGTCGTGGCCGACTATGTGGCGCCGCGTGGTGTGGCCTTGGCGGCAACGGTTGCGCTGGGGAGCTAATCGCATGTCACACGCATCACCTGAAATGCAAGCCTACTATGCGGCTCGCGCGCCGTACTATGACGCCGTCTACCTCAAGCCGGAGCGCAAAGACGACATCGCGTACTTAGCCGCCTATCTGCCAAAGCAAATGACAGCTCTGAGCGTGATCGAAGTCGCTTGCGGTACGGGGTACTGGACCCAACACATCGCAGGTGCCGCGAAGTCGATGGTTGCCACCGACGGAACTGCCGAACCACTGGAGTTTGCAAAGCTGCGTCCAAACACAGAAAACACGCTGTTTCGGCAAGCCGATGCCTATGCTCTTCCAGCCGATCTTGGGCGATTTGAAGCAGCCTTTGCGGGGCTATGGTTCTCGCATGTTCCGATCAGTAGTCGCGCAGCATTTTTCAAGTCACTGCACGCACGTTTGTCGCCTGGCGCGAAGGTCATCCTGATCGATAACTCAGAGGTTCAGTGTCAGGACTTTCCCATTGTTGAGCGCGACGCTGAGGGAAACAGCTATCAATTGCGAGAACTTCGCGATGGGAGCAAGCACCGGGTTCTTAAAAACTTTCCCGCGGAGGCTGAGCTCGTCCGTGAGGTTGAGTCTTTCTCGTCCCGACACGCGTACCTGCAACTCGATAACTTCTGGCTTTTTGAATACGAACTGAAACTCGTCGGTTGAAGTTCAAACCATTCAATACACCCAGCACATGCCAAGAAATATTGAAATCAAAGCCCGCATCGAAAACGTGCAAGAGCTCAAGCGTATCGCTGCGTCGATCACCAACGATGACCCGTTGGAAATACTGCAGGACGACACGTTCTTTCCATGTGATGCGGGTCGACTCAAGCTGCGCGCTTTCGCCGACGGGACCGGGGTGCTCATCTTCTATCGACGGGCAGATGAACAGGGGCCGAAAGAAAGTTTCTACAAGACCACGCAAACCGACTCACCAGACGCGTTGCGCGAAACGCTGTCCCTGGCGTACGGCCAGTCGGGACGCGTCAAGAAGCACCGCACGCTGTTCACCTTCGGGCGAACGCGCATTCATCTGGACAGCGTTGAAGGATTGGGCGACTACATGGAGCTGGAAGTCATGATGGCTGATGGCGAAGCGTGTGAGGCGGGTAAACAGGAAGCCTACGAAATCATGGCGAGACTGGGCGTTCAGAAGTCACAACTGGTGGGTGCCGCGTATGTCGATTTGTTGGGACGCTTGCCTGTGGCGCAAGCCTGATCTGGCCCATCACAGTCAAGTCAGCGCCATTAAAATTTGGACCGCCGGGTTGATGGCCCACTCTTGAAAGCGTGTTGATGCAGGTTCCCTTTTCCGTATCCCCCCAATGGCAGCGCCGTGGTCGCTGGTTTCTGGGAAGTCTGTTGGTGGTCTGGCTGTTGGCCTGGCTGGCATTGCCACCTCTGGCCAAGCGGATGATCGAAGAAAAGGGCAGTGCTGCGCTGGGCCGCACGCTCACCGTCGGCGCGGTGGACTTTCACCCCTGGTCACTCGAACTCACTGTGCACGACCTGGCTATTGCCACTGCCGACGGGCGCGGCAAGCAGCTTTCCATTGCCCGCCTGTACCTCGATGGTGAACTGGAGTCCGCGCTGCGCCTGGCACCCGTGGTGGATGCCATCACGGTGGATACGCCCACGCTGCACCTGGCCCACCTGG
>Ga0208398_100847_pt1 | contig 15262 bp, 14 predicted proteins | sample LakWasMe79_HOW10_2_FD_183905 | JGI IMG/M metagenome (GOLD analysis project Ga0208398, IMG submission 183905) | Freshwater sediment methanotrophic microbial communities from Lake Washington under simulated oxygen tension - Sediment Metagenome... | ecosystem: Environmental > Aquatic > Freshwater >...
CCTCCAGTATTCGCCGCTCGGCAATCGCGAGAATGGCCATTGGCACCGGTGCACAGTTGAACAGCGCGCGAAAACGGTCAAGCCCAGCTTCGACTTGAAGTTGGGCGGCGAGTCGTTCCCTGTTTCGCTCAATGCCGTCCAGGGCAAGGGACAAGTCCTCCCCGAGTTCGTCGAGCGACCGCAGAAGTTCGGCGTCGAAATAGTCCCGTTGATCTGCGCACAGCATCAACGCCGCCACCACGCTGCCGGCGCGCCTCAACGGAATCCACGCGATCGCGCGAACGCCCTGCGCGACGGCCTCCTCCCGCCATCGCCCGGCCCGCGGATCCAACACATAGTCATTGCTGACAAGCCGGACACCGTCAAACAGCACTTGAGCGGTGTAGGTCCCCCGCAGCTCCGGAGTATTCATGTCCAGTGTCTGCGGCACGTTCTCCAGCAACTTGACGGCTGGACCGGCGCTGGCCACGCGGTGAACCAACATGCTGTCCAGGACATAGACGCAGGCCAGCACTGACTTTCCGGTATCAACGCAGATGTCGCAGGCTTCGCGCCACAACTCTGCGTCGGACTGCACGCGCAGGATCATGCGATCGGCATGCGAAAGCGTGCGTAAAAAGCTGTTCAACCTTGCGGCCCTGATCAGCTCCCGCCTCTGCGCAGAACACTGACGCGCCAAAAGCACCACCAGGAGCACGACAACCCCGAGCACCATGAAGGCCACTGAACTGTCTAGATCCATCATCTGCAACTTCGCCTCAATAGCGACGTACGCTACCAGCGGCGCACCCTGCCAAGCAGGCTACCACGCAGCGTGAAGACTCGACCTGACCCGTCGGCGCAGTGGCCGAAGACCCATCCGTCGGAGCGCAGACTCACGGAGATTCGGCACTACGACTGTCACTCCCTAATTGGCCCGGCACAACGTTAGGTCACTCCCACTCAATTGTCGCCGGCGGCTTGCTCGACACGTCGTAGGTCACACGGTTGATGCCGCGCACCTCGTTGATGATGCGGCCCGACACCTTCTTCAGCAGCGCGTAGGGCAGCTCGGCCCAGTCGGCGGTCATGAAATCGCTGGTCTGCACGGCACGCAGGGCCACGACATAGTCGTAGGTGCGTCCGTCGCCCATCACGCCGACGCTCTTCACCGGCAGGAAGACGGTGAAGGCCTGGCTGGTCAGCTGGTACCAGGTCTTGCCGGTGGCCGGGTCTATGGTGTTGCGCAGCTCCTCGATGAAGATCGCGTCGGCGCGCTGCAGCAGCGTCGCGTACTCCTTCTTCACCTCGCCGAGGATGCGCACGCCCAGGCCCGGGCCGGGAAACGGATGGCGATAGACCATGGCCTCGGGCAGGCCCAGGGCCAGGCCCAGTTCGCGCACCTCGTCCTTGAACAGTTCGCGCAGCGGCTCCAGCAGCTTCAGGCCGAGTTGCTCGGGCAGGCCGCCGACGTTGTGATGGCTCTTGATCGTGACCGCCTTCTTGGTCTTGGCGCCACCCGACTCGATCACATCCGGATAGATCGTGCCCTGGGCCAGCCACTTGGCGCCCTTGGCGCCTGCCCCCTTGAGCTTGCCGGCCTCGGCCTTGAAGACCTCGACGAACTCGCGGCCGATGATCTTGCGCTTCTGCTCCGGGTCGGAGACGCCCTTCAGATGGCCCAGGAACTGCTCGCTGGCGTCCACATGGATGACCTTGGCATGCAGCTGGCCGACGAACATGTCCATCACCATCTGGCCTTCATTGAGGCGCAAGAGGCCGTGGTCAACGAACACGCAGGTCAGCTGGTCACCGATGGCGCGGTGTATCAGCGCCGCGGCGACGCTGGAGTCGACGCCGCCGGACAGACCCAGAATGACCTCCTCGTCGCCAACCTGTTCGCGGATACGGGCCACCGCCTCGTTGACGTAGTCGCCCATGATCCAGTCGCCCTTGCAGCCGGCAATATCGCGCACAAAGCGGGTCAGCAGGGCCGCGCCCTGCACCGTGTGCGTGACCTCGGGGTGGAACTGCACGGCGTAGTAGTGCTTCTCCTCATTGGCCATGCCGGCAATCGGGCAGCTGGGCGTGGAGGCCATCAGCTTGAAGCCCGGGGGCATGGCCGTGACCTTGTCGCCATGGCTCATCCAGACCTTGAGCATGCCGTGGCCATCGGGCGTGGCGAAGTCCTCGATGCCCTTGAGCAGCTCGGTGTGTCCGTGGGCCCGCACCTCGGCATAGCCGAACTCGCGGTGCGTGCTGGCCTCGACCTGGCCGCCGAGCTGCACCGTCATCGTGAACATGCCGTAGCAGATGCCCAGCACCGGCACGCCGCTGTCCCACACCGCCTGCGGTGCGCGCAGGTCGTGTTCTTCGTAGGTCGAGGCATGCGAGCCCGACAGAATGATGGCCTTGGCACCGAAGCTGCGGATGAACTCGTCCGACACATCGTTGGGATGGACTTCGCAGAACACATGGGCTTCACGCACGCGGCGGGCGATCAGCTGGGTGACCTGGGAGCCGAAATCGAGGATCAGGATCTTGTCATGCATGGTTGGAGTCCAAAATTTTTTACAGCGCGTGGCCGCCGGCCAGAACGGCCTTGCGGGCCCGTTCGCGCGTGAAGTGACGCAGGGCCAGCAGCATTGCCGCCAGCTGCAGCAGCGCGCAGAAGTAGTAAGGCAGGCCGATCAGCCAATGGCCCTTGGGCAACTCTGAGACCAGGGTCAGGAGGCCGCCACCGACCACCGGTGCAGCCACCGCCATCAGGCTGTTCAGCGAGGCCATGGCGCCCATCGTCGCGCCCTGGGCACTCGCGTCGGCCGCGTTCGAGAACAGGCTCTGGATCGCAGCCGCTGCCGAGAAGCCCAGCAGATTGCAGAAGATCACCGCATACATCATCCAGCCCTCGCTGGCCGCGCCCCACAGCGCGAAGCACAGGCTTGACGACAGCAGGCCCAGCACGGCCAGGCGCTGGGCCGAGAAGATCTTCAGCAGCTTGCCCAGCAGAAAGCCCTGCACCAGCACCGAGGTGATGCCCACGGCAAACAGCGACAGGCCGTTCTCCTTCGGGCCCCAGCCGAACTTGAAGTGGGTGTAGAGCACCCAGGTCGAGTGCAGGATGAACTGGGCCAGAGCGCTCAGGCCTATCACCGCGACCAGGCCACCGACGCCCTTCAACTGGCTCAGCGCCTTCAACGAGCTGATCGGGTTGACGCGGGCCCAGTTGATCGTCTGCCGGCGCTCCACCGGCAGGGACTCGGGCAGCACGAAATAGCCGTATAGCCAGTTCATCAGCGCCAGCGTGCCGGCCACGAAGAAGGGCAGGTGCAGATTGATCTCGCCCAGCAGGCCACCGGCCACCGGCCCGAGGATGAAGCCCATGCCGAACATCGCACCCAGCAGACCGAAGCGCTTGGCCCGGTCCTCGGGCGGGGTGATGTCGGCCACATAGGCGTTGGCCACCGCCGCATTGGCCTGCATCGCACCCGAGAACAAGCGCACCGCGATCAGCATCCACAGCGCCGTGGCCATGGCGGTGACGAAGAAGCTCAGGGCCAGGCCGCTGAAGCCGATCAACAGCACCGGCCGGCGGCCGTAGCGATCGGACAGCGCGCCCAGCACCGGCGAACCGAAGAAGTTCGCGATGCCGAAGGCGAAGGACACCGCCGCGAACCAGAAGGCCTGGTCGGCCTGCGAGCCCGCAGTGAAGGTGCCCACCAGTGGCGGCAGGACCGGGATGATCAGGCCGATGGCCACCATGTCGATCAACACGGTGATCATGATGAAGGACATGGCGGCCTTGCGGCCGCCCGCCGCCGGGACCGCAGCGGCGGGAGTCGTTGATGAATCAGCCACGGATGCCCTTACTCCATGCGGTAGTTGGGCGCTTCCTTGGTGATCTGCACATCGTGGACATGGCTTTCGCGAATGCCGGCCGAGGTGATCTCGACGAACTCGGCCTTGGTGTGCATGTCTTCAATGGTTTCACAGCCGCAGTAGTGCATGGAGGCGCGCAGACCCCCGGCCATCTGGAAGATGATGGACACGACCGAACCCTTGTACGGCACCTGACCCTCGATGCCCTCCGGCACCAGCTTGGTGGTGTTGGGGTTGTTCGGGTTGTTGGTCGCGCTGTCCTGGAAGTAGCGGTCGGCCGAGCCCTGCTGCATGGCGCCCATGGAGCCCATACCGCGGTAGCTCTTGTAGGTGCGGCCCTGGTACAGGATGACCTCGCCGGGCGCCTCTTCGGTGCCGGCGAACATGCCGCCCATCATCACGCTGTTGGCGCCGGCCGCGATGGCCTTGGCCAGGTCGCCGGAGAAGCGTATGCCGCCATCGGCGATCATCGGCACGCCGGAGCCCTTCAAGGCTTGCGTGACCGCGTCGATGGCCATGATCTGCGGCACGCCGACACCGGTGACGATGCGTGTGGTGCAGATCGAACCGGGGCCGATACCGACCTTGACCGCGTCGGCCCCGGCCTCGGCCAGGGCCAGGGCGGCCGCGCCGGTGGCGATATTGCCGCCGATCACATCAACATTCGGGAAGTTCTGCTTGACCCAGCGCACGCGCTCGATCACACCGGCGCTGTGGCCGTGGGCGGTGTCCACCACCAGGCAGTCGACGCCGGCCTTGACCAGCAGTTCGACGCGCTCCTCGGTGCCCTCACCCACGCCCACCGCCGCGCCGACGCGCAGCTTGCCCTGGGCGTCGCGGGCGGCATTCGGGAAGCTGGTCTGCTTGGTGATGTCCTTGACGGTCATCACGCCCTTCAACTCGAACGCGGCATTGACGACCAGCACGCGCTCCAGCTTGTGCTTGTGCATCAACGCCTTGCCCTCTTCGAGCGTGGCGCGTTCGCCGACGGTGATGAGGCGCTCGCGCGGTGTCATGATCTCGCGCACCGGGGCGTCCAGGCGGGTCTCGAAACGCAGGTCGCGGCCGGTGACGATGCCGACCACCGTCTTGCCCTCGAGCACAGGGAAGCCAGACACGCCGTGCTGGGCCGACAGCGCCATCACCGCACGCACCGTCACATCGGGGGTGATGGTGATCGGATCCCGCAGCACGCCGGATTCGTAGCGCTTGACCTTGGCGACCTGCGCGGCCTGCTGCTGCGCGGTCATGTTCTTGTGGATGATGCCTATGCCACCCTCCTGCGCAATGGCAATTGCCAGGCGGGACTCCGTGACCGTATCCATCGCGGCGGAAACCAGCGGCAGATTCAGGCGGATATTGCGGGTGAACTGGGTGGCAAGAGAGGTGTCGCGAGGCAACACATGGGAGTACGCTGGCACCAACAACACATCGTCGAAAGTGAGCGCTTTTCCTAAAAGGCGCATGAGAGAGGCTCCTGACGCAAAAGCGGATTATACGGAAGCCGTTGCGACCCCCGCCATTGTGAGGTTTGATACGTGGTGTAAGTCACGCGCCGCGCATTGTCTGGCCGTCTGGCGAGGGCTAAACTGGCCTGTGTCTTTTCTCGGGCTGTAAACACATGACAACCGTGCGCGCGCATCTGATCTTCGCCCTGCTGGGCCTGGCCTTGTGCCAGCCAGCCGCGGCGCAATGGAAGTGGCGCGATGCCGAGGGTAAGGTCCAGTACAGCGACCGCCCGCCCCCAGCCGGCGTGGCCGAGAAGGACGTCCTGCAGCAGCCCGCCTCGGCGACCAAGCGCATCCAGATCATCAGCACCGTGCCACTCGGTGGCGCTGCCTCTGCGCCTGCCGAAGCCGCCCCCAAACCCAAGGTCGAGAGCAAGGCCGATGTAGAGCTTGAGGCCCGCCGCCGCAAGGCCGAGCAGGAGCAGGCAGCCAAGGCCAAGGCCGATGAGCAGAAGAACGTCCAGATCAAGCAGGAGAACTGCAGCCAGGCACGCAGCTATCTGCGCACCCTGGAAGACGGCATGCGGGTTTCGCGCACCAACGACAAGGGCGAGCGCGAGATCCTCGACGACAAGCAGCGTGCGGCGGAGATCCAGCGCGCCCGCGGCGTCATGAACAACGATTGCGCCAAGCCACAGTGAAGCCCTAACGGCGCGGATTCGGCCTCACGCGCTTGCTCTTGTCGCCAGGGCTGCGATAGCGCAGGCGCCGCGCCTCCTTGGGGTCCACGGTCAAGGGCCGGTAGATTTCGATGCGGTCGCGGTCGCGCAGCAGGGTGTCGGGCGGCATCACGCGACCCCAAATGCCGACCTTCAGGGCCGGGGCTAAGACCACACCGCTTTGCACCAGCGCCTGGGCCAGACTGGTGCCGGCCGCCACCCTGAGTTCAAGCCGCTCGACCTGCCCCGCCACAGGGCTGTGCACCAGCTCTATCGCCAGCGAAGGCTTAGCGAGGCCCATAGACCTGCTCGGCGCGCTGCACAAAGCAATCGACAAAGGTATTGGCCACGCGATCGAACACCGGGCTCAGCACCGCCTCCAGCGCCTTGCTGGAGAAGGCGTAGCGCAGATCGAACTCGATCTTGCAGGCCTGTTCTGCCTCGCCTCCCGGTTTACCCAGCGGCAGGAATTGCCAGGTACCGTCGAGCAGCGAGAACGGACCGTCGACCAGTTGGACGCTGACGCGCCGGTCCGGCTCATGCTCGTTGCGGGTGGTGAAGGAATGGCGCACGCCAGCGTAGGACAGGCCCAGGCGGGCCGTCATGCCACCCTCGGTTTCGGACAAGACCTCGGCACTGTCGCACCAGGGCAGAAACTGCGCATACTCGCGCACCCCGGTCACCAGGGTGTACATCTCGCGCGGCGAGTACCAGAGCAAAACTGACTTCTTCACGTGCTTCATACAATGCAGGGATTGTATTGGCGCCCTTCGCCACAAATTAAGCCCCCATGTCCATCGCAGAAAACCGTCGTGCCCGTTTTGACTACCACATCGAGGAACGCTTCGAGACCGGCCTGGTGCTGGAAGGCTGGGAGGTCAAGGCGATCCGTGCCGGCCAGGTCCAGCTGACCGATGGCTATGTGACCATACGAAATGGCGAGCTCTATCTGATCGGCTGCCGCATCAATGCGCTGCGCACCGCCTCGACCCACGTCAACCCCGAGGCCGACCGAACCCGCAAGCTGCTGATGCACAAGGCCGAGATCAAGCGCCTGATCGGCAAGGTCGAGCAGCGCGGCTTCACCCTTGTGCCGCTGAACCTTCACTACAAGGGCGCGCGGGTGAAGGTCGAGATCGCACTGGCCAAGGGCAAGGCCGAGCACGACAAGCGCGATACCGAGAAGAAACGCGACTGGGAGAGAGAGAAGGGCCAGCTGATGCGGCACAAGGTGTCGGCCAAGAGCTGAGCGCGCCCTGCCCTCACGCACTCAAGCAGCCAGCTGCCGCAGCGCCTGCTCGATGTCGGCGCGCAGATCGGCCTCGGCTTCCAGGCCGATGGCAAATCGCACCAGGTGGCCACCCGCATAGGGCAGCGCCAGGTTTCGACTGTGCGTCATGTCGTAGGGCACGGCCAGGCTCATCGGCCCGGCCCAGGAATAGCCGATGCCGAACAGCTGCAGCCCATCGACGAAGGCATCGACCTGCTCTTGGGTGTAGTCGGCCTTGAACACGACCGAAAACAGGCAACCGGCGGCCGTGCAGGTCTCGGCCCAGAAGCTATGCCCCGGCGAGCCGGGCAGCGCCGGATGCAGCACCTGGGAGATCTCGGGCCGCGTCGTCATCCACTCGGCCAGGGCCCGCGTCGTGCGGTCCTGGGCGTGATAGCGCAGCTCGACGCTGGGCAGGCCGCGCAGCACCAGCTCGACGTCATTCATGCCCACGCCCACGCCCAGCTGGCGGTGTGCATGGCTGATGCGCTTGTGCAGCCCGTGGTCCGCGGTGACGATGGAGCCCATCAGCACGTCGGCGCCGCCCGAGGGGTATTTGGTCAGCGCATTCATCGACACATCGACGGCGAGGCCTCCTGGGCGTTTCTCGAGATCGAAGGGGTTGAAGGCAAGACCCGACCCCCAGGTATTGTCCAGGGCCACCAGCACGCCCTTCTCGCGGCAGGCCCGCACCAGGCCCAGCAGATCCGGATACTCCATCGTGATCGAGCCGGCCGCCTCGACCCACACCAGCTTGGTGGCCGGCGTCAGCATGGCGGCCAGTGCGGCGGCATCCAGCGGGTCATAGACGCGGTGGGTGACGCCGAAGTCTTCCATCAGGCCTTCGGAGAACACGCGGTTCTGGCCGTAGACGTTATCCGGTATCAGCACCTCGTCGCCGGGGCGCAGCAGGCCGAAGTTGATGGTCGTGATGGCCGCCAGGCCGCTGGGCGCCAGCAGGCAGTGCTTGCCGCCCTCCAAGGTGGCCACACGGGCCATCAGGGTGAAGCTGGTGGGCGTGGCATGCAGGCCGTAGATATAGCCTTCGTCACGCGCCACCGGGCGGCGCATCGCGGCGCAGTCCTTGAACAGAATCGTCGAGGCCTTGTACACGCCGGTCGGGATGGCCGCATAGCCTTCGGGCGCTTGGTAGGGATGGTGGATCTGTTCGGTGCTGGGGGCGCGCTTCATCGGTCGATTCGTTTCCAAGGTGTTGTAGCCCGGATGCAATCCGGGACAAGACAAGGCAAGACGCCCCCGGATTGCATCCGGGCTACGTCAGATGGGCTGGGCAATCAAGTCATGCCCGTCGGTGGACACGACTCGGGCCTTGGTGAACTCACCCACCTTCAGCGTCTTCGACGCCTTCTCCGGCGGCAGCAGGCGCACCACGCCGTCGATCTCGGGCGCGTCGGCATAGCTGCGGCCGATACCCCCCTTGCGGCCCATCGCCGGTGCGGAATCGACCAGCACCTGCAGGGTCGCACCGATGCGGCGCTTCAGCTTCTCGGTCGAGACGGCCTCGGCCACGGCCATGAAGCGGGCGCGGCGTTCCTCGCGCACTGCCTCCGGCAAGGCCCCGTCCAGGTCATTGGCCGTCGCGCCGCCGACCGGTGAATAGGCAAAGCAGCCGGCGCGGTCGATCTGCGCCTCGCGCAGAAAGTCCAGCAGCGATTCGAACTGTTCTTCGGTCTCGCCCGGAAAACCGGCGATGAAGGTGCTGCGGATGACGATCTCGGGGCAGATCTCGCGCCAGCGCAGGATGCGCTCCAGATTGCGCTCGCCGCTGGCCGGGCGCTTCATGCGCTTGAGCACCTCGGGGTGGGCGTGCTGGAACGGCACATCGAGGTAAGGCAGCACCAGGCCTTCGGCCATCATCGGGATGATCTCGTCCACGTGCGGGTAGGGATAGACGTAGTGCAGGCGCACCCAGGCGCCATGCTTCTTGGCCATCTCGCCCAGCGAGGCGACCAGATCAAACAGCTTGGTCTTGACTGGCTTGCCGTCCCAGAAACCGGTGCGGTACTTGATGTCCACGCCATAGGCGCTGGTGTCCTGGCTGATGACCAGCAATTCCTTCACCCCGGACTCGAACAGGCGCTGCGCCTCGCCCAGCACCTCGCCGATCAGGCGCGAATCGAGGTCGCCGCGCATGCTCGGGATGATGCAGAACGAGCAGCGGTGGTTGCAGCCCTCGGAGATCTTCAGGTAGGCGTAGTGCTTGGGCGTCAGCTTGATGCCCTGCGCAGGCACCAGATCGACAAAGGGGTCGTGGGGCTTGGGCACGTGCAGATGCACGGCGTCCATCACCTCCTGCGTGGCATGCGGGCCGGTCACGGCCAGCACGCTGGGGTGCATCTCGCGCACCAGGCTGCCTGCGTCGGCGCTGCTCGCACCGGCCTTGGCGCCCAGACAGCCGGTGACGATGACCTTGCCGTTCTCGGCCAGCGCCTCGCCAATGGTGTCCAGGCTTTCCTTGACGGCATCGTCGATGAAGCCGCAGGTGTTGACGATCACCAGATCGGCGCCGGCAAAGGTCTTGGAGGTTTCGTAGCCTTCGGCGCGCAACTGCGTCAGGATCAGCTCGGAGTCTGTGAGTGCCTTGGGACAGCCGAGGGACACGAAGCCGATTTTGGGGGCGGAGGCAGCCGCAATGATTTCGCTCATAGCCGCGATTTTGACTCATCCCGCTGACACCGCAGGATGAGCCGACCCGGATTCAGGTCTTGGGCGGGAAGCCGGGTACGCCAGGAATCCCGGGGAAAAGGCTGCCGGCCTGCTTCTGCATCTGCTCCTGCATCTGTACGAACAGGTTCTTGCTCTGCTCCAGATAGCTGCCCATCAGGCCCTGCATCACCGGCGCCTGGCCGTTGAGGAACTGGGTCCACATCTCGGGGCTGAAGCTCTTGGGGTCGTAGAGGCCCTTGGTCGGGTCGCTGAGCTTGGTCTGCAGGTCCACCAGGGTCTGCATATTCTTCTCAAGGTAGGCGCCCATCATGCCCTGCATGGCATGGCCGTAGAAACGGATGATTTGGGCCAGCACCTGGGTGCTGAACATGGGCATGCCGCCGGTTTCCTCTTCCAGGATGATCTGCAGCAGGATGCTGCGCGTCAGGTCTTCCGAGGTCTTGGCGTCGCGCACCTCGAAGATGGTCGCTTCCAGCACCATCTTCTTGACGTCGGCGAGCGTGATGTAGCTGCTGGTCTGGGTGTCGTAGAGCCGGCGGTTGGGGTACTTCTTGAGGATACGCACCCCCGGCTTGGCCGATGCGGTTTCGTCCTTGGCGTCCGCAGACGCGCTGCGGCGAGCAGTGACCATGTAGCAAGCTCCTTGTGCAAGTGCAGCAAAGATTCTAGGAGCCCGCTCCGAGCGCCCCCGAAAGGGTTTACCCGTGCGGGCCCCTCCAGCGGGCGCTGGGTGAAGCTTTCAGGCCTTGCGCCGGCGCCGCCCGGCCAAGGCCAGACCGGCCAGGCCAGCCAGCATCAAGGCATAGCTGTGCACCTCCGGCACGGCCACGGTGATGGCGCCGCTGTACGAGCCCGAGCCCAGCGGGTTGCCGTCGCCATCGAGCACCGCACCGAACACGGTCAGGCTCAGCGGCATGCTGCTTGTGACCTGGGCCTGGAACATGAAGTCGGTCTGCCCCAGCTCGGGGAAGTAGCTGAAGTCCTGCCCGTTCAGGCTGGCGCTGAAGAAGCTGACCGGCCCGGCAAGGCTGGACAGGGTCACCGACGCCAGGCCATCAACGGCCGCCGGCGTGAAGCTGAAGGTATCGACAAACAGGCCGTCGACGGCCTGGGTGAAGCCACCCGACAACAGGCCCGGCCCGGAAGGCATCAGCGAAACCGGATCGGGGGGCGCTGCACAGGCCAGGCTGGCGGCGCCGGCCAGGAAGATGGCGCCGAGAAAGCGTTGATGAAGTTTCATGATGGCGTCCTTCTTCACTTGGCGCCCGGGATCGGTGTGTCGAGATAGGGAAAGGCCGGCATCAAGGGCCTGGTCGCCTGGTCCACCGCGTCATGCAGATTGAACGCGGTGCCCCCCAGCGGCACGGCCGCCGGCTTGCAGCTGGCGCCGAAACCCAGCGCATTGGCATTGCCATTGGCCATGCACAGGCCGCCCATCATCGCGATCAGCGAGATATCGACCACATCGTCCTTGGGCCGACGGCCGTTCGGATAGCCGGCAAAGTCCGAGCCACCGGCCAGGATGCTGCCGACGATGCCGAGCCGGTTCTGGTTCGCAAACGGCACGGCCGGTATCGATGTGTTCAGGCGCTGCATCTCGGACGGCGTGATCATGCCCAGCTGGTTGACACCCTGGATGCCGGTGAGGAAGGTCGTCACCAGGTCATTGCGCCCGGCATTGCTGGGGGCAAAGGCGCCCGCGGCCTGACCGAAGGCGACCTCGATCAGTGCCGGCAGGGTCGGGTTGGTCACATAGTCGGCGAACTGCAGGTCATCCTTGGGGCTGGAGCTGTTGAAGCGGTCCTTGTCGGGCAGTCCGATCACAACCTCGTTGACCAGAGGCATGCCCAGGCGCGAGACTTGCGTCCAGCCCCCGCCCGGAATCAAGGTCGTGCCTTGGCCCCTGGCCGGGCTGGGCGTCAGGTACTGGCCCTGGCGCAGGCTGGCGCTGGTCCAGCCACCGATCACCGGTCGCGTGGCATCGGCCACCAGGCAGCTGGCTGCCACCTCGATCGCCAGCTCTGTGACGTTCTTGTCGGCCAGGTCATCCTTGCCGGCATTGATCAGCGAAGGATCGGTGATCACGCCCAGCGGCGCATTGACCAGGTCGAAGATCACGCCCAGATTGACGGCAAACGGGTCCTTGCGCTGACCGACGAAAACCCGGCCCGGTATCGCGCAGCCGGGAATGTTGACCTCGTGCACATGCTGGGCGGCATAGCCTGGATAGTCCGGAATCGTCTTGCTGCCGATGTTGTCCACTGGCTTGTCGAACACCGGCGAGCCGTTGCCGACATGGGTCAGGGCCGCGCTGATGCCGGTGCGGCGGTCACCGCGGATGATATTGACGCTGAAACTCTCGTTCAGGTTCAGCGCCGCGGCATTCGGCGAGCTGACGACGCCGGCCTGGATGATGGGTATCGGCACCTGCTTGTTGTTGATCGGCAGCGCTACCCCCTTCAGCGCGTTCTTGAAGCGGAACTGGAAGGTGATGTCCTCCCGCGCATCGCCGTTGTTGTCGATGTGGATCTCGTACAGCGCGTTAGGGTCCAGCGCGAAGTAGTTGGGCCCGCCATAGCCGTCCTGCAGCGGCAGGTAGTTGGCAATCAAGGTCACGAAGCCGGCCCGGCCGCCCTTGCCGTCGGCGGCCACGCCCTCGTAGCTGTTGAACATATAGAAATCGGCGGCGTCCACCTTGGGCTGGGTGGTGATGAACGGCGCCTCACGGTGGCTGGATGCCTGCGCGAGGCTCAGATAGCCGCCCAGGCAAGCGCCCAGGCACAGCGCGGCGAGCCGCCGCCCCGATGCGGTTGAGTCAGTGGTCTTCATGCGTTGGTCCTCGAAGTGATTGGCCTTCCCGGCCTGCTTCACAGCAGGCGCGGAGTCGTGAGCAGCGCTCCATGGCAACGCGCTCAATCACCGTACGCGGACCCCGGACCGGCGGATGCGGGCCGCCACGCCGCCGGGAACTTCGTTCTAGGGGGTTCGCTCGGCGCTACAGCACCTGCTGCTGCAGCTCCGGGAACACCTTGCCAATCTTGCCCAGCAGGTAGTCGCCGTAGCTGCCGGCAAAAGTGTGCACATTGCTCTGGTCCCAGCGCGAGCCGCTGTCGTCCTCGGGCGCCGCCAGGCCGGCAATGGGCTGCACCCGGGTATTGAAGGCCGGGTCGAAGAACAGCGGGAACGAGAGCCTGTCCCGGCCCGAGGTGTTCAGGCGCACGCGGTGCGGCGTCGAGCGGTACAGACCGCCCGTCATGCGGTCCAGCATGTCGCCGATATTGCAGACAAAGCTGCCCGGCAGTGGCGGCGCCTCGATCCAGCCCTCGCGGGTCCTGACCTGCAAGCCACCGGTGGCATCCTGGTACAGCAGGGTCAGCAGGCCGTAGTCGGTGTGCTCACCAACACCCCAGGCCACGCCCGAGCCCTCCGGGGCCGGCCGGCTGGGATAGTTGAACAGGCGAAACAGTATCAGCGGGTCGGCCGTGTAGAGGTCCGCGAAGTAGTCGGCCGGCAGCTCGAGGCTCAAGGCGATGCCACGCATCAGCGCATGGCCCAGGCCGGTGACGGCTTCCAGATAGGCCAGCACCGTGTCGCGGAAACCCGGCAGATCGGGCCAGAGATTGGGCCCATGCACCGGCGTGCCTGCGCGCACCAGCGGATGTTCCGGGCCAAGCTCGCTGCCCAGATACAGGCCCTCCTTCCAGTCCGGCCTGCCCGAGGTCAGCTCGCCGCCGGTCTTGAAGTAGCCCCGCCAAGCCCGCCCGCCCAATGCCATTCGCCATTGCAGCTTGGTGGCCTCGTCCAGCGCAAAGAACTGCCGGCTCAGGCGCTCCAGCTCATCGATCAGCGGCTGCGGCACCGCATGGCCAACGGCATAGAAGAAGCCGTGGGCGCGGCAGGCCAGGGCAATCTGCTGCGCCACTGCGCCCAGCGCCTCGGCGCCGGCTCGCGGGTCCGACAGCGCCTGGACGTTGATGACCGGAAGTTGTTGTGTTGCCATGGGCGTGATGGTCAGGGCTGATGCCATGCAGGTCGCGAAGCATTCTTCATGAGCTTATGACGGATTAGCAAATACAAAAACCATCGTTCCCTGAACAAGCGGTTGTTGGCAAGCTGACCTGACCATGACAACAGCCAGGAGGTCACCATGAACGCGCCCTATCGTCCGCCTCGTCTGCTGATCATCCCGGGCCTGCGTGACAGCGGGGTGGCCCATTGGCAGACCTGGCTGCAGCAGCAGTACCGCGATGCGCGCCGCGTCGTGCAGCGCGACTTCAGCCAACCCGACCTGCAGCGCTGGGCCGACCGCATCCACAGCTCGCTGGACAGCGCCGGTGGCGGCGAGTGGATCGCCGTGGCCCACAGCTTCGGCTGCCTGGCGCTGGCACGCCACCTGCACGAGCACCCGGACTCAACGATTCGCCAGGTCCTGCTGGTGGCCCCTGCCGAGCCCGACAAGTTCGGCCTGGCCGAGCTGCTGCCGCATCAGCGCCTGGGTCCGCCCAGCACCCTGGTGGCTAGCCAGAACGACCCGTGGATGAGCGCCTCCAGCGCGCTGCGCTGGGCCAGCCGCTGGGGCTCGACCTTCACCAACCTTGGCGCGGTGGGCCATATCAATACCGAGTCGGGCTTCGGCCCCTTCCCCTTCGCCAAGCGCTGGGTTGAATCGGCCAAGGCCCGTGCCGCGCGCGACCATAGGCCGCATCACGCCGCCTTCGGCGAGTGGTTGTTCGCCGTCTGAGGCAACGATGAAGTCGCCCTCACGCCGGCGCAGAAAACAAAAAAGCTCCAGACCGATGAAGTCTGGAGCTTTTTGATCCTACCAATTTTGGTAGGCGCGATTGGACTCGAACCAACGACCCCCACCATGTCAAGGCGGGGAAATGGCATTTCTTTGGACGCCTTGGGACGACGTTTTACCTATGAAAACAGTGTTTTCATGTCCCATGAAGTTCGGTAGAGTACGGAAAAGTTTTCCGTACTTTTTCCGTACTTTTTCCGTACTTTTTCCGTACTTTTTCCGTACTCCGGATTGGCCATGGCAACCAAGATTGACACCGTTTCCGCTCGCGACCGGCTCAAGCCTCGGCGAGAGCCGTACTGGCATCGATTGTCGAAGGGCTGCTATCTCGGCTTCCGCAAGATGAGCACGGCTGGACATGGCAATTGGGTGGCTCGGGCCATGCAAGAAGCCACCCGCAAGGAGGCCTACAAAGCCTTGGGGGATCTATCCGAGCTTCCAGATCACCTTCGGTTCGACTCAGCGCAGAAAGCTGCGC
>Ga0208398_100848_pt1 | contig 15255 bp, 13 predicted proteins | sample LakWasMe79_HOW10_2_FD_183905 | JGI IMG/M metagenome (GOLD analysis project Ga0208398, IMG submission 183905) | Freshwater sediment methanotrophic microbial communities from Lake Washington under simulated oxygen tension - Sediment Metagenome... | ecosystem: Environmental > Aquatic > Freshwater >...
CGCTGAGATCGCTGAACAGCGGCAGGTTGGCGAGGTATCGCGGCAGGTCGAAGGCGCGCATGTCCATGGCAAGACTCCAGAAGCACGCGCATTGTCTGCCCGCCAGGCGGCCGGCGGGCTTGATACGCATCAAACCGGGGGCTTAACTGCGCCGCGTCAGCCGCGCATAGACGGCCGCCAGCCGCAGCGGCAGCTCGGCCGGCCGGCTCACCTGGGCCCAGCCCTGGTTGCCGAACAGATGCGGCAGATACTCCTGCGCCTCCTCATCGATGCTCAGGCAGAAGGGCGTGAGGCCGGCCTCGCGCGCCTCCTGCACCGCATGACGGGTGTCCTCGATGCCCCAGCGCCCCTCGTAGACATCGAGGTCATTGGGCTTGCCGTCGGTCAGTATCAGCAGCAGGCGCTGGCGCTCGGGGCGCTGCTGCAGGCGCTTGGCTGCAAGGCGTATGGCCGCGCCCATGCGGGTGTAGTAGCCGGGCTTGATGGCGCCCACGCGTGCCTGCACCGCCGGCTTCCAGGCTTCGTCGAAACCCTTCAGGTGCTGCATGCGCACATGGGCGCGCCGCACCGAGCTGAAACCGAGCATCGCATAGGCATCGCCCAGGCCGTGCAAGGCCTCGCCAAAGACATAGAGGCTGTCGCGTATCACGTCGATCACGCGCGCCTCGTTGTTGACATGGGCATCGGTGGAGAGCGAGAGATCGGCCAGCAGCAGCGTCGCCAGGCTGCGCTCGCCACGCTGGCGGCGCGCGTACACGGCCGGGTCGCTGAGACTGGGTCCACCATCGCTGGCCTGGCTGGCGTGGCGCACCCAGGCGTCCAGGTCGATGGCGTCGCCATCCGCGCAGCCGCGCTGCCAGCGCGGCGCGGCGCGCAGCAACTCCAAGCCGCGGCGCACGCGGCGCGCGGTGGCGCGCAGCGCCGGCGGCGGCACGAACCCTTGGGCCGGGGTGGCGACCAGGGTCTGCACGGCGCAATGCGCGGGCAGCAGGCGGCGCTGCTTCCAATCCCATTCCGGCAGCTGCTCGCCGGGGCCCAGGGGACGGTCGTCGGCGCTGGCGCTGGGCAGATCGAGGTCGAACTTGATGCGCGAGGCCTTGGTCTGCTGGCCGCGCGCCAGCGTCAGTTTTTCCATATCGTCGGCCGCGGCCGCCGACTGCTCGTCGTCTTCGTCGTCGGTGCCGCGATCCACCGGCACATGCTCGCTCCAGGTCAGTATGGATTCGATCTTGGAGGGCAGCAGCAGCGGCGGGCGGTCGGAGCTCTGGCTCTGCTGGCGCGTACGTCGGCGCGTGTTGTTGTAGCTGCGCGGGCGCGGCTTGGCGCCATCGTCGGCCGCCCTGCCCTCGCCCGTGTCGACGCGCGGCGCCGTGGCCGCGGCTTCCGACCAGGGCTCCAGCCACAGCCACACCGGCGCCAGCTGCATGCCGTCCAGCTCGATGCCGCTGAGCTTGCCCTCGGGCGAGCCGTCCAGGCCATGGCGCAGCACCGCCTGCAGGGCCTGTTCGGCGCGCGCGGCCATGCCGTTCAGGCGCGCCGGATCGGGGCGCTGGGCCAGGTGCGCGGCGAGCAGACGCTGGTAGCGTGGTGCCAGCCCCGGGCAACGCTCGAGCGCGCGCGCGGTGGCGGCACGGTTGGCGATCACCCAGGTGGCGCCGGGTTCGAAGGCCGCGGCCAGCGCCGCCAGCCAGAGATAGAGGTCGCGATTCAGGCCGGCATCATCGAACACATCGATCTGCGGCGGCAGCGCCAGGGTCTCGGCATCCAGGCGCGGACGCGCGGCGCGCTGGCCCGCCCCCGCGATGCGCTGCAGCCAGCCACGCGGCCCGCCCACGCGGGCCTGGCCGGCCGGCACGATGCGCACCGCGCTGGCACCGCCGGCGGCGCGGTAGAGCACCGCCGCGGCGCGCTGCACCGAGGCCAGCGCCACCGCCTGCTCGGGATAGCCGCGGTAGGCCGCCCGGCTGATGAGGCGGTGCCATTGTTCGCCGACCCACTCTTCCATGATCGATCAGCCCTGCTGCCTGCGTTGCTTGAGCGTCTCGCGCAGCGCATCCACGCCCACGGTCCACTCCAGGTTTGGGTTCGCGCCGCGCGGCGCATGCGAGCTCTCGCACTCGGTGACACATTGCCCGCATTGCACGCAGGAGAACATCAGGCGCTTGATATTGCGTGGCTTCAGCCGCATCGGGCAGGCGGTATCGCAGGCCGCGCCCTCGGGGGCCTTGGCGGTGCTGCAATCGCGGCAGTCGCGTGCGCGTTCGCGCGTGAAGGCAATCACCAGGGCGCGCGGGTTGGCCATCCAGGCCAGACTCTGGAACAGGCCCACCGCACAGCCGAAGCGGCAGAACAGATGGCGCGCCAGCAGCATCTCGGCGCTGAACAGCGTGCCGCCGATGAGGATGAAACGTGCCTGGTTGGGCGTCAGCGTGCCATGCACCAGACCGCCCCAGATCTGCGCCGGCGGCAGCAGATAGGTCAGCAGGGTGATGGACCAGGCGAAACCGAAGAAGACGCCACTGAACAGAAACAGCGGCCACCAGCCGGCCCTTGCGCCCTTGCCATCGCGCTCGCTTTTTTCCCACAGGCTGTATTTGCCGGCGGCGCGGTGCAGCAGCTCATTGAGGGTCTCGACCAGCGAGAAATGCGGGCACAGCCAGCCGCAGTAGACGCGGCCATAACGCCAGGCCAGGGTCATGAAGCCGGCCACGAAAAGCACGGCGGGCAGGATGCCGCGCAGCAGGATGGACAAGGCCGCCTCGTTGGCCGTGATCTGGCCATGCGTGAAGGCATCGATACCCAGGCTCCAGCGGAAGCCCATGAACCAGAGCTGCGTCTCCTGCAGGTCGAAGCGCAGCAGGTTCAGCGCCGGCGCCAGCAGGAACAGGGCGAAGAAGCCGATCTGGGTGGCACGCCGCAGGCGCTGCAGGCGGGCCATGCGGCCCGTGTGCGCCTGCGGTGATGCCGCCAGCACGATCTCAGGCATCACCGACCACCGCCAGCACCACCTCCGCCAGCGCGGCCGCGGTCTCGGCATCGTCGGTGAGTGCATCCACCACCGCGGCCCGGCAGGCCTCGCTCAGCGTCAGGCCGGCCACCGTCAGGCGCGCCGCCATCACCAGCAAGCGGGTGCTGGCGGTCTCTTCCAGGTCATGCTCGGTGAGGCGGCGCAGCGCCTGCGCCAGCCGCACCAGGCGCGCGGCCTGTTCGGCCGTGCAGCCGCTCTCGGCGCGCACGATGCGCTGCTCCACCTCGGGGGTGGGATAGTCCAGGCTCAGCGCCACGAAGCGCTGGCGCGTGCTGGGCTTGAGCCCCTTGAGCAGGTTCTGGTAGCCGGGGTTGTAGCTGATCACCAGCATGAAGCCCAAGGCGGCGTCCAGCAGCTCGCCGGTGCGCTCGATGGGCAGCTGGCGGCGATCGTCGGCCAGCGGGTGCAGCACCACCGTGGTGTCCTTGCGCGCCTCCACCACCTCGTCGAGGTAGCAGATCGCGCCCGTGCGCACCGCGCGGGTGAGCGGGCCGTCGCACCAGCGCGTGTTGCCACCCTCGATCAGGTGCCGGCCCACCAGGTCGGCGGCGCTGAGGTCGTCGTGGCAGCTCACCGTCACCAGCGGGCGGCCCAGGCGCGCGGCCATGTGCTCCACCAGCCGCGTCTTGCCGCAGCCGGTGGGCCCCTTAATCAACAGCGGCAGGCGGCTGGCGTGGGCCTGCTCGAAGAGCCGGCATTCGGCGCCTTGCGAGGCGTAGAAGGGCAGCTCGGACGGCAGCTCCGCGCTGAGCTGGCGTGCGCTCAGCATTCGCCCCATCATGCAGCCCTCAGTCGACCATTCGCCACCGGCTCGTCCTCATCCGCGCCAGCGCCGATGAAGAAGCTGGCCAGATAGGTGAGCAGGCCGAAGAAGAACAGCACGCCGCCGCCCACGCGCACCCAGTAGAAGAAGCGCAGCTGGTCTTGCGTGGCCATGAAGCCCATCGCACCCTCGGTGGGCATGCGCTGCAGCCAGATCTGCAGGATGCCGGCGCCGGTCAGGGCCAGCACCATCACCGCCATGCCTATGGTCATGATCCAGAAGCTCCACATCTCGACGGCCTGGGCGCGGCGCGGATTGGCCTCGCGGCCGCGCAGGATGGGCATGGCATAGCTGATCATCGCGATCACCACCAGCACATAGGCACCGTAGAAGGCCAGGTGGCCGTGCGCCGCGGTGATCTGGCTGCCATGGGTGTAGTAGTTGACCGGGCTGAGCGTGTGGATGAAGCCCCACAGGCCGGCACCCAGGAACCCCATCACCGCGCAACCCACGGCCCACAGCACCGCCGCCTGGTTGGGATGCTCGCGCTTGCGACGCTGCACCATATTGAAGGCGAACAGGGTCATCATGAAGAAGGGGATAGGCTCCATCGCGCTGAACACGCTGCCTATCCATTGCCAGTAGCCCGGCAGGCCGATGAAGAAGAAGTGGTGGCCGGTGCCCAGGATGCCGGTGACCAGCGCCATGGTGATGATCAGGTACAGCCACTTGTCGATCACCTCACGGTCGACGCCGGTGGTCTTGATCAGCACGAAGGCCAGCAGCGCGCCCAGGATCAGCTCCCAGGTGCCTTCCACCCAGAGGTGGACGACGAACCACCAGTACATCTTGTCGCGCACCAGGTTGCTGGGGTTGACGAAGCTGAACAAAAACATCAGCGCCAGGCCCCACAAGCCCATCAGCAGCACCAGAGTGATCGCGGTCTTGCGACCCTTCAACACCGTCATGCTGATGTTGAAGAGGAAGGCCAGCGCCACCACCACGATGCCCAACTTGGTGGGCAGGGGCTGCTCCAGGAACTCGCGCCCCATGGTGGCCAGCAGGTTGTTGCCGGTCATCTCGGCCAGGGTGGCGTAAGGCACCAGCAGATAGCCCAGGATGGTGGCGCCGCCGGCGGCCAGGAAGACCCAGAACAGGATCTTGGCCAAGAGCGGGCTGTAGAGCTCGGTCTCGGCCTCCTCGGGCACCAGGTAATAGGCCGAACCCATGAAGCCCATCAAGAGCCACACGATCAAGAGATTCGTGTGCACCATGCGTGCGATGTTGAAGGGGATGGCCGGGAACGCCAGGTCCCCGATCAGGTACTGCAGGCCCAGCGTCAGGCCGAACACGATCTGGCCCACGAAGAGTGCGATCGCGCCCATGAAATAGAGCTTGGCGACCGACTGCGATTTGAACTTGAGAGTGGCTGTTTTCATGTCTGTCTCTCCTCAACCTTCAATGTTCGGCGGCCACTTTTCGGTGTCCACGCCATTGGTCCATTTGAGGAACTCGACCAGGTCGTCGAGCTGCTTGTCGTCCAGATGGAAGTTGGGCATCTGGCGGCGGCCCGGCGCGCCGGTGGGCTGGGCCTTGATCCAGGCCTTGATGAAATCGGGGCCGCGGCGGGTGTAGACATTGCCCAGCTCGGGCGCGAAGTAGGCGCCCTCGCCCAGCAAGGTGTGGCAACCGATGCAGTTGCGGGTTTCCCAGATATGCTTGCCGCGCACCACGGCCGGCGTGATCTCAGCGGATTTTGAGCGCTGCGGGATGCGTTGCTCGGTATCGAAGATCAGCACGGCAAACAGCAGCACGAAGAACAGCGAGCCACCGTAGAAGATATTGCGTGCCATCTGGCTGGTGAAGCCTCGGCTCATGGAATGCCTCCGACGAATAGAGAAAGAAAAGGAATGTGGGTAGCCTAGGGATTTGCTCGGGAATTTCCTTGAACCGGGATAAGGAAATGCCAACAGGCCTCGCGTCCAATCACATCCATCATGAATATCTCGACCTTTGAAGACCTGCTGCTGGCCGCGCGCCAGCAGCCCGAACCCCAGCGCCTCTTGCTGGTGTTTGCTGGCGCCAGCCTGAGCGCCGAGGCCACGCCGGCCGAACGCGCCGCCTTCGAGGCCGGCCATGGCGGCGAGCTCGAACCGCTGATGTGCGTGGACAAAGACCCGGCGGAACTGCAGGGCTTTGCCGCCCTGGCCGCCGAGGCCGAGGCCATGGGCCAGCCCTGGGTGCTGGTGTTCGCCGCCGCGCTCTCCGGCCGGGCCGACGCCGCGCGCGTGGACGCGGCCCTGCAGCGCATGGTGGAAACGGTGCGCAGCGGTCAGCTGGGCGGCTTCATCCCCTTCGACCGGCAGGGGCAGGCGGTGCAGCTGGGCTGAAGCTCTTGGCTAATCACCGATGTTTGGAAACGCCAGTGTCAAGGTAAGACGGCTGCAAAGCCCTGGGCGGGTGGCCGCTGCGGCCAGGATGCGCAGGCCCTCGCGAAGCTCGGGCTACCCTGCGGCCAAGCCACCTGCAGGTGGCTTGGCCTTCGCCAGGCGCGAGGAAGCCCGCAGGGGCTTCCCCGGTCCGGGCTCAGTGCTCGGCCCTTGCGGCCTGGCGCATAACTCACTGCGCTCACCTTCGGCTCGCTGCGTTCAAACAAAGTGCGCCAATTCAGTGCTTGAAGCGCGCAAGTACGCGCGCGGCCTCAAGGCCCCGTGCTCCTCGGCAGCGCAAAAGGGCCGCCGCAACCACCCGCCCAGTGCTTTGCCAAACACCGATCGGTGTGCGCGCCCCTCGTGCCACAGGCGGGATCCGAGCGGACCAGGCCGGTAGGTGCGAGGCCCCATTGGCGGTGCCGAGCCGCGCAGCCAAACCGGGTTGCGCATCGCTCCGGGCGATGCGTCGAGCGCGCCTTGTCTGAGCACCGAGCACAGTTGGCCGCCGCAGGCGGACAACGGCCCGCAGGGGTGCGAGGGCAAGTTGCGCGCGAATCCCGGTTTGGCGAGCAGCGAGGGGAGCCTGAACGCAGTGAAGGCCTCCGCCTCTGGGGCCGAGTGCCTGCCGGCCTGGGCAGCGGCGTGCGCACCTTTGTGCTGCACGGGCGGCTGAAATCTCACTCTATGTCATTCCAACTTAAGTGTTTGGCGCCAGCACGCAACCAAGTCGCGCGTTAGCCAGCTCAAACTCTCTCCCCAACTTTCCATTCAGCTGAATGGTAGAGTCCCGACGCATTCAGACGGGCTAGGCGAAAGCCACTGCAATACCCTCAGATGGGAGCCAGCCTTCAGGGCGTTTCGTCGAGCAGATCATTGAAGAGTTAGGCAACCATGAAATTTGGCTACCTTTTGCTTTTTCTCGCCGCGCTCGGATGGCCGGTGCGGGCAATGAATATGGAATTGTCCAAGCTGGTCTCCGACGACCAGGCCGCTCGTCAACCAGGGGAATCAGTCGCCGATAGCGCCCTGCGGGATTACGAACGGCGCGTGGCAGTGCTGAAAATGCTTCGCGAAGGCAAAGTGACCGAGCCCATCGACTATGAGAATGCTGCGCTTATCTTCCAGCACGGAAGCACGCCGGAGGAGTACAGGTTGGCGCACGCCCTTGCCACGGTCGCTGCAGCCCTTGAGCCTGAAAGGCGCTTTGCAAAGCAGCTGAAACGAGTGAGTTGGGATCGCCTGCATTTGTCGATGGGGCGCCAGCAATGGTTTGGCACCCAAAGCCTGCAAGACCCGGCTACCGGCACATTTGCATATCCGCCAAACGATCCGACGGTTACTGACCTTCAACGATTGATGCTCGACCAAACCCCATTGATCCCTACCCCGAAATCCAACTGAGCGGCCCCGGAATCCATCGCAGCGCAGGCCTGGCTGGGGGCGACGCAAACATCCCCCTCACCTCAACCTGAAACTCGCCACCAACTCCGACAGCTGTTGCGCCTGGTTGCGCAGACTCTCGGCCGCGGCGGCGCTTTCTTCCACCAGGGCGGCGTTCTGCTGCGTCACCTGGTCGAGCTGGCCCACCGCCTCGCCGACCTGGGAGATGCCGCGCGACTGCTCGCCGCTGGCGCTGGCGATCTCGGCGATCAGGGTGCTGACGCGGCCCACCTCCTGCACGATGTCCTGCATCGCGCCGCCGGCCTGCTCCGCCAGGCGGTTGCCGTTCTCGACCTTGGTCTGACTGTCGCCGATCAGCGACTTGATCTCGCGCGCCGCCTCGGCGCTGCGCTGCGCCAGGCTGCGCACCTCGCCCGCCACCACGGCGAAGCCCCTGCCCTGCTCGCCCGCGCGCGCCGCTTCCACCGCGGCATTCAGGGCCAGGATATTGGTCTGGAAGGCGATGCCGTCGATCACGCCGATGATCTCGGCAATGCGGTTGGAGCTCTGCGAGATCGCCGCCATATTGCTGACCAGATCGCCCACCACGGCGCCGCCACGGCCGGCCGCGGCGCTGGCGCTGTGGGCCAGTTCGTTGGCCTGGGCGGCGGTCTGCGCGTTGTTGCGCACCGTGCTGGAGAGTTCCTCCATGGTGGCCGCGGTCTGCTCCAGATTGCTGGCCTGGGTCTCGGTGCGCTGGCTCAGATCCGCATTGCCGGTGGCGATCTCGGCCGAGCCGGTGCTGATGCTCTCGCTGCTGTCGCGCACCTGGCCGACGATGGCGCGCAGGCTTTCCGTCATGCGGCCCAGCGCCTGCAGCAGCTGCGCCATCTCGTTGCGGCCGCTGGCCTGCAGCGTGGCGCTGAGGTCGCCGGCGGCGACGCGCTGGGCCAGGTCCAGGGCCTCGCGCACCGGCATGGTGATGGAGCGGCTCACCACCCAGGCCAACCAGCTCCCCAGGCCAATCGCCAGCACCGTGCCCAGCAGGCTCGCCCACATCACCTGGCTGCTGCCGCTCTGTGCCGCGGCATAGTCCTTGGCACCCTCGCTGACTTGCAGGCCGATCAGGGCGTCCATGGCCTCCTGGGTCTGCTTGCCCAGCGGCAGGATCTGGCCCATGTAGATCTGGGTGGACTGCTCGGCCGCACCTGCCTTGATGGCATCGCGCGCGGCCAGCAGCCCGTCCTTGACATAGCGGCCGCGCAGCTCGATGAAACGGGCGGCCAGGCGCGCCTCCTCGGGCGTCATCTGGCTGGCCGCATAGGCCTTCCAGGCCTTGGTGACCTGCTCGATATTGCCCAGCATCACCGCGTTCAGCTCGTCCAGCTTGCCCGGTGCCTGCATCATCTCGGTGACCAGCACGCGGTTCTGCAGCATCAGCGAATTGACCCTGGCCAGCTGCTCCAACGGCACGGTGCGGTCCTCGTAGATCTGGCTGGTGCTGGCGGCGATCTGGCGCGCCCCCAGGGTGCCCAGCACCGAAATGATGATGAGCAGCACCATCACGGTGCCAAAGCCCACGGCGAGCCGGGTTCCGACTCTCAGGTTCTCGAACGCAAGCATCTCGACCTCCGGACACCATCCTCAAACCATGGCCACGGGCCAGTATAGGGATGGCGATCCACACCGACCAGGGTTTCGGAAGATCCTGCTAGCAAGATCTGACCCCGGCCGTGACAGCGATCAACTTGGCATCGAAAGCCTTTTCACCGCACCGACGAAGCGCTGCAGGGTGGGCGAGAGCACGCCGGGCGCGAGCCGCAGGTCCAGCAGCTGGAAGCGGCCGCGCTCGGCCTGGGCGCAGGCCAGCGCCTCGACCAGCTGGCCCACCGTGTGGACCTCGTAGCCGCGCCCGCCCATGCCGGCGGCCATGGCCGCGAAGTCCCAGGCGCCGCGGTCGTTGTAGCGACCCTCGGGCTCGAAGGTGCGCAGCATCTCCCAGCTGGCGTTGTTGAGCAGCAGCACGATTGGGTCGCAGCCCAGCGCGCGGGCGTTGCCCAGCTCCCAGCCGGTCATCTGGAAGGCGCCATCGCCCACCAGCACCAGGGGGCGGCGGCCGGTGGCCACCTGCAGGCCCAGCGCCGCCGGCACGCCATAGCCCATGGTGGCGTAGTAGCCGGGGGCGATCAGGTCGGTGGGCGTGAGGTCCATGGCGGTGAACAGGCAATCGCCCATGTCGCAGGCCACCGGCATCGCGCCATGCCGCTGCATCAGGGCATTGGCCGCCGCGGCGATCGCCGCCGGGGTGAGCGGTGCATCCGGCGCGGGCAGCTCGGGCGCCGCGCGCGCGGCCTCGATGAAGGGCTGGGGCGGCCGCGTCATGACGCGCAGCAGCAGCGCTTCCACCAGCTCCTTGATGGGCAGCTCGCGGTAGACATGGTGGCCCATCTCCACCTCGCCCTGCCAGACGCGGATGGCATGGCGGAAATCGATGCGCTTGCGCGAGACCGCGAAATTGCTGTCGCAGATGATGGCGCCCAGCAGCAGCAGGGCGTCGGAGCCCTCCACCGCCTCGGTGAGCGCCGGATCGCCGGCCAGGCCCAGATAGGTGCCCAGATGCTGCACGCCGGAATCCACCAGCAGGCCGCGGCCCATCAGCGTGGTGGCCACCGGGATGTTGAGGCGGCGCGCCAGCTCGGCCACCTGGGCCTCGATGCCGTAACGGCGGATCTCCACGCCCACCAGCAGCAGCGGATGGCGCGCCGCGCGCAGGCGCGCCAGCAGCTCGTCGGCGCAGGCGGCCAGGCGCTCGCGGTCCAGCGGTGGGGGCGGCAGCTCGGGCGGCGCGGCGCAGGCGCGCTCGGGCATGTCGCGCGGGATCTCCAGATAGACCGGGCCGGCGCGGCGCAGCGCGCTGTCGAGCACGCGCGCGATCAGGGCCGGCGCGGTGACGGGGTCGTCGAGCCGGGCGCGGTCCACCGTCAGCTCCTCGAAGATGCGCCATTGCGAATCCAGCGCCTTCACCTGGTGGTGCAGCAAGAGGCCGCTGGCCGCCTCGTGCGCGGCCGGCGCGCCCGACAGCACCACCAGCGGCACGCGTTCGGCATAGGCGCTGGCCACCGGGTTCACCATATTGAGCGCACCCGCGCCATAGGTGACGGCAGCCACGCCCAGGCCGCCGCGCACGCGCGCCGCGGCATCGGCCGCGAAGCCCAGGCCAGGTTCATGCGAGAGCGTGTACAGGGGCAGGATGGCGGCGCGCTCGATGGCGCGGAACAGCGGCAGGGCAAAGTCGCCCGGAATGCCGAAGATCTCGGTGGCGCCACGCGCCTTCAGCGCATGCAGCAGCTGTTCGGTGAGATTGGTCCACATGGTCTCAGTCTCTATTCAGGCTTTATTCGCCAGCAGCGACGCGGGCAGCAGCGGGCCGATCGCGTCCAGCGTGTTCTTCAGCATCAGTCCGTATTCGGTGTCGCCCTCCATCACCAGCGCGCGTTCGAAGAACAGCCGGTCGGCGTCCTCCTCGCCGCGCAGCAGGCGCCACAGCGCCAGGCTGCGCGCCCGCACCGTCACGGCTGGCTGCGCGCCACCGGCGGCGGGCGTAAAGCCCTTGGGCCCCAGCAGCAGACGCACGCGCAGGCCGGGTTCCAGCAGCTCCAGCTCCACCACGCGGCCGGCCAGCAGGCGGCGCTGTTCGGCATCCAGGCGCGGCAGCAGCAGGCGGTCCAGCGCGCGCGCCGCCACGAAGGACGGCGGCTGCAGCGGCAGGCGGCGCAGCAGGGCCCTGAGGCTTGGGGGCAGTTCAAACATGGGAAACCTCCTCGACCATGCCCGCCTGGCGGTGGGCAAATCCGTTCACCAGCGCGCCCGGCAGCGGCAGGGCCTGCAGCTCGGCACGCGCCTCGGCGGCCGGCAGGCCGGCGTGCAGCACCGCGTCGAACAGTTCAACGACGCGGGCAAAGCCCTGGCTGCAGGGCGAGAGCCGCAGCCGGTCGACGCCGGCGGCGCGCAGCGCCGCGCCCTCGCCGATCAGGCAATGCAGGGCCGCCGACTGGGTGGAGATGCCGTTCAGCACCAGGAAGGGCTGGCCCTCGGTGGTGGAGAGCAGCAGACCATCGGCATCGTCGCGGCAGCGGAACTCGCACTCGTCCTTGCTGAGGCGGTGATGGCGGGCCGTGAAGCAGCGCGCCGAGAAGGCCAGCGGCATGCGGCCGAAGCCGAACACCTCGGTCTGTATCGCGCCGGCCGGCCCATGCACGCGGGCCGTGGGCGGGTTGATGCGTGCCACCGCGTCCAGCGCCAGCTCGAGCGGCGCCGCCCAGGTGTCGGCACCCAGGCCGGCATGCTCGACCAGGGCCGCACGGCTGTAGATATTGAGGTGGGGCCCCAAGGTAAAGGGCAGGCGCTCGGGCTGCTGTGCCAGGCGCTGCAGTGCCGCGGCATCGCCGGCCTCGACGGCAAACCCGGCCTGCTCCGCCGACTGTTCGATGATGCGCCGCAGCTGCCGCAGCTCGGCCTCGGACATCAAGAGCGGCAGCGTGGCCAGGCGCACGCGCTTGCCGGCGCTCACCAGATCGCGCGCCAGCGCGAGCCAGTCCAGCAGGGTGAATTCGTTGCGCCGCGAACAGGTCACCTCGCCCAGCACAAAGGTATCGACCGGCCCCTCGGCCAGCTCGGCATAGGCCTGCACCAGGCTCGTGCGCGGCCACCAGTATTGCAGCGGGGCTATGGTCAGGCCCAGTCGCTTCTTTGTTTCCATGCTGGACTCCCTCAGCGCCATGGCCGCTCATACGCACCCAGGGTGCTCTGTTGACCCTCGGCCCAGCGCGCCAGCTCGGCGCTCCAGGCGGGCGCCACGGCATAACGCGCGTCCGACGCAGCCATGTCGATGGCCTGACGCCAGACCTTGGTGACGCCGGCCACATAGCTGGGGCTGCGCTGGCGGCCCTCGATCTTGATGGCCTTGACGCCCGCCTCGATCAGCTGCGGCAGCAGCGCCAGCGTATTCAGGCTGGTGGGCTCTTCGAGCGCGTAGTCGCGCTCGCCCTCCACCAGAAAGCGGCCCTTGCACAGGGTCGGGTAGCCGCGCGGCTCCTGCGGGGCATAGCGGTCGATCAGCACGCCGGACAGGCGCGCGTCCACGCCCTGCGGCCCCTCCAGCCATTGCACCGCCGCGGGTGGCGAGCACACGCCGGCGGTATTGGGCGACTGCCCGGTGACATAGGACGAAAGCGCGCAGCGCCCCTCCACCATCACGCACAGGCTGCCGAAGCCGAACACCTCGATCTCCACGCCGGTATGGCGTATCACATGCTGGACCTGGCTGAGCGTGAGCACGCGCGGCAGCACGGCGCGCTGGATGCCATAGCGCTCGCGGTAGAACTCGATCGCCTCGTAACTGGTGGCCGAGGCCTGCACCGAGAGATGCAGGCGCAGCTCGGGGTGATGCTCGCGCGCATAGGCCAGCACCGCGCTGTCGGCCACGATCAGGGCATCGGCGCCGAGCTCGGCGGCACGGTCCACGGCGCGGCGCCAGGGCCCGTCATCGCGCGCATCGGCATAGGTGTTGAGCGCCATCAGCACCTGGCGGCCGCGCGCATGGGCATAGCTCACGCCCTCGCGGACCTGGGCGTCGTCGAAGTTCAGGCCAGCGAAATTGCGCGCGTTGGTGGCGTCCTTCAGCCCGAGGTAGACGGCGTCGGCCCCGGCGTCGATGGCCAGGGTGAGAGCGCGCAGCGAACCGGCGGGGCAGACGAGATCGGGCTTGTGGTGGGGTGCGGGCGAGGCCATGAATCACAGATAGTCGCCGCGGGGCGGCAAGGCTGTGAAATCTAGGCGCATGCCCGCGGCATGGTTTTGTGCTGTCTCAACAGCCCGACTTGCCCGCGATCAAGCGGCGCCGTCACTGCCCGCTGAACAGGCCCCGTTCGCTGGCCCACACGGCCACCTGCACGCGCGAGCTGAGGTCCAGCTTGCGCAGGATGTGCTGCACATGGATCTTCACGGTGGTCTCGGCGATGTCGAGGGCGCGTGCGATCTCCTTGTTGCTGGCGCCGCGCGCGATCTCGCGCAGGATGTCCTGCTCGCGCGGCGAGAGCGTGCCCAGGGCCGCGTCGCGCTCGGCCTGGCTGGGGGCCGCCGCGCCCGCCGCCGGCGCGGCCACGCTGGCCTTGAAGGCGCGCACCAGCTTGTGCGTCATCTCGGGGCTGACCACCGATTCGCCACACACCGCGCGCCGTATCGCCGCGGCGAGTTCCTGGCCGTCGATGGTCTTGAGCAGATAGCCCACCGCACCGGCGCGCAGCGCCGCGGCCAGGTCTTCCTCGTCCTCGCTGACGGTCAGCATGATGAAGCGCGTCTCGGGTGCGGCCTCCAGCAGGCCCGGCAGCAGATCGACGCCGCGCACGCCCGGCATGTGGTTGTCCAGCAGCATCACATCGGGCCGCAGCGTGGCCACATGGCGCAGCGCCTCGCTGCCATCGCTGGCCTCGCCCACCACGTCCAGCCCCTCCTCATGGGCCAGCAGGGCGGTGAGGCCGCGGCGGAACAGGCTGTGGTCATCGACCACCATGACGCGGATCTTCTCGGGCAGCTTACTCATGCGCTTTCTCGTTGCGGTTCATGCGCGTCGGCCTGGCGCTCCTGACGCGGCGGCAGCAGCAGGGTGACCTGGGTGCCCTGGCCGGCCGAACTGCGGATCTCCAGGCGCGCGCCGATGCGGGCGGCGCGCTCGCGCATGATGTGCAGGCCCACATGGGTTTCATCGGCGGCGTCGCCGGTCTGGTCGAAGCCGGCACCATCGTCCCAGACCTCGAAGCGCCATTGCGGCCCCTGCAGCACGCGCAACTCGACGCTGCGCGCACCGGCATGCTTGCGCACGTTCGAGAGCGCCTCCTGCACGATGTGCAGCACCTGGATCTGCTCGTCGGGCGGCAAGGGCACGCCCTGCCCGCTGACCACCAGCCGCGCGGTCAGCCCGCTCTGCAGCTCGAACTTGGAAAGCGTGGTACGCAGCGCATGCTCGATGTCCTCATGGCCGGCGCGGGTGCGGAAGTGCAGGAGCAGCTCGCGCACATCGGCATAGCTCTCGCGCACGCCGGCGTCGATCTCGCCCAGGGTGCGCTCCACCTCCTCGGCGCGCTGCTTGGCCAGGGCGCTGCGCAGCAGCTGCACCTGGATCTTCAGAAAGGCGAGCGACTGCGCGATCGAATCGTGCAGCTCCTGGGCCAGCAGATTGCGCTCCTCGCTGATGGCCATTTCGCGGTCGCGCGCCGCCAGCCGCAGGTTCTCCAGCTGTGAGGCCACCTGACCCACCAGCGCATCGAGCAGATGCCGCTCGGCCTCGGGGATGGGGCGCTCGCCGTAGAAGAACAGCTCCACCTCGCCATGGGTGCGCTGCTGGGTGCGCATGGGAATGGCCACCACGGTCTGGTAGCCAGCGGCCTCGCAATGCCGCAGCGCGCGCGGGCCCAGCTGGCGGATCGGAATGACGCGCGCACCGGGCGCGGTTTCGAGGTGCTCGCCACAGGCGCATTCGCCCACGCGCACGCAATGCTCGGCATCGCGCATCTGCTGCGGCAGGCGCACCTGGCCCAGCAGCAGCAGGCGCTCGCCGTCCTCGGTGGCCAGGCGCACGGCGGCGGCGTCGGCAC
>Ga0208398_100849_pt1 | contig 15238 bp, 11 predicted proteins | sample LakWasMe79_HOW10_2_FD_183905 | JGI IMG/M metagenome (GOLD analysis project Ga0208398, IMG submission 183905) | Freshwater sediment methanotrophic microbial communities from Lake Washington under simulated oxygen tension - Sediment Metagenome... | ecosystem: Environmental > Aquatic > Freshwater >...
GTGATGCGCGCCAGTGCACGCTGCAGCCGGCGCGTGCTGCGCACGATGCCGACGTAGTTCCACATCAGCAGGCGCAGTTCGTCCCAGTTGTGGCTGATGACCACCTGCTCGTCGGCGTCCATCACCCGGCTGTCGTCCCAGGCCGGCAAGGACCGCGGCGCGGCAGGTGCGGCCGCCAGGATGTGATCGGCACAGGCGCGGCCGGTGACCACGCATTCCAGCAGCGAGTTGCTGGCCAGCCGGTTGGCGCCGTGCAACCCGGTGCAGGCGGCCTCGCCCACCGCGTACAGGCCAGGCAGGTCGGTGCGGCCGGCCAGGTCGGCGACGATGCCGCCGCAGGTGTAATGCGCCGCCGGCACCACCGGGATCGGCTGGCGCGCGATGTCGATGCCCAGCGCCAGGCAACGCGCATGGATGGTGGGGAAGTGCTCGCGCAAAAACGCCTCGCCCAGCGCCGTGGCGTCCAGGTGCACACAGTCCAGGCCATGCTTCTTCATCTCGAAGTCGATGGCGCGGGCCACGATGTCGCGTGGCGCCAGCTCGGCACGGGCATCGTGCGCCGGCATGAAGCGGCTGCCCGTGGCATCACCGCCCACGCCGGGCGGCAGGCGCAGCACCGCGCCCTCGCCGCGCAGCGCCTCGGTGATCAGGAAGCGCCGGTCCTGACCGTGGTACAGGCAGGTGGGGTGGAACTGGATGAACTCCATGTTCGCCACCCGGCAGCCGGCACGCCAGGCCATCGCGATGCCATCGCCGGTGGCGGTATCGGGGTTGCTGGTGTAGCGGTAAACCTTGCCGACGCCGCCGGTGGCCAGCACCACCGCGTCGGTGGCCAGCGCTTCGACCTCGCCGCTGGCCAGGTCCAGCACGTAGACGCCGTGGCAGCGCGGTGCGTCGTCGCCACCGGGGTGCGCCACATGGCGCTGGGTGATCAGGTCCACCGCCATGCAGTTGGCGCGCACCGTGATGCGTGGGTGCGCCAGCACCTTGGCCAGCAGGGCCTGGTGGATGGCCTGGCCGGTGGCGTCGGCTGCATGGGCGATGCGGCGCACACCGTGGCCACCCTCGCGTGTCAGGTGCAGGCCGAGCGGGCCATCGTGGTCGGTGGTGAAGGGCACGCCCTGCGCCACCAGCCAGGCCACCGCGTCGGCGCTGGCCTCGGAGATGCCACGCGCGGCGGCCTCGTCGACCAAGCCGGCACCGGCCTCCACCGTGTCGTGCACATGGGCGGCGATGCTGTCGTCGGCGCCCAGCACACCGACGATGCCGCCCTGGGCCCAGGCGGTGGCGGCCTCGTCCAGCGCCCGCTTGGCCAGCACCACCACCGGGCGCGATTCGGCCAGGCGCAACGCGGTGGCCAGCCCGGCCAGACCGGCACCGACCACCACCAGGGGTGTGCTGCGGGTCAAGCCGCGCTGCCGATCTCAAGGTTGTCGATCAGCCGCGTCGAGCCCAGGCGGGCCGCGGCCAGCACGACCAGGGCATCACCCGGCCGCGGGTCACCCAGGTCGCTGCGGCGGCGCACGGCGATGTAGTCGGGCACCCAGCCGCGCTGGCGCAGGCCGTCCATGGCCTGCGCCTCCAGCGCAGCCAAGGTGGCCAGGTCCGGCGCACCGGCCATCACCTGATCGGCCAGCCCGCGCAGCGCCTGGGCCAGGGCCGGCGCCTCGGTGCGCTCGGCCGCCGACAGGTAGCCATTGCGCGAGGACAGCGCCAGGCCGTCGTCGGCGCGGCTGGTCTCGACGCCCAGCATCTCGATCGGCAGCGCCAGCTGCCGCACCATGTTGCGCACCACCATCAGTTGCTGGTAGTCCTTCTTGCCGAACACCGCCACGCGCGGCTGCACGCAGTTGAAGAGCTTGAGCACCACAGTGCACACGCCGGTGAAGAAGCCGGGGCGGAAATGCCCTTCCAGCACGTCGGCCAGCGCCGCCGGCGGCTGCACCTTGTAGCCCTGCGGCTCGGGGTAGAGCTCGGCCTCGGACGGCGCGAACACGAGGTCGCAGCCGGCCTCGCGCAGCATCGCCGCGTCACGCGCCAGCGTGCGTGGGTAGGTGTCGAAATCCTCGTGCGGCGCAAACTGCAGCCGGTTGACGAAGATGCTGGTGACCACCGGCCCGCCGGCACGGCGCGCCTGCTCGACCAGCGCCAGGTGGCCGGCGTGCAGGTTGCCCATGGTGGGCACCAGGGCAGCGCGGCCGGCGCCAACGGCGGCGCGCAGTTCGGCAATGGTGTGGAGGATCTGCATGGCGTGGGGACTCAGTAACCGTGGAGCACGGGATCGGGAAAACTGCCGTCCTTGACGGCGGCGACGTAGCGGGCGACGGCGTCGGCAATCGACCCACCCTCGGCCATGAAGTTGCGCACGAAGCGCGCCGGCGTGCCGGGGTGCAGGCCCAGCATGTCGTGCAGCACCAGCACCTGGCCGGCGGTTCCGGGGCCGGCACCGATGCCGATCAGCGGCACCGGCAGTTCGGCCGCCAGTTCGGCCGCCAGCGCGCTGGGCACCAGTTCCAGCACGATCATCGCGGCACCGGCCTGCACCAGGGCGCGGGCATCGGCGCGCAGTTGCTCGGCGCCGGACGCATCCCGTCCCTGCACCCGCCAGCCGCCGAGTGCGTGCACCGATTGCGGTGTCAGGCCCAGGTGGCCACACACGGGAATGCCACGCTCGACCATCGCCGCCACCAGCGGCGACGTCCAACCGCCACCTTCCAGCTTCACCATCTGCGCACCGGCCTGCATCAACCGCACGGCACTGCGCAGTGCGTCGTCCACGCCGGTCTGGTAGCTGCCGAAAGGCAGATCGGCCACCACCCAGGCGCTGCCCTGGCCAGCGGCCACGCAGCGTGTGTGGTAGGCCATCTCGTCCAGCGACACCGGCAGGGTGCTGTCCCGGCCCTGCAGCACCATGCCGAGCGAGTCGCCCACCAGCAGCAGGTCGACACCGGCCTTGTCCAGCAACTGGGCGAAGGTGGCGTCGTAACAGGTGAGCATGACCAGCTTCTCACCGGCCGCGTGCATGGCACGCAGGCGGTGCAGGGTCAGGGGCTTTCGCGGGGACGGGGTCATGCCAGGCTCCGGTAGGCGGGCGCCCCGGGGGTCGGGGCGCCGCGCGGCCGCACTGTAGCGCGGCGTGTCAGACCCACATTGTCAGCTTGGCGTCAGGACAGTGCCGCGATCACGTCGGCCGGCGCCTGCACCAGTTCGATCAGCACACCCTCGCCGGACAGCGGGAACGCCTCGTTGCCCTTGGGGTGGATGAAGGTGATGTCGTGGCCCGCGGCGCCCTTGCGGATGCCGCCGGGGGCGAAGCGCACGCCGTTGGCGGTCATCCAGTCCACCGCCTTGGGCAGGTCATCCACCCACAGGCCAACATGGTTCAGCGGTGTGGTGTGTACCGCCGGCTTCTTGTCGGGGTCCAGTGGCTGCATCAGGTCGACCTCGATGGCATGCGGGCCCTCGCCCATCGCGCAGATGTCCTCGTCGACGTTCTCGCGCTCTGAGACAAAGGTGCTCTTGACCGTCAGGCCCAGCATGTCCACCCACAGGCTCTTGAGCTTGGCCTTGTCGGGGCCGCCGATGGCGATCTGCTGGATGCCGAGGATACGAAAGGGTTTGTGATTCATGGTGGTGTTACCGGGGTTGATGGCCACCGAGGTGGTGGCGGATTGATTCGGCAGGCAAGAGGTCAAACGGGCGCCGGCGTCGGGGCCTGGGCACGGAAGCCGTGACCGGCACCCGCGGCCTGCAGGCGCTGCATCAATTCGTCGACCACCGGCAGCGCCTTCCAGGCTGGGTCGGCCTGCTGGCGGCGCTGCAGGGCCTCGGCCGCGCTGCGCAGCGGTCGGGTCAGATGGGCATAACGCCGGCGGATCAGCGGATCGTCCAGCAGGTCCAGAAAGCGCAGGTGCACATAGAGCGCAAACAGCGACTTGGTGTGGTGGCTGCCCAGGCTGGTGCCGCCGACATGCATCACCGGTGCTGCCGGGTCCACGGGCTCGATGCGCCAGCACCAGCCCTCGGCCAAGGCCAGGCCCAGCAGCACATGGGCCGTGTCGTGAAAGCCCTGGTAGTCCTTGAGGTAGCGCCCGGGGCCCAGGCCGACCCGGGCCAGCAGATCAGCCAGCCGGGCCGGCGCGCGGTGGTACAGGCGGGCGTCGACACCATGCCGGCGCATCAGCTGGCGCAACGGCTCGGCCCGCAAAGCCAGCAGATGGGTCAGCGGATAGTCGGCACCGGTGGCTCGGCTGTGCTGCGCAAAGACGCCCACCGCGCATTCATGATCCACCGGCGTCAGGCGCGGCAGCAGTCCGGCATCGAAGACATAGGCGTCGTGGTCGACGATGAGGAAGTCGCCGCGGTGGTGGCGCAGCAACAGGCTGACCGTGTTGCCATGCGCCAGGCTGGTGCCAGGCAGCGTGCACAGCCTGAACATCGGCAGGTCGGGCAGACGTTGGCGCAGCAACGCACGCTCCCAGGCCTGCGCCCCGTTGGCCACCAGCACCAGCGGCACCCGCCCATGCAACAGCGCCAGACAGGGCAGCAGGAAGTGCAGCGTGTGCGGCATCACGATGACATAGGCCCGCGGCACCACGCTGGCCGGCAGACGCTGCTGGAAGACGGCGAAGCGCGGTCCGTTCAGCGGCCGATCAAGCAACCTGGCGTTCAGCGCCTGGGCCAGTCGCCGCCAGCCGCGCAGCAGCACCGCCGCTGGCAGAAACCACAGCAGTGCGCCGGCCAACGACAGGCCACGCTGGCGCATCGGCGACAGCGCGGCCTGCAGCTGGCGCAACTGCCAGCCCAACCGGCGGGCGAACCCGATCACGTGGCCGACAGGCCCAGCGGCCCGGCTCAGTTGAAGCTGAGGATGGGCTGGTCCACCGCCAGGCTCTCGCCCTTGGCCGCCAGCACCTCCTTGACCACGCCGTCCTGCACTGCGGTCAGGATGTTTTCCATCTTCATGGCCTCGATCACGGCCAGGCGTTCACCGGCTTGCACCATCTGGCCGGGCTTGACGGCCACGTCCACCAGCAGGCCGGGCATCGGCGAGAGCAGGAACTTGCTCATGTCGGCCGGCGCCTTGAACGGCATCTTGTGCAGCAGCTCGGCCGCGCGCGGGCTCAGCACCTGGGTCTCGATGCCCAGGCCGTTGTGCGAGACGCGGTACCACAGGCCCTGGCGCTCGATCTGCGCGGTAAAGGGCTGGCCGTTGCACAGGCCGCTGGCGCGGATGCCGCCGAAGTCCCAGTCCTTGGCGATGACATAGGGCTTGTCGCCCACCGTCACCGTCATGTTGCCGTCGACCTGGATGCGCACCGGCTTGTGCAGGTGGGCGCCCGCCAGGCCCTTGACGACGACGACGAACTGCTCGCCGATCTGCACGCCATGGCCTGGCAGCTGGCCGCTGATGCCGGCCGCGCGGTCGCGGTAGCGGCGGTGGACGGCGGCCGACAGGGCCACCAGCAGGTCCGGGTCGTCATGCGGCACGTCCTCGGCGCGGAAGCCCTGCGGGTAGTTCTCGGCGATGAAGCCGGTGTTGAAGTCGCCCGAGACGAACCGGGGGTGGGCCAGCAGTGCGCTCTGGAACGGGATGTTGCTGGACACGCCGCGGATCACGAAGGCGTTGAGCGCCTCGCGCATCTTGGCAATGGCGTCGTTGCGGTCGACACCGTGCACGATGAGCTTGGCGATCATCGAGTCGTAGAACATCGGGATCTCGCCGCCCTCGTAGACACCGGTGTCCACCCGCACACCGCCGCCTTCGGGCACCGGCAGCGAGGCCTCCATCGTGGTGGCCGGCGGCTGGTAGCGCACCAGGCGGCCGGTGGACGGCAGGAAGTTGCGGAACGGGTCCTCGGCATTGATGCGGCACTCGATGGCCCAGCCGCGGCGCGGGATGTCCTGTTGCTGGAATCCGAGGGCTTCACCGGCGGCGACGCGGATCATCTGCTCGACCAGGTCGATGCCGGTGATGCTCTCGGTCACCGGATGCTCCACCTGCAGGCGGGTGTTCATCTCCAGGAAATAGAAGCTCTGGTCCTTGCCGACCACGAACTCCACCGTGCCGGCGCTCTGGTACTTCACGGCCTTGGCCAGGGCCACGGCCTGCTCGCCCATGGCCTTTCGGGTGGCCTCGCTGATGAAGGGCGACGGCGCCTCCTCGATGACCTTCTGGTGGCGGCGCTGGATCGAGCACTCGCGCTCGTGCAGGTAGACCACGTTGCCCTGGCTGTCGCCCAGCACCTGGATCTCGATGTGGCGTGGGCTCTCGACGAACTTCTCGATGAACACGCGGTCGTCGCCGAAGCTGTTGCGGGCTTCGTTGGTGCAGGCGCTGAAGCCCTCGAAGGCCTCCTTGTCGTTGAAGGCCACACGCAGGCCCTTGCCACCACCACCGGCACTGGCCTTGATCATCACCGGATAGCCGATGTCCCTGGCGATCTCGACCGCGCGCTCGGGCGACTCGATGGCGGCGTTCCAGCCCGGGATGGTGTTGACTTTCGCCTCATTCGCCAGCTTCTTGGAAGCGATCTTGTCGCCCATGGCGGCGATGCTGTAGTGCTTGGGGCCGATGAAGGTGATGCCTTCTTCTTCCACGCGCTTGGCAAAGGCCTCGTTCTCGGACAGGAAGCCGTAGCCCGGGTGCACCGCCTGGGCGCCGGTGGCCTTGCAGGCGGCGATGATCTTGTCGGCGACCAGGTAGCTCTCACGGCTGGCGGCGGCACCGATGAACACGGCCTCGTCGGCCAGTTCGACATGGCGCGCGTCGCGGTCGGCCTCGGAATACACCGCCACGGTGGCGATGCCCATCTTCTTGGCGGCCTTGATGACGCGGCAGGCGATCTCGCCGCGGTTCGCAATCAGGATCTTGGTAAACATGTTGTTCTCTCCTAACGCGTAATCAGAGTGGGATATTTCCGTGCTTGCGCCACGGGTTTTCCAGCTTCTTGTCCTTGAGCATCACCAGCGAGCGGCAGATGCGCTTGCGCGTCTCGTGCGGCTGAATCACGTCGTCGATGAAACCGCGGCTGCCGGCGACAAACGGGTTGGCGAAGCGCGCCTTGTACTCGGCCTCGCGGGCCGCCAGCTTCTCGGGGTCGCCCTTGTCCTCGCGGAAGATGATCTCCACCGCGCCCTTGGCGCCCATCACCGCGATCTCGGCATTGGGCCAGGCGAAGTTGACGTCACCTCGCAGGTGCTTGGAGCTCATCACGTCATAGGCGCCACCATAGGCCTTGCGGGTGATCACGGTGACCTTGGGCACGGTGCACTCGGCATACGCGTACAGCAGCTTGGCGCCATGCTTGATGATGCCGCCGTACTCCTGGCTGGTGCCGGGCATGAAGCCGGGCACGTCGACGAAGGTCACCACCGGGATGTTGAAGGCATCGCAGAAGCGCACGAAGCGCGCCGCCTTGATGCTGCTCTTGATGTCCAGGCAGCCGGCCAGCACCATCGGGTTGTTGGCCACGATGCCCACGGTCTGGCCTTCCATGCGCGCCAGGCCGATGATGATGTTCTGCGCGTAATCGGGCTGCAGCTCGAAGAAGTCGCCATCGTCCACCACCTTCAGGATCAGTTCCTTGATGGCATAGGGCTTGTTGGGGTTGTCGGGCACCAGGGTGTCCAGCGACAGGTCCAGCCGGTCGGCGCGGTCGCCGCTGAGGCGCACCGGCGGCTTCTCGCGGTTGTTCAAGGGCAGGTAGTTGTAGAAGCGCCGCAGCATCAGGATCGCTTCGACATCGTTCTCGAACGACAGGTCGGCCACACCGCTCTTGGTGGTGTGCGCGCTGGCGCCGCCCAGCTCCTCGGCGGTGACTTCCTCGTGCGTCACCGTCTTCACCACCTCGGGGCCGGTGACGAACATGTAGCTGCTGTCCTTGACCATGAAGATGAAGTCGGTCATGGCCGGGCTGTACACCGCGCCGCCAGCGCAGGGGCCCATGATCATGCTGATCTGCGGGATCACGCCCGAGGCCATGACATTGCGCTGGAACACGTCGGCATAACCGCCCAGCGAGGCCACGCCTTCCTGGATGCGGGCGCCGCCCGAGTCATTCAGGCCGATCACCGGCGCGCCCACCTTCATGGCCTGGTCCATCACCTTGCAGATCTTCTCGGCATGGGCCTCGGACAGCGCGCCGCCGAAGACGGTGAAGTCCTGGCTGAAGACGAAGACCAGGCGGCCGTTGATCATGCCGTAGCCGGTGACCACGCCGTCGCCGCGGATCTTGTTGTTCTCCATGCCGAAGTCGGTGCAGCGGTGCTCGACGAACATGTCCCACTCTTCGAAGGTGCCTTCGTCGAGCAGCAGTTCCAGCCGCTCGCGCGCGGTGAGCTTGCCCTTGGCGTGCTGCGCGGCAATGCGCTTTTCGCCACCACCCAGGCGCGCCTCGGCGCGCATGGCTTCTAGCTTCTGTTGGATGTCATGCATGGGGGATTTCTCCTCGGTCGATGTTCAATGAAACAGGTCAAGCAGGCGGCGTGCGGCCACCGATGCGGCGACGCGCCCGGCGCGCACTGCATCGGTCAGCGCCGGCAGCGCGGCCTGTACGGGGGGATGGGTCTTGAAGCGTTGCTTGAGGCCGGCGTCGATCAGCGCCCACATCCAGGCCTGGTCCTGCGCATGGCGGCGCCCCGCCAGCCGGCCGTTGGCGGTCTGCACGCCGCGGAACTGTTCGATGGCGGCCCAGAACTCGGGCAGACCCGAGCCCTTCAGCGCACTGAGCTGCATCACCTGCGGGTGCCAGATCGCTTCGTCATGGTGGGCATGGTCGGGGTTGCCATGCAGGCCGATCAGGCGCAGCGACGAGGTGATCTGCGCCCGCGCCCGCGTGGCCGCATGCTCGTCGATGTCGGCCTTGTTGATCACCACCAGGTCGGCCAGCTCCATCACGCCCTTCTTGATGGCCTGCAGGTCGTCACCGGCATTGGGCAGTTGCAGCAGCACGAACATGTCGGTCATGCCGGCCACCGCGGTCTCGCTCTGGCCCACGCCCACGGTCTCGACGATGACGATGTCGTGACCGGCGGCCTCGCACACCAGCATGGCTTCGCGCGTCTTCTCGGCCACGCCGCCCAGCGTGCCGCTGCTGGGGCTGGGCCGGATGTAGGCGCGCTCGTCCATCGACAGCCGCTCCATGCGCGTCTTGTCGCCCAGGATGGAGCCGCCGCTGACGGTGGACGACGGGTCGACCGCCAGCACCGCCACGCGGTGGCCGCGGGCTATCAGGTACAGGCCCAGTGCCTCGATGAAGGTGCTCTTGCCCACACCCGGCACGCCGCTGATGCCCAGGCGGAACGAGCGGCCGCTGTGCGGCAGCAAGGCGTTGAGCAGCGCATCGGCGCGGGCGCGGTGGTCGGCGCGGGTGGATTCCAGCAGCGTGATGGTCTTGGCCACCGCGCGGCGCTGGGCGGCGCCAGGTGCGCCAATCACGGCGTCGCACAGGGCCTGGTCGGCAGCGGGCAAGGCCGCACCGGCACGGGCCGGCGCGGACTCGCGCATCACGGTGTCAGACATCACGGTCCTCGATGGCGGGGCGCACATAGTGCAGATCCCAATCACTTTCATGTTGCAGCTCGAAGCCGTGGCGCTGGTAGAAGCGGTTGGCATCGCTCAGCTTGAGCGCCGTCACCCGCACCGGCAGGCCCAGGCGATCGGCCTCCTGCAGCACCTGGGCCATGACCCAGCTGCCCACGCCCTGGCCCTGGGCCTGCGGCGCGACGTAGAGGTGGTCCAGCACCAGGTGGTCCGGCATCGGCAGCAGCACCACGAAGCCCACACGCTCACCGCCCTGCAGGATGTGGCGGGTGTGGGCCGGCTCGAAGGCGCGGCTGAGCCGCTCACGCGCGCGCTGAGGGTCGAAACGACCCAGGCGTTGCAGGCTTTCGCGCATGGCCGCCATGCGCAGCGACAGCAGGGCCTCGAAGTCCTCGTCGGACGCCGGAGCCAACGCCAGCGGGACATCGCCCGGGGCTGCGTGCACGGTCATGGCCGTGGCCTTGCCGATGGTGAGGGATCAGGCCGCCTGCGCCGCGCGGATCTGTTCCAGCACGTCCTTGGCGCTGGCCGGTATCGGCGTGCCCGGGCCGTAGATGCCCTTGACGCCGGCTTCCCACAGGAAGTCGTAGTCCTGCGCCGGAATCACGCCACCGACGAAGACGATGATGTCGTCGGCGCCCTGCTGCTTCAGCTCGTTGATGATGGCGGGCACCAGGGTCTTGTGGCCGGCGGCCAGGGTGGAGATGCCCACCGCGTGCACGTCGTTCTCGATCGCCTGGCGGGCGCATTCCTCGGGGGTCTGGAACAGCGGGCCCATGTCGACGTCGAAGCCCAGGTCGGCAAAGGCCGTGGCCACCACCTTGGCACCGCGGTCGTGGCCGTCCTGACCCAGCTTGGCGATCATCACCCGCGGGCGGCGGCCCTGGTCGTCGGCAAACTCGGCGATCTCGGCCTTGAGCTTGTCCCAGCCTTCGGCCGAGTCGTAGGCCGCGGCGTAGACGCCGGTGACCTTCTGGATGTCGGCGCGGTGACGGCCAAAGGCGGCCTCCAGCGCGTCGCTGACCTCGCCTACCGTGGCCCGTGCGCGGATCGCGTCGATGGCCAGGGCCAGCAGGTTGCCGTGGCCGCCATGCGCGGCGGCGGTCAGTGCGGCCAGCGCGGCTTGCACCGCAGCGGTGTCGCGTGTGGCCTTGATCTGCTGCAGCCGGGCGATCTGGCCGTCGCGCACCTTGACGTTGTCGACCTCCAGGATGTCGACCTTGTCCTGGGTCTCGAGCTTGTATTTGTTGACGCCGACGATGACGTCCTTGCCCGAGTCGATGCGCGCCTGCTTCTCGGCCGCACTGGCCTCGATCTTCAGCTTGGCCCAGCCGCTGTCCACGGCTTTGGTCATGCCACCCATGGCCTCGACTTCCTCGATGATGGCCCAGGCGGCATCGGCCATGTCCTGGGTCAGCTTCTCCATCATGTAGCTGCCGGCCCAGGGGTCGACCACATTGGTGATGTGGGTCTCTTCCTGGATGATGAGCTGGGTGTTGCGCGCAATGCGGGCCGAGAACTCGGTGGGCAGCGCAATCGCCTCGTCGAAGCTGTTGGTGTGCAGGCTCTGCGTGCCGCCGAACACTGCCGCCATCGCCTCCACCGTGGTGCGCACCACGTTGTTGTACGGGTCCTGCTCGGTCAGGCTCCAACCCGAGGTCTGGCAGTGCGTGCGCAGCATCAAGCTCTTGGGGTTCTTGGCGTTGAACCCCTTCATGATGCGCGTCCACAGCAGGCGGGCCGCGCGCATCTTGGCGATCTCGAGGTAGAAGTTCATCCCGATCGCCCAGAAGAAGCTCAGGCGGCCCGCGAAGTCATCGACGTCCATGCCCTTGGCGATGGCGGTCTTCACATACTCCTTGCCGTCGGCCAGGGTGAAGGCCAGCTCCAGCGCCTGGTTGGCGCCCGCTTCCTGCATGTGGTAGCCGCTGATCGAGATCGAGTTGAACTTCGGCATGTGCTTGGCCGTGTACTCGATGATGTCGCCGATGATCTTCATCGACGGCTCGGGCGGGTAGATGTAGGTGTTGCGGACCATGAACTCCTTGAGGATGTCGTTCTGGATGGTCCCGGACAGCTTGTCCTGGCTGACACCCTGCTCCTCGGCCGCCACCACGTAGCCGGCCAGCACCGGCAGCACGGCGCCGTTCATGGTCATCGACACGCTGACCTTGTCCAGCGGGATCTGGTCGAACAGGATCTTCATGTCCTCGACCGAGTCGATGGCCACGCCGGCCTTGCCAACGTCACCGGTGACGCGCGGGTGGTCGCTGTCGTAGCCACGGTGGGTGGCCAGGTCAAAAGCCACCGACACGCCCTGCCCGCCAGCCGCCAGCGCCTTGCGGTAGAAGGCGTTGCTCTCCTCGGCGGTGGAGAAGCCGGCGTATTGGCGGATGGTCCAGGGCCGCACCGCGTACATGGTGGCCTGCGGGCCGCGGATGAAGGGCTCGAAGCCCGGCAAGGTGTTGGCGAACGGCAGGTCCGCCACGTCGGCCGCGGTGTACAGCGGCTTGACGGTCAGGCCTTCGGGCGTGGTCCAGTTCAGCGCGGCCACGTCACCGCCCGGGGCAGACTTGGCGGCGGCCTTGGCCCATTGTTCGAGCGTGGCGGGGGTGAATTCAGGTTGGCTGGACATGAGGTGATCCTGTGGCAGGCCCGAAGGGCGGCAGTTTGCGCCGCCGCCCGTGATCGGGGCAACCGGGCGCGGTCGATGCGGGCACCGTGGCGCGTCTGCGCCCCGGTCTTGCCCGCCATGATACATGATGCATAATTATGAATTCAAATCCTGCAGCAACCTGACACTCGCTAAGCGCGCCTTGTGCAAACAGCCTGCGCGCGGGCCATTGCCGCCCCTGGAGCCCTCCGCCCTTGTCCGCCATCGCCATGCCTGCCGCCAGCCGCCCGCTGACCCCCCGCGCCCTGTACCAGGACGTGGCCGAGCGCCTGCGCCAGCAGATCTTCAGCCGCGAACTGGAGCCGGGCAGTTGGATCGACGAGCAGAAGATCGCCGCCGAGTACGGCATCAGCCGCACCCCGCTGCGCGAGGCGCTGAAGGTGCTGGCGGTCGAAGGCCTGGTGACGATGAAGCTGCGCCGTGGTGCGTATGTCACCGAGATGTCGACCACCGATGTGGCCCAGGTCTACCACCTGATGGCGCTGCTGGAGTCCGACGCCGCCGGCCTGGTGGCCGCACGAGGCAGTGACGCCGACATCGCCGAACTGCAGGCCCTGCACGACCAGTTGGAAAAGCAGGTGCGCCAGCGCGACGCCTTCTTTGCCACCAACGAGCAGTTCCATCTGCGTCTGCTGGCGCTGGCCGGCAACCGCTGGAGCGCGCAGATCGTGATGGACCTGCGCAAGGTGATGAAGCTCAACCGCCATCTGTCGCTGTTCAAGCAGGGCCGGCTGGCCGAATCGCTGGCCGAACACCGCGCGGTGATGGCGGCTATCGCAGCCCGGCAGCCGTCCGAGGCCACACGCCTGATGCGTGCGCATTTCGACAACGGCCTGGAAGCGGCGTCCCCCGAACCGCCCTGAGCCAGGCCCGACAACGTCGGCGATCAGCTTGCGGTCAGCCGCGTCCTGCACACTTCCATGAACCACCCCCCACCGAGGAGCCGATTTTGAAGATCCACGAGTACCAGGCCAAAGAGATCCTGCGCCAGTTTGGCGTACCGGTGCCGCGCGGCATAGCGGCGTTCACGGTGCAAGAGGCGGTGGAAGCCGCGCAGAAGCTGGGCGGCAGCGTGTGGGTGGTCAAGGCACAGATCCACGCGGGTGGCCGTGGCAAGGGCGGCGGCGTGAAGCTGGCGCGCTCGGTGGACGAGGTCAAGAAGCTGGCCGGGGAGATCCTGGGCATGCAGCTCAAGACCCACCAGACCGGCCCCGAAGGCCAGAAGGTGCGCCGCCTGTACATCGAAGAAGGCGCCGACATCCAGAAGGAATACTACGTCTCGCTGGTCACCGACCGCGCCTCGCAGAAAGTGGCCTTCATCGCCTCCAGCGAAGGTGGCATGGACATCGAGGAAGTGGCGCACAGCACGCCCGAGAAGATCGTCACCGAAGTCATCGACCCGCTGGCCGGCCTGACCGAGGCGCAGGCGCGCAAGATCGCCAACGCCATCGGCCTGCCGGCCGAGAGCACCACGCAGGCGGTCGAGCTGTTCCAGAAGCTGTACCAGTGCTACATGGACACCGACGCCTCGCTGGTGGAGATCAACCCGCTCAACCGCGACGGCAAGAACCGGCTGATCGCGCTGGACGCCAAGTTCAACTTCGACGCCAACGCGCTGTTCCGCCACCCCGAGATCGTGGCCTACCGCGACCTTGACGAAGAAGACCCGGCGGAGATCGAAGCCAGCAAGTTCGACCTGGCCTACATCAGCCTGGACGGCAACATCGGCTGCCTGGTCAACGGCGCGGGCCTGGCCATGGCCACCATGGACACCATCAAGCTGTTCGGCGGCGAGCCGGCGAACTTCCTGGACGTGGGCGGGGGGGCCACGGCCGAGAAGGTCACCGAGGCCTTCAAGATCATGCTGAAGAACCCCGACGTCAAGGGCATCCTGGTCAACATCTTCGGCGGCATCATGAAGTGCGACACCATCGCCGACGGCGTGATCGCCGCGTGCAAGGCGGTGAACCTGTCGGTGCCGCTGGTGGTGCGCATGAAGGGCACCAACGAAGACCTGGGCAAGAAGATGCTGGCCGAAAGCGGGCTGCCGATCATCGCAGCCGACACCATGGCCGAAGCCGCCACCAAGATCGTCAAGGCCGTGGCCTAAGGCCCAGGAGCACAGAACATGTCCATCTTCATCAACAAAGACACCAAGGTCATCACCCAGGGCATCACCGGCAAGACCGGGCAGTTCCACACCCTGGGCTGCCAGGCCTATGCCAACGGCAAGAACGCGTTCGTGGCGGGCGTGAACCCGAAGAAGGCCGGCGAGAAGTTCTCCGACATCCCGATCTTTGCCAGCGTCAAGGAAGCCAAGAGCGAGACCGGCGCCACGGTCAGCGTGATCTACGTGCCGCCGGCGGGTGCGGCCGCGGCGATCTGGGAGGCGGTGGAGGCCGACCTGGACCTGGCGATCTGCATCACCGAAGGCATCCCGGTGCGCGACATGCTGATGGTGCGCAACAAGATGAAGGCCAAGGAAGCGGCCGGTGGCAAGAAGACGCTGCTGCTGGGGCCGAACTGCCCCGGGCTGATCACGCCGGAAGAGATCAAGATCGGCATCATGCCGGGCCACATCCACCGCAAGGGGCGCATCGGGGTGGTCAGCCGCTCGGGCACGCTGACCTACGAGGCGGTGGCGCAGCTGACCGAGATCGGGCTGGGCCAAAGCTCGGCCGTGGGCATCGGTGGTGACCCGATCAACGGCCTCAAGCACATTGACGTGATGCGCGCGTTCAACGACGACCCGGACACCGATGCGGTGATCATGATCGGCGAGATCGGCGGGCCGGACGAGGCCGAGGCGGCGATGTGGTGCAAGGCGAACATGAAAAAGCCGATCGTGGGCTTCATCGCCGGCGTCACGGCCCCGGCGGGCAAGCGCATGGGCCATGCCGGCGCGCTGATCAGCGGCGGCGCGGACACCGCCGACGCCAAGCTGGCCATCATGGAAGAGTGCGGCTTCACCATCACCCGCAACCCCAGCGAGATGGGCCGCCTGCTCAAGGGCCTGATCT
>Ga0208398_100850_pt1 | contig 15219 bp, 11 predicted proteins | sample LakWasMe79_HOW10_2_FD_183905 | JGI IMG/M metagenome (GOLD analysis project Ga0208398, IMG submission 183905) | Freshwater sediment methanotrophic microbial communities from Lake Washington under simulated oxygen tension - Sediment Metagenome... | ecosystem: Environmental > Aquatic > Freshwater >...
TTGGAACACATCAATGCGATTGCACAGCAACCGCATTATGTGGGAACCAAAAACCACGAAGTTGTTGCCAATTATATCATCGCCGAGCTTGGTAAACTGGGTTTGGAAACCTCGGTGCAGGAAGGTTTTACACTGAGTGATTGGGGGAATTTGGTCAAATCAAAAAACATAATGTGCCGAATCGAAGGGACTAAGAACACCAAAGCCTTGCTCCTGCTCTCGCATTATGACAGCGCACCGCATTCGGTTTCGCACGGAGCGAGTGACGATGCATCGGGTGTGGCAACTATTTTGGAAGGTGTTCGTGCCTTTTTGAATTCCAAAACCAAACACCAAAACGACATCATTATTCTTTTTACAGATGCAGAGGAATTAGGGCTGAACGGTGCTGCGCTTTTTGTTACGGAACATCAATGGGCCAAAGAAGTGGGATTGGTATTGAATTTCGAAGCCCGCGGTTCATCGGGACCAAGTTACATGCTGATGGAAACCAATAAAGGAAATGCTGGTTTGGTAAAAGAATTTGCAAAAGCTGGCGCAACCTATCCGGTTTCGAATTCATTGATGTACAGCATTTACAAAATGTTGCCGAATGATACCGACTTAACGGTTTTTAGAGAGCAAGGAAATATACAAGGATTTAATTTTGCGTTTATAGACGACCATTTTAATTACCATACCGCTCAGGATGATGTGGCGCATTTGGACAAAAATACATTGAAACACCAAGGTTCTTATCTGATGCCGTTGCTGCACTATTTTTCGAATGCAGATTTGAACAATACTGATGCCGCCGAAGATTACGTTTATTTCACGATTCCGTTTACGTTTATCAGTTATCCTTTTGACTGGGTACTGCCAATGACGTTGATTGCAGCCGGTTTACTGATTATTTTAGTTTTTCTGGGCAAAGCCAAAAGAATGCTGAAGCTGAACGACATTATGAAAGGGTTTTTTCCGTTTTTGGGCGCTTTGATTTTTACCGGATTGATTACTTATTACGGCTGGAAAGGATTACTCTTGTTGAATCCCCAATACAATGATTTACTCAACGGCTTTACCTACAACGGACACGATTATATTGCAACTTTTGTATTATTGAGCCTTTCAATTTGTTTTTTCTTTTATCACATTGCTTCCAAGCCAAAAGTGACGATGAACCATTATGTGATACCGTTAGTGTTTTGGATTGTGCTGAATGGTTTTCTGGCCAACAGTCTGCGCGGTGCGGGATTCCTTATTATTCCGGTGTATTTTGGACTGATCGCATTTGCGGTTTTTGTGTTCAGCCAAAGATCCAATTGGATTGTAAACCTGATTTGCGGCATTCCCGCCCTGTTGATTATTGCTCCGTTTATACAAATGTTTCCTGTAGGTTTGGGATTAAAAGTACTGTTTGGAAGCGCAATTTTGACCGTTTTGGCATTTGCCATACTGCTGCCGATTTTTGGAGCTTTTACCAAAAAAGGAAGCTGGGCGTTAATGTTCTTTTTACTTTCTGTTGCCTTTTTGGCGAAAGCCCAATACCATTCGGGTTACAAATTGGGAGAAGCCAAATCCAACAGTTTGGTATATCTCTTTAATGGAGATGCCAATAAAGCCTATTGGGTAACTTATGATACTAATCTGGATTCTTGGACAAAGGGTTATTTGGGCGAAAACCCTAAAGGCGCAAAAATTTTGAATAATCTGAAACTGTTCAGCAAATACAATTCGGAGTTCACCTACGCCGCCGAAGCGCCAAACAAAGGCATTGCCAAACCATCCATTACTTTTATGAAAGACAGTGTAGTGGGCTTAAAAAGGTATTTGAAAATACAGATCACTCCAAACCGAAAAGTGAACCGTTATGATATTTTTGCGGATGAAATTATGACATTTTTCAATTTCAAAGCCAATGGAGTGACAACTTTGGGGCAAAAAGGAACTGAATTGGAACGAAAAGGCAAAAAACTGCTGAGCTATTATGTGGTTAATAACGAGCCGCTGGTTTTAGAATTCATCATAAACAGAGCTACTGTTCTTGACATGAATGTTATGGAAAGTTCCTTCGATTTGATGGTTAACCCACAGTTTGCAATGAAGCAAAGAGAAGATTGGATGATGCCAACTCCTTTTGTTTTGAATGATGCGGTGGTTATTACTCAAAAAATTAAGAGAACTCCAAAAGTAACAGCTTCTGTTGTGAAACCTGCTTTAATAAAACCGGAATTGGCGGATAGTTTGAAAGTGGTGAAGGATAGTTTGAGGGTTAAAAACAAATAACACAACTAGCAAAACTAATTGTACTATTAAAAAAGCATCTTAATTCATTTGGATTAAGGTGCTTTTTATGTTTATGCCATTACTGCATAAAAAATAATAATTACAAAAATCAATATTTTTTAATTCACTATTAATCAGGCAGTTATTTTTTATATATTTATAATAAAATTACTAATCATTGGTACATTTTAAAGAACTTAATTTTGAACTGTTCATTACAATTCCTTTTTTAACAGCATAAAGAGCTTGAAATTATTATAGTTAACCTGTTGGGTGTAATTATAAAAACGTCAGTTCGAGTGTTTTTTTGTGAAGTAAAACGTAACAAAAAATGTATCGAGAACCGTTTTTAATGAAATTTTTCTTGTTCACGATACGATTTTCTAGCGAAAATCACTCGAACTGTCGAAAAATTATCATCAAAAACTAATTGTACCCAAAGGGTTATAGTTATAAAGAATTTGATAAATGTTTAAAATTGCCTCCTTAAAAAAATACGAAAAATTTTATTTTTTAGTTTTATGTTTTTAATTTAGAAGTTTATTTCCATGAATGAAAAGGTTTACTAATTATACGCAATATGACTATTTAAAATTTTAAAATAATCTTTAATGAAAATCAAATGAAAAACTCCATTTTATTATTATTTGCATGTATCATTGTAATGGTTTCGTGCAAAAAAGAAGAGAAAAAAGACACTGAGAAAGGGATTTCTACATCTGAATCCACTGTATATTACAATGGTGATATTCTTACGATGGAAGGCGAAAAAGCTACTTATGCCGAAGCTGTAGTTGTAAAAGAAGGAAAAATTACTTTCACAGGAAGTAAAGACGAAGCCATGAAACTAGCTGGAGAAGGTCACAAAATGATTGATTTAGAAGGAAAAACAATGATGCCTGGCTTTGTAGAACCTCATGTGCACCCGTCTATTGCGGCTTCTATTTTGCCTAACGAAATTATTGCTCCTTATGATTGGGTGTTACCCACAGAAACCAAAAAAGGAGTTATTGGTCATGATGCTTATATCAAAGCATTGGCAGCATCGGTTCAAAAAAATGCCAAAGCCGATGAGGTGTATTGGGTTTGGGGCTATCACCAATTATGGCACGGCGATTTAAATCGAGAGATGCTTAACAAAATTTCCAAAGATAAACCCATTGCAGTATTGCATCGTTCCTTTCACGAAGTCTTTTTGAACGACAAAGCAATCGAGCTAATGCAATTAAAAGAAGCCGATTTTAAAGGAAATCCGCAAGTGGATTGGAAAAAAGGACACTTTTTTGAAGGCGGCTGGTTAGGATTAGTTCCAAAAATTGCAAAATGGTTCATTGTTCCTGCTCGCTATTCTAAAGGCTTGGAGTTAATGACGCAATTGATTCAAAAAAATGGGATTACTACGGTAGCCGAACCTGGTTTTCCAAGTTCCGATTTTAATTTAGAGTACAATTTGCTCAAAAAAGAAATGGACAAGAATCCTCCCTATTCTGTGTATTTGATTGGGAATGGAACACAACTTTATGGTATGAACGGCAATAGTAATGAAAAAGCGAAAACCTATATGGAAGAACTGCCTCAAAAATACAATACGCCCAACATTATGTTTTTGCCCAAACAAGTTAAACTATTCTCAGATGGAGCTATCTATTCTCAATTGATGCGAATGGAAGGCGGTTATACCGATGGACACCAAGGCGAATGGATGACCCCTTTGGATTTGTTGAAAGCACAAATCAAGTTTTACTGGGATGCCAATTATAAAATTCATGTTCATGCCAATGGAGACCAAGGTATTCAACAAGTCTTGGATTATGTAGCCGAGAATGAAAAAAGCAACCCTAGAAAAGACCATCGTCTGACCTTACACCACATGGGCTATTTCTCAGACAAGCAAGCAGAACAAGTAAAGAATCTGGGCATAGAAGCTTCTGTAAACCCTTATTATTTATGGGCTTTGGCGGATAAGTATGCTGAAAAAGGATTGGGTAAAGAAAGAGGCGAAAATTTAGTTCGCATCAAATCATTGACGAGTCGAGGCGTGCCAGTTTCTTTTCATTCGGATTTTGCTATGGCGCCTATCGAACCCTTAACCTTGGCTTGGACCGCCGTCAACAGAGTAACATCACAAAACAGCAAATTTTCACAAGACCAACGCATTGATGCTTACCTAGCATTGAAAGGAATCACCATAACAGCTGCTCGAACTTTGAATTTAGAAAATGAAATTGGTTCTATCAAAGTGGGTAAAATGGCAGATTTTACTATTCTTGCTGAAAATCCTTTAAAAATTGATCCTAACAAAATAAAAGATATTAAAGTTTTAGGTACGGTGTATCGCGGTAAACAATCTGAAAACGCTAATTAATAAACAAAATAGTCTGGGCAAATTTGATTTGTCCAGACTATTCATTTCTAATGCAAAAGGATTAAAAAATATTAATTTTATTCTAAAATAGCAGCGCCATGAAACTAAAATGGATTACAATTTCAATAGTGTTTTCAGTATTATGTATAGGGTGTCAGAGCAAAAAAAGGGAAGATAAAAAACCTGCAATTGATGACACAATTACAACTGCTATACAAGATTCGATTCCGTACATTATAGCACAAAATTATTTTGTAAAAAACACCGTCGAAGCTATCGAAAATCCCAAAATGGAGTCCGAAGCAGTCTTTAATTCCTATTTTGGCGCAGCTACTACAATGGGAAAAAATGGGAAACCCACAACAATTGATTTTACCAAAGAATTTGCAATAACCATTTTGCTGCCCCAAACGGATACAGCCACAACCATCCAACCGTTTGTGCTCAAACAAACCAAAGACCAATCGCTGGTTTTTGAATATAAAGTGATATTAGGAAATAAACAATCCTACACGAGTCGTCCTTTTTTATTGGTAGTCGTAGATAAGAAATTTGATGGTAATGTTAGTTTGAAACAAGTAAATTAAAAAAAACAAATGCAATATCGGTACTGTAAGTTGAAAACTGAATACCAACCAAAAGAGTAATTAATTCACTAAATTTTTTAACTATGAAAAGTAATTTTAGTATTTTGTTGATACTTATATTGTTTTTTTCTACTGGACATGCCCAAGAACTAACCAAAAAAGAAAAAAGAAAAGCCAAAAAAGAAGCACCACCCCAAAAAGGTTCTGTTTATTTCACACCACTACCCGTACTTAGTTCTAATCCTTCTTTTGGGTTTATGTATGGTGTAGCTACCTCAACAAGCTGGTTTATGGGAGACCCCAAAACTACCAATATTTCTTCTTTATTTGCGGGACTTACATTAACCACCAAAGGACAGACCCTGATAACCGCAAAAGCCACTGCTTTCTCCGAAGACAATGATTACAAATTGGATATGGATTGGCGTTTTTTAAATAGTTCCCAAGGTTCTTATGGCTTAGGTTCTGGTCCTTCTTCTAATAAATTGACCTCAACTGGAATTGAGTATAATAATCTAGGCGCTTTTTCAGCACCAATAGACGAAGTTCAAATGCTAGAATTTCAATGGATTAGATTTTATCAAACCCTATCCAAAAAAATAGCTCCAGGAATGTATGTGGGAATAGGATATCATTTAGATATTTTAAATAATTTCGAAGACAATCTTTTAGATTTATCTGCTACACCGCCTGTTATTACAAGTTTTTATGCCTACAACTCTAAATATGACTTTTCAAATGATAAAAGTACTCTTTCCGGAATTTCTTTAAATGGAATTTATGATACACGAGACAATATAAATTCGACTTATAAAGGGAAATATGCTCAATTAACCTTTAGAGTCAATCCTACTTTCTTAGGTAGTGACAAAAATTCAACTTCATTATGGGCAGAGTTTAGGGATTATTTTGACTTAACAAAAAACCACAAAAACATGTTGGCTTTTTGGGCTTATGGCAGCTTTCAAACTTCAGGGAGTTTGCCTTATATGAATTTACCAGCTATCGGTTATGATCAATATAGCAGTTCGGGTAGAGGTTATACACAAGGAAAAATAAGAGGTCAAGAGTTGTTTTATACCGAATTGGAGTACCGAAGAAAACTATTTGGCACAGAAAAAAATCCGGATCAATGGGGAATTGCTCTTTTTGGAAACTTAACTACTGCAAGCAATAAGGATGCCGATATAAAATTATTTGAATACGTTGATCCGGCAGGCGGTCTAGGGATTCGTTTTATGGTTAATCCTAAATCGAGAACTACCTTATGTTTAGATTATTCGGTAGGAAAATATAGTTCATCGGGTATTTATCTGGGGTTAAATGAATTCTTTTAAAAGAAGCAGGCGCACCAAATATTGAACATCAAATTTTGAAGTAGCATTATAAAAAACATTTTAACGGCACTTGGAAATGCCCAGAATTAGTAGGAGTTAAATCATAATTTTAAGTGTAACAGTAAATAATTTAGTTTATGAAAAAATCAATTGTAAGTTTTTTTGCCATAGCGATGCTTTTGTTAGGCTGCAAAAAAGAAGGGAAAAGTGAAGCTACGCTTGCGGATTCAGGTGCAGCCGTAGTGTATTACAATGGTGATATCATCACTATGGAAGGAAAGCAACCTACTTACGCAGAAGCAGTAGTAGTGAAGGACGGCAAAATACTATTTGTAGGTAAGGAAGATGAAGCCATGAAACAAGCTGGTGAAGGACACAGTATGGTGGACTTAAAAGGAAAAACGATGTTACCCGCTTTCTTAGATGCGCACAGTCATTTTATCAATGTGGGTTTTACCGCAGCAGTTGCCAATATTCTTCCGCCTCCTGATGGTCCAGGAGCGGATTTCAATTCCATTGTTAATACTTTGAACGATTATAAAAACACCGCAGATGGTAAAACCATGATTAAAAAATTTGGCTGGATTTTAGGCAATGGCTATGATGATTCTCAGCTGAAAGAAGGAGATCATCCAAAAGCTACTGACTTGGACAAAGTGAGTACTACCGAACCGGTTTTAATTATTCATCAATCAGGACATTTAGGGGTATTGAACTCCTTTGCGATGAAAATGTTAGGTATCAATAAAACTACCAAAGATCCTGCAGGTGGAAAATATCGCAGAAATACAGATGGAACACCCAATGGCGTACTCGAGGAAGGAGCCTTCTTTTCTGTCCTATTCCCAATTTTAGGTAAAGGTGATGCAGAGGCCAATACTATGTTTATTGATAAAGCCTTGGTTGAATATGCTAAAAATGGTTATTTGACGGTACAAGAAGGCAGAGCTACTTTACAGCAAATGTCGCAGTTAGAAGATGGTGCAAAAAGCAAGCAATTTTATCTGGATGTTGTATCTTATCCTGATGTGGCTTTGGGAGTTGAAGAAATTATGAAAAGTCCGTATTACAGCACCGCTCATCAATATCAAAACAACTACCGAATTGGTGGAGTAAAATTAACGTTAGACGGTTCGCCTCAAGGCAAAACGGCTTGGCTTTCGCATCCCTACCATATTCCGCCAGCGGGTGAAAAAGCAGATTATAAAGGACAAGGAGTAATGACCGATCAACAGGCAGATGATTATGTAGCACTTGCCTTTAAAAATAAATGGCAACTGTTGTGTCATACCAATGGTGATGCGGCGATTGATCAATATTTGAAAGCGATTGATTTGGCTGAAAAAAAATACAATTATCCTGATCACAGAACGGTGCTTATCCATGGACAAACTTTGCGCAAAGATCAAATTCCGGCATTGGTTCGCCTAAAAATGATTCCATCTTTATTCCCAATGCACACTTTTTATTGGGGAGATTGGCACGCCGAATCGGTGTTAGGACACCCAAGAGCCGATTATATTTCGCCAATGAGAGATGCCATAGATGCAGGACTTATCACCACTTCGCATCACGATGCACCGGTAACCTTCCCGAATTCAATGAGAGTGTTAGACGCAACGGTAAACCGAGTAACGAGATCTGGAAAAATTTTAGGACCGGACCAAAGAATCACTCCGTATGAAGGGCTGAAAACCTTGACCGAATGGGCCGCCTACCAATATTTTGAAGAAAAATCTAAAGGAACTTTAACAGCAGGGAAATTGGCGGATTTTGTGATTTTGGATAAAAATCCATTAAAAATAAAATCGTTAGATATTAATACAATTCAAATATTGGAATCTATCAAAGGGGGAAAAACAGTATTTAAAAAGGAAAAATAATTTTCACATGAGAAATAAAGTTAAAATTTTAGTTTTACTATTCCTGATTTCAATAGTACATTCAGGATATAGCCAATCCAAAGACGAAGGAAACTGGGTTAAAATAGCCGAAAAATTAGTAGCTTTTAAATCCGACAAAGATGTGATTACTCCTTCTGGAAATGAAAAAAAGGTGGATAAAATAAAGATAAAGTGCGTTCAAGGTACTTTAAAACTCAAAAAAGTCCGAGTAGAAATGTCGAACGGTGAAAAAAAAGAATACGATGCCAAAGGAGTGGGCGTTCTTTCAAAAGGAATGTCTTCATTTGCCTTTACTTTACCAGGAAAAAACAATACCCTCAAAAAAATAGAACTGGAATATGATTCCGTTGGAGCTTTGTTGGTTACCAAAAAAGCCAAAGTAGAAATACTGGGAAGAATAAGCCAGTAATATATAGCCCTCTATACTTTTTTATAAACTAATTTTTCCGATTCTTGCAATAGAACTCTACTGCAAAATTGGAGTTTTATCCTTGTTTCATTTTAAGAAACGTCTAATTTATCCAAAAGCAGCTTACTATTAACCTGAGTTCTATGATTCAATAATTTGTTATTCACTGGATATCCTGCAAGGTTTTTTTAAACCTTGTAGGCATAAATGCCAATAACAAGATACCTGCAAAGTCTAGAAAAAGACTTTGCAGGAACTTTAATCAACATAATTTTTACAAAAACAAATAATATAACTTATTAATCGAACTCAGGTTATTAATTACATTTGTCCCTCTCAGAATTTAATTTTTCTTAAATGACACAAATAAGCATATTGGGCTGCGGCTGGCTAGGTTTGCCTTTGGCGAAAGCCTTAATTTCAAATGGTTTTTCTGTAAAAGGTTCGACTACATCCGAAGACAAACTTTCTATATTAAAATCGTTGGAAATTGACCCTTTTTTGGTTGCGCTTGACAGCAAAAGTATCTCGGGTGCTATTGAAGAATTTCTTGATGGAAGTAAAACATTAGTTATCGATATTCCGCCACAACTGAGAGGAAAAAATTATGATTCTTCAACTCCAAATGAAAAGGTATTTGTCGAAAAAATAAAAATACTTATTCCATACATAGAAAAATCGACTATTGAAAACGTACTTTTTGTAAGTTCCACTTCGGTCTATGGTGAAACCAAAGCAACGATAACCGAGAAAACCATTCCAACGCCAGATACCGAAAGCGGTAAACAATTACTGGAAGTGGAATCGCTGCTGCAAAACAATCCGCATTTCAAAACCACGGTGCTTCGTTTTGGCGGGCTCATTGGCAAAGACCGAAATCCGACCAAATTTATGGCTGGAAAAGTAAATATTGAAAACCCAGAAACCCCAATCAACTTCATTCATCGAGAGGATTGCATTGGGATCATCTTAAAAATAATAGCAACTAATTCTTGGAACGAAATCTACAATGGTGTTTGTCCATTTCATCCCACAAGAGAAAACTATTATACGCAAAAAGCAACCGAATTAGGCTTACCTTTGCCTCAGTTTGACCATTCCAAACCTTCTAATGAAAAACTAATTTTGAGTGACAAAGTAGAAACTGTTTTGGGTTATTCCTTTATTAAAACCAATTTATAAGTTGAGAACAAAAATACAAACCGCTTTTAAGTCCAGAATCAATGCAATTGGGTTACCCATTTTGGCTTTGTGCTGGGTGAGTTTTTTTTGGGGAACCACTTGGCTGGCTTCCAAAGAGGGTGTCAAACACATGCCGGCTTTACAACTTGCAGGCATCAGACAGTTTATTGGCGGTTCCTTATATCTTGCCTTTTTTCTGTTGAAGAAAACGCCTTGGCCCAAAGGAAAACAATGGAAAACGATCATTATTCTTAGTCTACTCAATTTTGTATTGAGCAATGGTCTCAGCACCTGGGGCGTAAAATACATCAGCAGCGGACTGGGCGCTATCATTGGCGCAATGGTTCCTTTATGGATTGTGTTTATTAGTTTTTTTAAAGGCGAAAGAATTACGCGATTAGCAGTTTTAGGAATTTTGGTCTGTTTTGGTGGGGTTTGTGTGATTTTCTACGAACACCTGCTTGATTTTTTACAGCCCGACTTTCAATTTGGAATCATCCTATCGATAGCGGCAACGATTACTTGGGCTTTTGGCACTTTATATACCAAGAAAAAAGCGGCCAGCTTCAATCCCTATTTCAGTTTAGGACTGCAGATGTTCATTTCCAGCATTTTCCTCTTTGCCTTTGTAGGCGCTACTGGTGCCAGTATTCCGCTTTCTGAGATTCCTGCCAATTCTTGGTTTTCGATTGCCTATTTGGTGATTATCGGGTCGGTTTTGACCTTTATTGCTTTTATTTATGCCCTGCAAAAACTCCCTACTGAATTGAGCAGTTTGTATGCCTATGTCAATCCGATAGTAGCTGTTATTTTGGGCTCTTTTATTTTTGGAGAACCATTAACGATAGCAATTGTATTTGGCGGCAGCATCACTTTAATTGGATTGTATTTGATTAATTATGCCATGCGAAAAAAGAAAAACAGCATTGAACCGATAACGGAGGTTAATTAATTTCAGGTACTAAGAACTTGTTTTGAAAAAAACAAACCATTGAAAGTGAATTATCTTATGTTTCTTTATATTTCTTAGGGGTTGATTTTTTTATTTATTTTTGCACCAAATTAAAATTATGTTATCTATTTTAAAAAAATACAGAGTCTATATTGGTGTTGTATTACTATTTTCCATCATAACACTTTACTTGTTTTATTCGGCTTTGAAACCCGGTAAAACATTGCCAATTTTTAATCCTTCGGATGTAAATCCAGAATTGGTGGACAGTACGGTACAATACGTAAGCAAATACCACACGATTGCCGATTTTTCTTTTGTGAACCAAAACGGAAAAATCATTACCCAAAAAGAGTATGAAGGCAAAGTATATGTCGCCGATTTTTTCTTTACCACTTGTGGTTCCATTTGTCCAAAAATGACCACCAACTTGGTCGATGTGCAAAAAGCAATTAAGGACAATCCGAATGTAATGTTGCTTTCACACACCGTTTTTCCTGAAACCGACAGTATTCCCGCATTAAAAGCCTATGCCAAAAAATACGGAGTCATTGACGGAAAGTGGAATCTGGTCACCGGCGACAAAAAAGAAATTTACACTATGGCCAGAAAATCGTACTTGGCCGTTAAACTCGGAAAACCGGAACAGCTGTATGATATGGTTCATACCGAGAATTTCGTTTTGGTTGACCAAAAAAGACGTGTTCGCGGTTTTTATGACGGAACCAAGAAAGAAGACGTACAGCGATTAATAGAAGATATTAACTGGCTTTGTGCCAATGAAAAAAACGAGTAAAACTGATAATTATCAGCTATAATTATAATAAAAAATGTATTTTTGCAATCTTAATTCAATCTAAATAAGCTTTGCAGACAACGATACATTCTCTCAAAAAAGGACAAAAAGGTATTATACTGGATTTTGATATCGATGTTATCCCATTAAAACTGTTAGAAATGGGCTGTTTGCCGGGCAATGAAGTCGAATTGCTTCAAATTGCTCCCTTTGGTGACCCTTTGTATTTGAATATTAATGGCTCCCATCTTGCCATTCGTATTGAAACCGCTAAACAAATTGGAGTGGAACTCATTAAAAACAAACAAAAATGAGTTTAAAAAACATTAACGTTGCTTTAATTGGAAATCCAAACGTAGGAAAAACTTCCGTTTTCAATCAGCTTACGGGTTTGAATCAGCAAGTGGGAAATTATCCCGGAATTACCGTGGAGAAAAAAATGGGTTTTTGCAGACTGCCCAACAATATCAAAGCGAATATTCTTGATTTACCGGGAACCTATAGCCTAAACGCCAGTTCTATTGACGAAAGTGTTGTTATCGAACTTTTGCTTAACAAGAATGACCGTCTCTATCCAGACGTAGCCCTTGTGGTTACCGATGTGGAGAATCTGAAACGAAATTTACTGCTGTATACCCAAATAAAAGACCTTGAAATTCCAACCATATTAGTCATCAATATGGCTGACAGAATGGAACACAAAGGCATTACCCTTGACATCCCCTATCTCGAAGAACACTTAAAGACCAAAATCGCTTTGATCAGTTCCAGAAAAGGGTACGGGATTGAGGAATTGAAAAACTTAATCGTTAGTTACAAAACCATTTCGTCAGAACCTTGCTTGAATGCTTCAGTAATTGATGTCGACTATTTCAACAGTCTTCGCCAAGCATTCCCCAACCAATTGTTGTATAAATTGTGGCTGGTTATTACGCAAGACGTCAACTTTTTGAACTTGGAACGCAACGAAATTCGCAGTTCGTTTACCAAATCGCATTCGGATTTGAAACGACTGCAGCAAAAAGAAACCATCAAGCGCTATCAGTTCATCAATGACGTGTTAAAGTTAGGTTTAAAAGTAGATTCCAGCATTGCCAAAGATTATCGATCTAAATTAGATCGTGTTTTGACCCACAAAATATGGGGTTACGTTATTTTTTTCCTGATTCTGTTTGTGATTTTTCAGTCTATTTTTCAATGGTCTAAAATTCCGATGGATTTTATCGACAGTACATTTGCCGCTTTAAGCACATTGGCGAGTGAACATTTACCCTCGGGAATGCTGACCGACTTGATTTCTCAAGGCATAATTCCCGGAATTGGCGGTATTTTGATTTTCATTCCGCAAATAGCCTTTTTGTTTTTGTTCATTTCCATACTCGAAGAGAGCGGTTATATGAGTCGTGTGGTGTTTTTGATGGACAAAATCATGCGCAGATTCGGTTTATCAGGCAAGAGTGTCGTTCCTTTAATTTCGGGAACAGCCTGTGCCATTCCAGCCATTATGGCCACCCGAAACATCGAGAACTGGAAAGAACGTTTAATCACAATTCTGGTAACTCCGTTCACTACTTGTTCGGCTCGATTACCGGTTTACGCCATTATTATTGGGTTGGTAATTCCGGACACTTATGTTTTAGGGATATTAAATGTACAGGGATTAACCTTAATGCTTTTGTATGTTATTGGTTTTGGCACGGCTATATTAGCGGCTTATATCTTGAATAGCATTCTAAAAGTAAAAGGCAAAACATTCTTTGTGGTCGAAATGCCCAACTATAAATTACCCATGTTCAAGAATGTCGCCATCAATGTGATTGAAAAGACAAAAGCATTCGTTTTTGGTGCCGGAAAAATCATTCTGGCAATATCGGTCATATTATGGTTTTTAGCCTCTTACGGACCGGGAAAACAATTTAAAAACGCCGAAAAGATAATATTGGAGAACACCAAAGCACATCCATTATCTCCAACCGAGTTTGACAATGCTGTCGCTTCGCAAAAACTGGAAAATTCCTATATTGGATTAATGGGAAAAACGATTGAACCTGTCATTTCTCCTTTGGGTTATGACTGGAAAATTGGCATTGCCATCATCAGTTCATTTGCAGCGAGAGAAGTATTTGTAGGCACTTTGGCAACTATTTACAGTGTTGGCGGAAGTGACAATGAAAACACCATAAAAAACAAAATGGCCGAAGAAGTAAATCCAGTTACCGGCGAAAAGATATTCAATTTTGCTTCGGGTATTTCTTTATTGATGTTTTATGCCTTTGCCATGCAGTGCGCCAGTACATTGGCAATAACCAAAAAAGAAACCAACTCCTGGAAATGGCCGGCCGGGCAATTGGTTTTCATGAGTTCTTTAGCTTACGTAGTCGCATTGATTGCTTTTCAAATTCTAAAATAGCATACTATGATTCAAGAAATAATCGCCTTTACTGTACTTGTAGTAGCTCTTGCTTTTTTGATTCGAAAATTTTTCTTCAAAAAAAAATCGAATAAAAACTGCGGGAGCGGTGACTGTGGGTGCAGTTAATCGGCTTTGAATTTAAAAATATAAATACTTCTTTTTCCAGAATGAACTTATTTTATTGCTAAGTAAAGTTTCTATTAAATCTTTACCTTTTGTAATTTTCAATCTGCTTTTTTTTTAAAACATATCAGTCCCTTTTCTTTTTTTATCAAAAAAACACCCCAACAGCTGATAATCTAAAGCAAAACAACATAAAATACTCGAATTTCTAATTTAAAAACCATTTCATTACATTTTTTTATCTTAAATTTATGTCATTAATTTTCAATTCCTTAATGCCTAAATTTAAAAAACCAGAATACTATGAAAAAAATGTTTATTAGAGGATTAGTTATATCAAGTGCATTGTTAGTTTTGATTTCCTGCAAAAAAGAAGAACCCGCAGCAGCTGTTATTGACACTAATCAAATCAAAGAGGAAATTCAGGCAAAAGAAAATGAATTTGCCGACGTGTACAACGCTGGAATTGTAAAAAACATAGGTTATCACGCCGATGATGCCGTAACCTATCCGCAAAACAGTCAACCGATAATAGGAAAAACAGCAATCGTTGAGTTTTTAAAAACCCATAGAGACACTATTGCTGTTGGCCGTAAAATTTCATTTAAAACTAACGAAGTTTTTGTCTCAAATGACGGGGCACAAGTAGTTGAAATTGGATATTACAAAGTAGTTGACTCTACTGACACTACAGTAAACTCAGGAAATTATATGAGCTTATTTGTCAAAAAAGACGGTAAATATGTTTGTCTGAGAGATATGAGCACATCAGACCTGCCAAACGAATAATAAAAAAACCAACCCGTTCACTAAAAAGGTTCGTCAATATATTGATGAACCTTTTTTATTTAACTCTACTTCCTTTTTTCTCAAAACTGTTTCAAAA
>Ga0208398_100851_pt1 | contig 15190 bp, 8 predicted proteins | sample LakWasMe79_HOW10_2_FD_183905 | JGI IMG/M metagenome (GOLD analysis project Ga0208398, IMG submission 183905) | Freshwater sediment methanotrophic microbial communities from Lake Washington under simulated oxygen tension - Sediment Metagenome... | ecosystem: Environmental > Aquatic > Freshwater >...
CCCGGACTGCAAAGGCTGCAGCGACTCGCAGCATCGCCGCCAGCCTTCGCACTTGTTACAAGCCTGCACCGTCTGACGGTGCAACTGCGGCACCCACTGCACCGTCAGACGGTGCAACTGACCACGCGCCTTGCACCGTCAGACGGTGCAGTCAGGCCGATTCCAGCCAATCTGCTGCACCGTCTGACGGAGCGTATCTAGAAGGTTGCCATCTGAAGGCGCAGCGCGCAGCCGGCGATAACTCACTGAGCACCGATGTCAGCCAGCCCAGCAACCTGCCGCCGCAGCTGACCAACGAGCCCACCGCCAGCACTGAAGCCGCCAAGCCAGAGCACCCGAGCCAGTTCAGTGCGGTGGCCTTCTCGCAAAGCCTGATGGCCACCGCCGCCAGGTCCAAGGCCATGCACCAGCTCGGGCTCGACCCGGTGCTGACCGCTGACGTTGCGGACCCGCACCCTGATGCTGTGCAGGCTGCCGCCGGCGGCTCCATGCTGGTCCGCACCGAGTTGCCGCAGCCGGCCAACGAACCCGCCAAGGAGACCGCGAAATGACCGTCAAGCGCCTGACCATCAACGCCACTGTCCTGGAGGCGACCCGAGGAACAGCCGGCCCCGCGGCGCTGCTGAATTGGGCCGACAACCTCGGCCACGCCACCGTCGCGGCGTCCTGCACCTGGTCGAGCCCAGCGGCGGCCGGCTTGGCGGTTGTCGAAGCTGGCGACCGCATCGTCGTCACCGGCGTCATCACCGACGCCGACACCCCGTGCCGCCCCTGGCTGCCCGGCGAGACGCTGACGATGGTGATCGAGGCGATCGAGTCGCCGCAGCCGGTGCCCAGCCACTGCCCGGCGAGACGCTGACGATGGTGATCGAGGCGATCGAGTCGCCGCAGCCGGTGCCCAGCCAGAAGGCACGGCAATGAGCCGCCACCCGATCTTTGACCAGGCTGCCTACGGCCCTGACACCAGCTTCAAGGCGAGCCTGGAGGTGACGGCCGAGATCGAACACCTGCCCGACGACGGCACCGGCCTGCTGTGCCGCCTGGTCGAGGGCGACGGCCCTGTGGGTGCCGACGTGCTTGTGACCGGCGCGGTCGGTCACTGGTCGAACTGCGTTTTGTCGTGTGCCCGGCCTGGCGACATGGTTGCGCTGGCCGGCAAGGCGGATCCGATCGACGCCGGCGCCAGCCAGACCAGACCGCTGCTGCAGGTCAACAACCCGGCCCGGCTCGAAGTCTGGCGCCGCGCGGCGGCCGGCCCCCACCCCATCGAACATGGCGGCGCGACCGCCTGACCAGACCATGCCCCAACCCACACGACTACTGTCCGATGCCGAGGTGTTCGGCCATGCCGCTGGCCCCGCGCAGCGTCGCCTTGTGAACGACGACGAGGTATTTGGCTCGTCACCCGGCTTGGCGCCTGGCGGCAAGGCCGATGGCTGGGAAGTCGTAAGCGAGGAGCCTGCGGGCGGTGGCTGGGAGATCGAGAGCGAGTCCCAGGCCGGCCTGCCGTTGCCCAAGGGCATCAAGCCCAACGAGGCGGCTGGCGCCGGCCGAGGCGGCGTCGGCGGCCCGACGGCCGAGCAGTTGCGACAGGCCAGCGCCCGCAAGGGAACGGCACGCGGCGTGGCACCCTATGTCGCACCTGATCCGCAGCCCGAGGAGGCGCCAGGCAGCTCGATCCTGGACAAGCCGCCGGCCGACTACCTGGACACCGACGAGCGCTCGCCATGGCGGCGCGAGGCCGACGCCCAGCGCGCGATCGCCGACGCCAAGCGCGACAAGTTCTTCGCCGACTCCGGCGAGATCCGGCCGGTGGCCGCCCCGGGCGCGCTCAAGCGCATGGCCGACAGCACGCTGCGCAAGCCGCTGGACAACTCGCTGGCCGGCCTGGCGCTGGAGGCTGGCGGCGACGCCGTGCGTGGCGTGGCACGCGGCGCGGCCGGCATCGCCGGGTCGGTCTACTCCGGCGTGCAGGCCGGCCTGGAGACGGTGGCCGGCGACAGTGCAGCATCGCAGATCGCCGGTGAGGCAGGCCGCGCCGCGCGCGATGCGCGGGACGCCATCGGCAACCCGCTGGACCGCGACTCGATCACGCAACAGGTCTTCGAGAGCACCTTCACCAACCTGCCGGTGCTGGCCACGCTGGGCGTCGGCAACACCGCGCTGCTGGCCATGGGTGCCCAGGCTGCCGCCAACGACTATGGCGAGAGCCGTGACCGTGGCCTGAGCAACGAGCAGGCGCTGGGCCGGGCCGGCTACATGGGTGCGGCCGAGATCATCGGCGAGCGCTTCGGCCTGCCGCAGCTCGGCCAGCTGTTCGCCAAGGCCGCGGCCAAGGCCTCGACCAAGGAGATGGGCCACATCCTGGCCGACATGCTGGTCAAGGAGCAGATCGGCGAGCAAGTCACCACCGCGCTGCAGAGCGGCTACGAGAAGTGGGGTGCGCAGGGCCGCAAGCCTGGCATGACCCTGGCCGACTACCTGGACGACGTGGCCAACACCGCGAAGGTGACGCTGGGCCAGTCGCTGCTGATGGGCGGCGCCGCGGCCTCGGTGCGCGCGCTGCCGCAGTCGCCGGCCCAGCAGATCGCCGGCGCCATCGACCAGGGTGTCGACAACACGTTCTTCACCCGGGAAGGCATCGACGGCTTCGCACGCGCGGCCATGACGCCCGGCTCGGTGCTGACCGACCCGAATGCCGTACGGCCCGAGGACACCCGCAAGCCTGGCGCGCTGGCCCAGGCCGCCGCACCGGTAGCGCCGCGTGTCGAGGACATGCCGACCACGCCGTTCACGCCCGAGCAGACGGCGGCGATGGCGGCCGAGGCCCAGGCCCAGCGGGCGGCGTATGCTTTCCAGGTAGGCCAGAAGGCTGCACAGCGCGCCGATGACAGATTGGTGGCACTCGCCCCCCAAGCCACGGGTGTCGATGCCCTGCAGCCGCGCCAGGCCGCCGGCAGCCGAGATCCCAACCTGATTGACCGAGCCGGCGCAGACCGGACCCCGCAGGCAGGCGCCGACGACGCCCGTGGCAGGCAGGACCGCGCTGGTGTCGACCAGCCCGGCCAGCTGCCGCGTGGCAGCCTCGTCGACGCCGCCCGCCGCCAGCTCAGCGCCAAGACGCCCGAAGCGGCACCTGACGACGCCGCAAGCCCGACGGGGCAACCGCAGCGCTCGCCCGGTACGGTAGACGAGTCAAGTGCCGAGCTGCAACGCGCCATCCAGCAAGCCGCCAGCGCCGCGAAGCCTGCGCCTGCCCAGCCCGACGGGGCCGGGACGCCGCAGTCGACCGCCCTGCAGGCCGTACGCGGGGGTGGCACAAGCGCACCTGAGCCGACCCCGGCCGTTGCTGGGCCGACCTTTCGCAGCCGAGATCACGCGATCGCGGCCGCCGTGGAGGCCGGCCAGTACCAGCGCCTGAAACCGGTGCAGGAATCCGACGGGCGCTGGCGCTTGCAAGACCTCCAGCAGCAGACCGCAGCCACCGCACCGACCGCAGCGCCGCCCGAGGCCGCGCCGCGTGGTGCCAGTGCCGCACCCACCGATGCCGCGCCCCCGATGGCCGGCAGCCCCGCGACCGGCCAGGCCACGCCGAAGCAAGCCGACCAGCGAACCGCTGGGCACTTGACTCGGCCGAGCCAGCCGGAAGCACCCACCACCACCCACCGCCAGGTGGATCTGGAGCAGACCGCAGCCACCGCCGCGACCGGCGCCGCCCATGCCGACCCTGGCCGCCAGGCTGAGCCGGCCAGCGCGCCAGTGGTGGCGAGGTCGGTGGCCAAGGCCGCCAACCAGACCGATCGCAAGCCGGCCGAGCTGCGCGTCGACCTGGTGGCGCAGATCGACGCCGCGCTGGTCAACGCCCCCGACGAAGCCCTGCCGACGTGGAAGCAGCCGACCAAGGCGCGGCTACGCCAGGCAATGGTCGACCTGCATCTGGGCAGCCTGGAGCGCGCTGAGCAGGCGCTGCGCACCGCACACGACAACCGCGTGGCCGAGGCCGTTGGCCGCATCGGCTACGTTGACTTTGATGTGCCTGGCGACGGCGCATTCAAGGTGCTGCGCAGCGCCAGCCGCCTGGCCGAGTTCCGCAAGCTGGTCGAGCGATCCGCCGGCTTCAAGGCGCAGCGCCCGGGTGCAGCGCCCGAGCCGAACGGCGCGCACCGTGGCAGCGCCAGCACCAAGGCGGCGATCGAGGCGATGCTGGACGAAGGCGACGCGCAGGCCGCGGTGGACTACGCCGCCGCGAAGGGCGTCGATGTCTCCGAGCTGGACCTGAGTCCGTCGCGCCTGTCCAAACTTACCGGCGTGACGCCGACGGCAGCGGCCGACGACGAAGCTGCAGCCGCTGGAGCCGATGCCACTTCCCCGGCCGACCACACCGCAGCCGCCGCGCCGCCGACGCCATCCGTGCGCCCCGAGCTGGCCGACGCGCTGGACACCCGGCCGCACGAGCTGACGCAGGCCGCCTTCTTGGCGCAGGTCGACATCAAGAACGCTGGCCGAGGCTCGCACCCCTGGAGCGCCACCTGGCGCGGCCACCAGCTGGAGGGTAGCCAGCAGGCGATGGACCATCCCGACCTGGGCCGCACGATGGTGATGGGCAACCGCTTCTTCGCGCGCCGCCGCGACGCCATTGCGGCCGCCAGTCAGGCACACGAGCGCGCCGTTCGCCGGGCGCAGCGACAGGGTGATGAGGTGCCGTCCGCGGTGCTGTCCGACTACCCGGGCCTGTCTCCGAAGCGAGAAGACAAGCCCGAGCCGCCGGCCGACACGCTGGGCATTGATCGGGCACGACTGCGCGGCGTCGCGGTGCAAGTTCAAGCCACCATCGAAAGTACCGGCGAGGAGGTCACGATCAACCTTCCCGACGTGGCTGGCACGCTGGACAAAAACGATGCGGATTGGCGTCGAGCGGTCGAGGGCCGGTTCAGTGCTGGCGACGGCATCGTCTATCACGATGCGCTGTCGAGCTACCTGGCCGAGGGCCGCTCGCCCGAGGAGGCGCGCCAGCTCGCAGTCGCCGACGAGCTGCAGTTCATGCGCGAGCTGCATCACGATGTCGAGCAGGCGGTGCGCCAGCAGCACCCCGAGCTGTTCCTGGGCCAGCCGGCCACGACCGAAGCTGGCACCGACGACACCGAGCTCGACGCCGAGAAGGCCCGCATCGACGACGCCGGCGAGAAGATCGGCGGCGCGCGCAAAGACCGCTGGGCCGAGCGCGGCATGAACCTGGCCGACCTGGACGCCATGACCGAGGCCGAGGGCGCCGAGCTGGTCACGAAGACCGCGGTGTGGCGCCCCGACTTCGCCGGTATGGTCGCCGCCGGCAGCCATCCCAAGGCGGTGGCGATGGTTAAGCTGGTGGCCGACAGCCTGGCCGCCAAGCCCAAGGACAACACCCCGGCCGGCCGGCGCCGCTATGTGGCCGCGATGCAGGCGGTGCGCCAGGCCTACGGCGACCTGAGCCAGTACGGCGATGGCCTGCACGGCGTCGAGTCAATGGCTCGCCAGGTGCTGCAGCGTGCGGCCGACAAGCTGCGCACGGACCTGGGTGTCCACAACCCCGAGCCGGCCACCCAGCGCGAGGCGCGCGCCGTGCTGTTCTCGGTCTACAAAGGCCGCAGCGACCCCTTCAGCGCGGGCTACGGCATCGAGCAGCGCGCCGCCAAGCTGGTGGCCGACGGCTTTCCGGGCAAGGCCGAGCCCTGGACGCGCCGCTTCGAGATCCGCACCATTGGCGGCGCCGGACTGACCTAGGCCGGCGTGCGCAGCTACCAGCAGCAGGCCGCCGAGCTGGCCGCCGACATCAGCGTCGAGCAGCTGCGCGCCGGCGCCTTCATCGTGGTGGCCAAGGGCACGTCGAAGCTGCTGGCCATGGCTGCCACCAAGGCCGATGCGCAGGCCGCCGCCCGCGCGCTATACGCCACCGAACTGGCGAGCAAGGCCGACGACAAGGCGGCGCCCGAGCGCCCGCATCTGGACGCGCTACAGCGCGATGGCCTGCCGCAGCGCATCGACCGCGACGTGACGCCCGACGACCTGCTGCAAACCTTCGGTTTCCGCGGCACCGAGTTCGGCAACTGGACGGCGCAGGACGAGCGCCAGCGAATGCTCAACCTGGCCTTCGATGGCCTAAGCGACCTGGCCGAGATCCTGAACGTGCCGCCGGCGGCGCTGAGCCTGAACGGCACGTTGGGCCTGGCCTTCGGTGCGCGTGGTGGCGGCCGCTTCGCTGCCCACTATGAGCCCGGCAAGCTGGTCATCAACCTGACTAAGCTGCAAGGCGGCGGCAGCCTGGCGCACGAGTGGGCTCATGCGCTGGACCACTACCTGGGCGAGTTGGACCGGCCCGACGCCTACAAGACCACTGCCCGCGGTGCATCGGGCTGGCGCGCCCGCCGCGACTACACCGGCAAGCCGACCCGCCGCATGGTGCGGGAGGGTGGCCGCTGGGTGATGCGCGAGGAGCGCACGCCTGGCAACCTGCGCCCCGAGCTGGCGGCGGCCGTCGACAAGGTGATGGCCGCGCTGTATGGCAAGGCCTTGCCGCAGGCCGAGGCCATCCATGCGGCCGAGCTGCGCGTCGAGCAGTTGCAGGCCCGCCGTGCCGAGGCTGCGCCCGCCGGTGACGCCACTCTGCTGGCGAGCTTCGATGCCGCGCTGGACGACGCCCGCCGCAAGCTGGCCGATGCACAGGCCGGCATGGCGCAGGGCAGCGTGACCACCGACTTCGCCAGGCAGGCACAGAAGCTGTCTGGCAAGAACGCCGACGGCTATTGGCTGCGCCCAACCGAGATGCTGGCCCGCGCGTTTGAGGCCTACGTGTTCGACCGCCTGGTGGCGATGGGTGCGCGCAGCCAGTACCTGGTGCATGGCGTCGAGTCCGAGCGCTTCGCCGGCCCGAGCTTCAAGGGCAACCCGTATCCGGTGGGCGAGGAGCGCGCCGCCATCAACGCCGCCTTCCACGAGCTGGTGAAGACGCTGCGCACCCGCCGCACCGACCAGGGTGTTGCGCTGTTCCAGCGCCGCGGGCAGCTGCCTGCATTCACCCCTGCCAATCCTGATCGCGCGGCCAGCAACGCACAGGTCAGCGCGGTTCAAGCCGCTGCCGACCGCATCACCGAGACCTGGAAGAACGCGCCCGAGATCCGGGTGCTGGAGTCCATGGCCGACGCGCCGCCGGAAGCCCGCGAAGCCGATCAGCGCCTGCGTGATGCCGGCGCCACCGGCTCGCCATCAGCCTTCATCCTGGGCGGGAAGGTGTACCTGCTCGCCGGTGAGCTGCAGGGCGATGCTGCCGTGGCCAGCGCCGTGCTGCACGAGGCCGCCGGTCACCTGGGCTTGCGCGGCGTGTTCGGCGCCGAGCTGGGCGCGGTGCTGGGCGAGCTGGCCGCGCTGCGCGAGGCGGACGTGCGCGCCAAGGCGGCCGAGTACGGGCTGGACTTCAGCGTCAAGGCCGAGCGACTGGAAGCGGCCGAGGAGCTGCTGGCCGAGCTGGCGCAGACCGAGCCCGATCTGGGGCTGGTGCAGCGTGCCATCGCCGCGATCCGCCGCTGGCTGCGCAGCAACGTGCCGATGCTGGCCGACCTGGCGCTGAGCGATGCCGAGATCGTCGCGCGCTTCATCCTGCCCGCCCGCGCCTACGTTGTTGACGGTGCCGCACGCCGCAGTGGCGGTGGCGGTGGCAGCAGCAGTGGCCAGGCCGAGCCCGGCCCCGCCTTCGACCGCCGGCGCAAGGCGGGCGACGATGCCGAGGGTGGCGCCGACAGTGGTGTCTCGATGGCCGGCTTCCGCGCCTGGCTGGAGGCGACCGGGCCGGACGCCGGCGCTGGCATTCGCTTCACCGATACCGTCAAGGCCATCAGCGAGACCAGCAACGTGGTGCCTACTGCCAAGCCGGCACCACGCGGCCAGCTGACCGAGACGGTCGAGGTCGACGGCCAGCCGCGCCCGAGCCGCAACAGCGCCGGCCAGCCGCTGGGTGTGGACGAGGAGGCTGTGCGCGACTTCTGGCGCCGCTTCGCCGGGTCGGTGGTGGTCGACGCCGCCGGCCGGCCGCAGCTGGTCTACCACGGCATCAGGAACGACGGCCGCCGCCAGTTCAAGGCCAAGGAGGTCGGGCCGCTGGGTGCCGGTGTCTACTTCCGCGAAAGCGCGACCGACGCGCACACCGACGACGGTGCCGACAGGATCGTGGCTGGCGGCGCGCCGACGGGTGCCGCGCCGAGCTATGTGGTGCTGCGCAACCCCTTCATCTTCGACCAGGCGGGCTTCAGCTGGCCGCAGGGCCATGAGCAGCGGGGTGAGCCGGCCAGCCCGATCACCGGGCTGCTGGTGCAGCTGCTGCCGGAGTCCAAGGCCAGCTTGGCGCTGCGCAAGGCACGCGCCGTCCCGGGCACCGCGCCCAAGCTGGGCGGCACGCTGCGCGAGACGCTGCAGGCCATGGGCCACGACGGGCTGGTGGTGCGCTTTGCTGACCCGGCAGATGGCCAGCCGGCCTACGTCGCCTTCGACCGTGAGCAAGGCATTCGTGCCTGGCAGGACCACCGGGCGCAGCCGACCGCAGCAGGGCTGCCGACCATGGTCGATGTCGACGGCCGCCGGCGCCCGACCAGCGATGCGCTGGGCCGCCCGATCGCCGCCAGCCGCGAGGCCATCGGCAACTTCTGGCGCTGGTTCGGCGACAGCCGGGCGGTGGACGCGCAGGGCCGGCCGATGCCGCTGCTGCACGGCACCGGCCACGACATCAGCGCCTTCAAGCCCAGCCGCTTCGGCCTGTTCGGTGGTGGCACCTATCTGACCGGCAATGCCGACTCGGCCAACTTCTACGCCGCGGATTACAACGACCTGGGCAACGGCCAGGTGATGCAGGTCTATGCCCGGCTGCGCAACCCGTACCGCCTCGTCACCGAGCCTGGCTCGCTGCCCAAGTGGTACGACGCACCGACCGACGCCTACTTCAAGCACCCCGAGGACTACCCGCTGGGCATCAAGCTGGTGGCCGAGGTGATGCCGCGCGATTCGGCGCAGCGCATCATCGACCGCTTGATGCGCGAGGGCAGCATCAACATCGGCGAGTCGGTGACGAAGCAGCTGAAGGCCATGGGCCATGACGGCATCGTGGCCATCGAGGGTTTTGGCGATGCCGGGCGCCCGCTGGACGACGCCGCCTGGCGCGAGCAGGAGACCGAGGTGGTGGTCTTCGACGCCAAGGGCATCAAGTCGGCCACCGGCAACCGCGGCAGCTTCGACGGCGGCCAGCGCGACATCCGGTTCCAGCGCCGGGTCGACCCTGAGGACCAGCCCGTGCGTGAGTTCACGCTGCGCCCGTTCGGCCGGGCCGGCAAGGCAATCGAGCTGCTGCAGGATCGCTACAACCGCTGGAAGCAGGCCATCGACGATGTGGGCCGCCAGGGCGGCAGCATCACCGACGACAACGACTTCTACCGCGCCGAAGAACGCTATTGGGGCGTGGTTGGCTCGCAGATCGAGGACTTCAAGGACGAGTTGGGCGGCTTCGTGCGTGCGGCGGCGGCTGACGGCTTGCGCATCGAGGACGTGGCGCTGTACGCCTACGCCCAGCACGCCGAGGAGCGCAACGAGTGGGTGGCCCTGCGCCGGCCGGACATGCCCGACGGTGGCTCGGGCATGACAACCGCGGAGGCCGACGAGATCCTTGAGGCGGCGCGCCAGGCCGGCGTCGAGGCCGAACTGCAGCGCCACGCGCTGACGCTGCGCCGGTGGATTCAGGGCACCCGCGACGTGCTGTTCGACGGCGGACTGATCGACCAGAGCGAGTACGACACCTGGATCGGCATGTTCCAGCAGTACGTGCCGCTGCGCGGGACAGATGACGATGCGGTGGCCGTCGCTGGGCAGGCCGCCGGCGTGCGCCGCGCCATGCCCAAGGGTGGCATTCGTGGTGACGAGGCCGAGCACGCGCAGGGGCGCAGCAGCCAGGCGCTGCAGATCATCGAGCAGATCGCCCACGACCGCGCCCGCGCACTGATCCGAAGCGGCCGCAACAACGTGCTGCGCAGCTTTGCCCGCTTCGTGCTGGACAACCCGAGCCCCAGCCTCTGGGAGATCAACGCGGTGGAGAGGCGCCGCCAGGCCGCAATCGACGAGGACGGCTACCGCACGGTGCAGGAGACCGAGAAGGTCATCAAGGATGGTCGCACCATCACTTTGAAGGACGCCGGCGAGGAGATCCACATCCTGGTCAAGGACGCCAAACTGCTGGAGCAGTTGCAGCGCATGGGCGTGGACGAGCGGCCGGCCTGGGCCATCGGTGCGCTGCTGAGTGCCAATCGCTGGCTGAGCCGGGTCTACACCAGCCTGAGCCCAGTGTTCACCGCGTTGAACGCGCTGCGCGACACGCAGGCCGCGGCGGTGGGCATGATCGACGAGATCGGCTTCCTGGGCGCGCCCAAGCTGTTCGCCGCGCTGCCCAGCGCCTGGGCCGAGTCCTTCAAGGCCGAGGCCGGCAAGCCGTCGGTCGACTACCAGCTGTTCAAGGCGATGGGTGGCGTCACCCACTTCCACAACCTGACCACCATCGAGCAGCAGTCGCACGAGTTGGAGGCCATCGTCAAGGACGCCGAGCGCAGCGCGCTGGACCCGCGCAAGCTCCTGCCCAAGGCGATGGGCCTGGTCGAGGCGCTGAACGGCGGCATCGAGAACGCCACCCGCCTGGCCGCCTTCAAGGTGGCGCGAGACTCCGGCAAGAGCGCGACCGAAGCGGCCAGCATCGCCAAGAACATCACCGTCAACTTCAATCGCAAGGGCACGCAGCAGTTGGCCAATGCCTGGGTGTTGTTCTTCAACCCCGCGGTGCAGGGCACGACGCGCATCGCGCAGGCCATGGCCAACCCGAAGGTGCTGGCCACGCTGGGTGTGGGCATGATGGGCATGGCCGCGCTGGCGCTGCGCAACGCCGGCATAGGCGACGACGACGATGGCGTGGCCTGGTGGGACAAGATCCCCGACGAGGTGAAGGAGCGCAACATCGTCATCGTGCTGCCTCCTGGCGTGCAGGCCGGCGAAGCGGTGCCGAAGTCGAAGGCCGGCCGCTACCTGAAGATCCCGATGCCCTACGGCTACAACTTCTTCGCGGTGGTGGCCAACCAGGTGGTGGACGCCTGGCGCCACAGCCAAGACCCGAAGCGCGGCCGCGACGTGGTGAAGGCCGGCGCCAAAGCCTTCAGCGCCTTCACGTCAAGCTGGCTGCCGTCGCAAGACCTGGGGCGTGCGGTGACGGCTGATGATGCCGAGTCGGCTGGCAAAAGCGCCGTGCTGCTGCTGGTGCCGGACGCGCTGGACCCGTTGGCACGCATCGGCATCAACCAGGACAGCTTTGGCCGCCCGATGCGACCGGACAGCCGCTTCACCCGCAACCTGCCCGACAGCAGCAACTACTTCGCCGGGCAGCATGGCACGCTGTTCCAGCGCGGTGCCAGTGCGTTGAACCAGGCCACCGGCGGCGGCCGCTTCCGCGAAGGCCTGGTCGACGTGGCGCCGTCCACGATGGAGCACCTGGCGCGCAGCTATGGCGGCGGGCCGGTGAGCTTTGGCCTGGACATCCTCAACGCGCTGTATGTGCGCCAGACCATCGCCCGGCCCGAGCTGGACGCCAAGCGGCTGCCGTTTGCCAAGCAGTTCATCGGCACCATCGACGCCGAGACCGACCGCATGACGGGCTACCAGCGTCTGGAGTCGGCCGAGAAGCTGATCGATCCGATCAAGCGCGCGATGAGCGCCGGCGATGGCGAGGAGGCGCGAGTGCTGCACCAGGAGGCCGGGCCGGTGGCCGGGCTGGGCGATGCGGTGCATCAGACCCGCCAGCGCTTGGGTGAGATCATCAAGCGCGAGCGCGCCACCATCGACAGCACGACGCTGAACGATGGCGCCAAGTACACCCAGCTGATCGAGCTGGCCGAGCGCCGGCGGCAGGCGCTGCAGCGCTTCAACGCAGCCTATGACCGGGCGGTGCTGGCCACGGTGAGGCAGGAGCCGGAGGGCGAGCGGTGAGTCAGCCGGCGATGACCGTGGCAACCGTGCCCACCATCAGCGCCGAGCTGATGCTGCTTTCATGCTTTCCCCTCGGATGTCGGGACATGGTTCTCCTGCTTGACGGTTAGGGTTCCGCGGCACCCACGAAATCCAGAGCAGCCTCGAAGCCTCGGCCTGAACCTGTACCTTTGGACCGCTGCCGCGCAGGCGAGCGCGAGCGCGACCAGCGACCCAGAACCAGGCGTTGGGACCGATGAAATCTGTGTAAGTGATGAGACCCTAGCTTCAAACAAGCGGCTGGTCTCTCCTCCCAGATCGAAGACAGTCCACATGGCGCCGGGTGTGAGCAGCACTTCTAGATTGGTCAATGGCCCGAGTCTGGTTGGCCAAAAACCATCGACTTGGATCAGGTCACCCCAGCCCAGCAGATTCAGGCTTAACCGAGAGGCGTAGCCGAACCGTCCATACGTTGGTCCTGACCCCCAAACGTTCTCTCTCGCCGCACCATCGGACAGCCAAGTTCCTACGTTGTGCTCCACTGGATCAGGCTGGGCAGCCCGCACATAGTTGCCTTGCACCAGTTCGGCATAGAAGGAAGCGTAGGGCTTCGGCCCCTGCCAAGTGGTGAGTCCACCGTCGTAGCCGATGAAGGTCGAGGGACGATCAAGGTCTATGGAGAAGGAATAGATACGCGATGGCAGAGCGTCCAGATTTGGGTAGAGAGTTGCCAGTTCCCTGGTGATCTCCAGGCTAAGCAGCATCGGCGTCGCCACTGCGTTGGTGCTGGTAGCGAATGCGGCGGCCACCAACCCACTGACCCACAGACGATTGACCATGTGACCTATCCCCCCCCCCGTTGTTATGTCGGGATTTATACCTCGCAGATACACAAACGTGGGTCTTCCGCCGGCTCCGTTTGACCACCTGGCTTGGGGAGAGACGACCAGTTCGCCTTTCGCCCATCAGCTTGGGTCTGATTCGCGGGCGACGTCACAAAAGTCAGTCGACGCTCACATTTCTTACGCTCATGCAAAATTCGCATGACACATCAGTGCGGAGCAGCCCATGAGCAGCGAGTTCTTCGACGAGGCAGGCAAAGACAGCGGCGCTGCGCTCCAAGCGGCTTGGCTCGGTGGCCCGGCGCGTGGCCACCTGGTGACGGGCAGCAGCCGGCGCCACCTGACCATCACCAGCTGTGCGGCCGAGGTTCGGCGTGTGCTGTACGCTGCCGGCCGGGCGCTGAAGCTAGGCGAGTTGCACAAGGCCACCGGTCACGAGCGCGCGGCCATCGGGTCGGCGCTGGTGAAGCTGCAGCGGCGCTACCTGGTGGTGAAGATTCCATGCGCCAACGGCACGAACTATGGGGCGAGCTACCTGTGGGTGGGGGCAATCGAGCCCGAGGCACGACAGATGTTCACCTGAAACCAGCGGGCTGCCGGGGTTGTATCGGTGTTCCGTTTCCCCGGCAGGCTGTGACAAACGGGCACCAGACGGGCACCAGAAGCCTGGAACTGAGTGTTTTCAGGCAACGCAAAGGAAAATGGGTTAGCCGCTTTCGCGTCTAACCCATTGATTCTTCAAGCTATTTTATGGTCGGGGTGGCGGGATTCGAACTCGCGACCCTCTGGTCCCAAACCAGATGCGCTACCAGGCTGCGCTACACCCCGAAGCCACGTATTCTAGCCCGAGGCTTGTCCGGGCGCCGGCAGCAACAGTTGCCGCGCCACTTGTTCGCACTGCCGGATGTGCTGTTCACAGACGTATTTCAGTGCCGAAAAGGTCAGGCCGGCGGACACCAGCTGGCCCGCCACCGGCAGGTATTTGGCCGCCTGCTGGGTGCTCAGGCGCACGCCCACGGTCTTCAGCAGCATCAGCACCAGTTCCTTGGTGACGGTGCGTCCCAGCACCAGGCTGCCGGCCGCCGACAAGGCCTTGTAGACCGTCACCCGGCGCTCGGGCGCCAGCCGCTCCACCTGCTCGGGGCTGAGGCCGAAAGCCGCGCTGATCTCCGGCAGCAGCCGCACCAGCACACCGACGTCGGTCAGCCAGTCCAGCCCCGGCAGCGGCACCATGGCCACGCCGGCGGCGAACAGGGCCCGTTGGGTGACCCGCTTGCGGCAACGCGCGGCGGTGCGGCTGATCGCGTCCGGCGTGGTGGGTGGGGTGGTGGCATCGCTCAGTTCCACCGCCTCGACGTCCACCACCTCCTCCACGGGGGCCCGGGCGCGCCGGGCACCGGCGGCCGCCTTTCTGGCGGGCCGGCGTGGCAGCGCACGTGGGCGCTCGGAGGCCGCGGTCATGGCCATGCCCGGTGCAGTCGCGCGGCGTCGGTCATGCGGCGGCGGCCTGGGCCAGTGCCGGGGCCATCACCACGATGCCGTCGGCATCGGCCACCAGCCAGTCGCCAGGGCGCACGGTCACGCCCTGCACCTGCACCGGCAGATCCACCTGCCCGGCCTGCCGGCGGTCGGTGGGCAGGGGCATCAGCGCCAGGGCGCGGATGCCGACATTGGCCGCGGCCAGTTCAGCCACGTCGCGCACGCAGCCGTCGACCACCAGGCCGGCCCAGCCGTTGCGCGCGGCCGCCGCCGCCAGGTTGCCGCCCACCAGCGCCCGCCGCAGCGAGCCCCCCCCATCGACCACCAGCACCCGGCCGTGGCCGGGCGACTCGACCGCCGCCTTCACCGAGGTGTTGTCCTCAAAGCACTTGACGGTGCTGACCGGCCCGGCAAAAGCCGGGCGGCCGCCGTAGGCCTGGAACACCGGCGGCAGCACGCGGAAGTCGCCGCTGCTGTCGTTCTTGTGGCTGTCGCACAGGCAGGTAGGCGTTGGGGTCATCGTCGGGAGCTCGGTTGAAGGGGCGCTGCTCGGATGATAGGCGTGGCCGGCGCCGGCCGGTGGGTGCACTGCTGCAGTGCAGCACCACGGGAACATTTCCTGCATCCGCAGCGCCTGGGCGGCAATGTCGTCGCCAGGAGCGCACCATGCTGGACAAAGTCAAGGACACCCCTCTCGCCGCCACCGCCACGGCGTTTTCGCATGTGAAACCGGGCGACACGGTCTTCCGCGGTGACGGCCTGCGGGACTTCTTCCTCTACCGCGACCTGGGCGTGGCGGCGGCCACCGGCGGCAAGGTGCTGGCGCAGGTGGTGATCGCGCACAACGCGCCCGAAAA